>Ga0208940_1003405_pt1 | contig 13438 bp, 14 predicted proteins | sample AD_JPNNA6_MetaG_FD_184445 | JGI IMG/M metagenome (GOLD analysis project Ga0208940, IMG submission 184445) | Active sludge microbial communities of municipal wastewater-treating anaerobic digesters from Japan - AD_JPNNA6_MetaG (SPAdes) (version 2) | ecosystem: Engineered > Bioreactor > Anaerobic... | reverse complement strand
GGCTCGGCAGCTCCAGGGGCTCGATCATGTGGGTGAGCTGGAAGCCGTCGATGTTGACCACGCAGGGCAGCATCACCTCGGGGTCCTCGGCGATCTTGAAGGACATGATCGACAGGTCGATGGCCTCCTGGCCGTTCTCCGTGAAGAGGCAGATCCAGCCGCTGTCGCGCTGGGGCATGATGTCCGTGTGGTCGTTCCAGATGTTGAGCGGCCCCGAAACGGCGCGGTTGGCGTTGGCCATGCAGACGGGAAGCCGCATGGCCGAGACGATGGGCAGGATCTCGTGCATGAGCATGAGCCCCTGGGAGCTCGTCGCCGTGTAGGCCCGGGCCCCGGCCGCCGAGGCGCCCGCCAGGGCGCTGATGGCGGAGTGCTCGCTCTCGACGGTGATGAACTCGGCGTCGATGCGGCCGTCGTGGATGATGTCCGCCATGTGCTCGGCGATGTGGGACTGCGGCGTGATCGGGTAGACGGCGGCGACGTCGATGTTACAGAGCGCGACGGCCTCGGCCGCCGCGATGGCCACTTCCATTCCAACGCGTTTTCCCATCTTACTCCTCCTCCTCGCGCATCACGATGGCGCCGGGCCAGCACTCGTGGGCGCAGATCCCGCAGCCCTTGCAGTAGTCCAGGTTCGCCTCGTAGAAGCCGTCCTTTGTCTCCTGAATGCACCCCTCGGGGCAGAAAATGTAGCAGATCCCGCACTTGATGCACTTGGCGTTGTCCCACAGGGGGCGCTGGGACTTCCAGCTCCCGGTCTTGTAGTTGGCGGCGTTGCCCGCTGCGAAGACCATGCAGCCGGGATTCAATTCATGCCATTTCTCGGGCCACTTCTTCTGCTCTGTCTTTTTCTTTGCCATGTGAAAACCTCTCGTCGATCAGGCGGCTTTTGCTGCTTTGAGTTCGTTGAAGGCCCGCTTCATGGCCGTCAAATTTTTCACCGCCACGCGGCCGAAACGATGCTCGACGGGCGATTTCATGGCGTTGAGGCTCAGAACGCCCGTCGCCTTGAGCACGGCACCAAGCATGGTGGTGTTGGTGATCGGCACGCCCAGCTCGCGCCTCGCGATCGCCGTGGCATCGACGGTGAAAAGTTTCCCTTTGTAATTCAGCTTCTTGCGAATTTCCTCGGCCGGCTTCGACGTGTTGACGATGAGGATGCCCCCGGGCTTGAGCCCATCGGTGACGGGGACGAGACCCACGAGGCTCGGGTCGAGGACGACGACCACGTCGGGCTGGTAGATGCCCGAGCGGATCTTGATGGGCTTGTCGGCAACGCGGTTGAAGGCCATGACGGGAGCGCCGCGCCGTTCCGGCCCGAACGCCGGAAAGCCCTGGGCGTACTTTCCAGATTCGATGGCCGCCAGGGCCAGCATCTCGACGGACGTAACGGCGCCCTGACCGCCTCTCCCATGCCATCTGATCTCGATCATCGGTGATTCTCCCCCGGAAAGATTTGCGTGGTGAACGAACAAGGATTGGAGTAAACCCCTATTACAGGAAGATTCCTGTATCCGAATCGGGATGGCCTGTCAATACCAAAGTGGTAACTTTTCACATGTTTTTCGCTTATTGTCCCGACAGCTTCGGGTGCCCGGGGCGGCACTCCGGAGTGGATATAAGGCCGTGTTTTGTGTTACCTTTTCTCGCCCTTGGACAGGAGAAAAACGATGAGCGTCCTGATCGGTTTCATGGCCGGGTTCTTCGGAAGCCTCGTGGGGCTCGGCGGGGGCTTGGTCATGATCCCCATGATGACCCGGCTGATGGGGCTTACGCAGTCCCGCGCCCACGGCACGAGTCTCTCTATCGTCGTGGTGGCCGGCCTTGCGGGTGCCATGGCCTACGCCAGGGCGGGAAACGTCGATGTCACGGCGGCCCTGATCCTGGCCGCGGCCGCTTCCCTGACATCCCGGGCGGGCGCCCGAACCTGCTCGATCCTGCCCGAATGGAAGCTCAAGCGCCTCTTCGGCTGTCTGCTGATCGTCGTGGCCGCCCTGCTGATCGGAAAGCCTCACCTGGGTGCCCTTGCAGTAACGACTCCCGCCGGATGGCCCGCGCTGGCAGCCCTTGCCTGCACCGGTCTGGCGACCGGCTTTATCATGGGGCTGCTGGGCATCGGCGGCGGGGCGTTCCTGGTGGCCGGCATGGTGCTCTTTGTCGGGATGGGTCAGCACGTCGCCCAGGGGACGTCGCTCCTGGGCATGGTGCCTGCGGCGGCCGTCGGCGCTTACACCCACTGGCGGCTGGGCAATGTCGTCACGGGCATCCTGCCCGGCCTGGCCGCGGGAATCGTGCTCGGGGCTTTCCTGGGAGGCACCGTGGCCAACGACCTGCCCGAGCAGGCCCTGAGGGTCCTCTTTGCCGCCGTGCTGGTCTGGCTGGGGGTGGACCTGATCCGGAAGAGCAGGCCACCATCGGCAAAGAGGCCGTGAGGTTCCCTCGTCCCCCCTCTGGAGCGGGGGGGACAGGGGTGGCTGCCTGCAGGGTTATGCATTACGGAGAGAACCCAGAAGGTCGTTGAAAGAGGCAGGGTGCACGGCCCGTGCATCCCGCTTACATGCCGCGGCGGTGCTCCATGGCCTTCGCCAGCGTCATCTTGTCCGTATAGCGAAGATCACCGCCTACGGGGACCCCGAGGGCGATCCGGGTGACCTCGACCCCTTTCTCCTTGAGAAGCCGCATGATGAGAAGGGCCGTTGACTCCCCTTGGACGCTGGGGTTGGTGGCCACGATCACTTCCCGGATGCCGCCGCGCTCGAGGCGTTCGGCAAGTTCGCGGATCCGGATCTGATCGGGGCCGATCCCGTCCAGCGGGGAAAGGGCCCCGTGCAGGACGTGGTAGGTGCCCCGGAAGCTGCCGCTCGCCTCGATGGCGGTCAGCGAGTCAGGGTCCTCGACAACACAGATGCGTTCCCGGTCCCGGGCCGGGTCGCTGCAGATCGCACAGAGTTCCCCCTCGGCAAGGTTGAAGCACTCCGAGCAGAACCGGATCTTTTCCTTCACCTCGACGATGCTCGCGGCCAGCTGCTTTGCCTCCTCGGGAGACGATCGCAGGATAAACATCGCCAGGCGTGTGGCCGTCTTTTCGCCGATGCCCGGCAGGCGTCCCAACTCCTGGATGAGACGCTGGATGGGCGCTGCGTATCCCGTCATGGCCCGCACCCTCTCACATCATGCCGGGCAGCTTCATCCCGCCGGTGACCTTCGCCATCTCCGCCGAGGCCATCTCCTGGGCCCTGCGAATCCCCTCGTTGACGGCCGCCACGATGAGATCCTGCAGCATCTCGACGTCTTCGGCGTTGACGACATCCTTCTCGATCCGGATCGACGTGAGCTCGAACTTGCCGCTGACAACGGCCGTCACCATGCCGCCCCCGGCGGTCGCCTCCACGGTCTTCGAGGCGAGTTCCTCCTGGACCTTCGCCATTTTCTCCTGAAGCTTCTGGGCCTGTTTCATCAGATTCTGGAAATTCAAAAGCACTACCTCCCAAGCTGGTCTATCTTGTCTTTTTTGCCTGTTTCGTCGGTCTGTTTATTTCGTCCTTATTTTTCCTTCACGATCACTTCCTGCACCTCGGCCCCCTCGAAGACATCCATGACCTTTTGCAGAAGGGGATGGTTCAGGGCCTCCCGCCGGATGTGGTTCGCCCGGTTCGGGTTGGGTCCGCCTGTTTCTGCCGGACCGTTTTCGATGGTCTCCACGGCAAGGGTGACCGGCCGGCCGAAGAATTCCCGGGCCATGGCCTCGAGCTTTTCGCGCTGGGGCTTCTCGTCGAAGAAATCGAGGAACAGATATCCCCTGGGGAACCCGAGCCGCAGCGTGCCGTCGACAAACCCGATCATCCGGCCCGGCTCGATCTTCGCCCAGAGCGGCTGGCTCCTCCTCTTGACGAACTGCTTGAACTCGTCCCAGCGGTCCTCGGTGCCCTGCGGGGCCGGTTCCCTGACCGCGGGCTCGTCGGATCCCGGCTCGACTGCCGTTCTTTCGGGGGGCGGCGCATAGGTCTTCTCCGGGGCGCGCCTTGCGGCCGCGGGGCCCGGACCGAGTCGCCTCTCGATCCCTTCCATGCGGGCAAGGATCTCGTCGACGGGGATCAGGGGTTCCTGCCAGGCCATCTTGACGGCCGTGAATTCCAGGACGAGACGGGGGTTGATGCTCTTGCGCAGCTCTTCCTCGCCCGCCATGAGCACGTCGAGCAGGCGCTGCAGTGTCTCCTGCGAGGCGGAGGCGGCCTGCTGCCTGAGCTCGGCCGCGTCGTGGTCGGAAAGGTCGAGAAGGTCCCCCTCGCCTGCCGTGATCTTGACGAGCAGCAGGTTCCGGAAATGACCCAGCAGCCTCTCGTAGAAAACCTTGATATCGGCCCCGGCGTAAAAGGCCTCGTCGATAATCCGGAGGCAGGCCGCGGCGTCCCGGGCCAGGACGGCACGGGAGAGCTCGAAGAGGTACTTGCGGTCGCCCATCCCCAGCAGGGCCTCCACGTCGGCGTCGCCGATGTCGGCGCCGGCAAAGGAGACGGCCTGGTCGAGGATGCTCTGGGAATCGCGCAGGCTGCCCTCGCCGCCCTGGGCGATCCAGGTCAGGGCCTGGTCGCTCACCCGGATGCCTTCCTTCTCGGCGATCCTGCGCAGGGTGGCCGCGATCTCCCTGAGAGAGATGCGCTTGAATTCGTAGCGCTGGCATCGCGACAGGATCGTGGCGGGGATCTTGTGGGTCTCCGTGGTGGCGAAGACGAAGATGACGTGGGGAGGGGGCTCCTCGAGGGTCTTCAGCAGCGCGTTGAAGGCCTCCTTGGTGAGCATGTGCACCTCGTCGATGATGTAGATCTTGTAGCGCGACGACGAGGGGGAGAACTTCACGTTTTCCCTGAGCTCGCGGATCTCGTCGATGCCGCGGTTGGACGCGCCGTCGATCTCGCGGACGTCCATGGAGGAGCCGTCGGTAATCTCCCGGCAGTTCGTGCAGGCGTTGCAGGGCCTCTCCGTGGGCCCGTGCTCGCAGTTGAGGGCCTTGGCCAGGATGCGCGCCACCGAGGTTTTTCCGACCCCCCGGGGGCCGCTGAAGATGAAGGCGTGGGCCACGCGGCCCAGGCGGATCGCGTTGCGCAGCGTTGTGACCACGTGATCCTGCCCGACCACGTCTTCGAAGACCTGGGGCCGGAACTTTCTGGCTAGGACTACGTATTCCACCATGGCCGGGGTATGTATAAAAGGATAGCCGGGCTTGCCGTAGCACACGACGGTTCTTGCTGCCGCTGCTTCCTTCCGGACCTGACGGGGTTCACAAGTCGGCGTTGCACGGGGCCCGGCTATCGGTTCCAGTATATCCTTTCTTATTCCCTAAGGGAAGATGCGAGGATCTTCCCCACATGGCGCCGGATATCCGGGAGGTCGCTTTCGATGACCTCGAGGCGCTGGCGGGCAACAACGCCCATGTCCTTCAGGCCCGAGCCCGTGAGCATCAGGACCACGGAATCCTCTTCGCCGATTTTTCCTGACGCCCTCAGCTTTCTCGCGGCGGCAAGCGGGGCGGCCGCCGCAGGCTCGACGAAGTACCCGCTTGCGGCAAGTCGCCGCTGGGCATCGAGGATTTCTTCCTCCGTCGCGTCCTCGGCGAGCCATCCGAACTGACGGGCCTTGAGGACGATCTCGTCGCCCCCCGGCGGGTCCCCCGAGGTGATGGCCTCGGCCACGGTCTGCTTCCCGGTCACGGGGACAACCCGGTCGTGGCCTTCCCGAATGGCCGAAACGAGGGGGTTGACGTTGGCCGCCTGGACAACGATCATCCGGGGCAGCCGGTCAGTGAGCCCCGCTGCCAGGAGTTCCCGGTAGCCCTTGAAGATTCCCCGGATGTGCCCGCAGGCCGACGTGGGCACGGCGATGAAATCGGGGACTCCCCCTTCGAGCTGCTCGAACATCTCGAAAGCCGCCAGTTTGTATCCCTCCGCGCGGACGGGGCCGTTCCCTGAAACGACCCGGAGGTTGAGCCCGGGGGCCAGGCCCAGGACCGCCCGCTTCATCGCGGAGTAGTCGGCGGCGGTGACCCTCACGACGGCGGCCCCGTGAATGGCCATGGCCCGGATCTTTTCCGGAGGGGCGTAATGGGGAACGAAAACGACGGCCCGGATCCCCGCGTGCGCCCCGTAGGCGGCGATGGAGTGCCCCATGTTGCCCGTCGAGATCGTGGCCGTGACGGTCTCGCCCATCTGGCGGGCCATGGCGATGACGGTGAGCGAGCCGCGGTCCTTGAAACTCCAGGTGGGGTTCACGGTCTCGTTTTTCAAGAGCAGCCGGCGGATGCCGGTGAACCGCGAAAGGGCTTTCCCGGCGGGCAGGAGCGGTGTGTCGCCTTCGCCAAGGGTCAGATCCCGGTCGATCACGACAGGCAGAAAGTCGGCGAAACGCTCCCAGAGATGCCGGCCCGGCCTCACGCGGGCGCCGTCCAGCCCGTCGATCGCAACCTCGAGGGACTCGCCGTTGTCGGCAAACTCCCCGATGCGCTCGAAGGGGAAGGCCTGGCCGGAGATGGTGGACAGGAGCCTTTTCACGTCTTGAACCGCAGCCCGGGGCCCGGGAAAGAAAAACGGCGGGCAACACCCGATCGCCGCCGTCTTGCATTCTGGCGGAGAGAGGGGGATTCGAACCCCCGGTGCACCTTTAAGGGGCGCACACACGATTTCCAGTCGTGCCCATTCGGCCTCTCTGGCATCTCTCCGGAATTTCCCTTATCAGCAAAGAGGGGCCCCCGCCGGGAGCCCTCCTTGCTTTGGGCGTCTCTTACCAGTTTAGCCGCCGTTTGTCCATCCCCTTCTTGCAGCGCAAAAAACGAAGCAAATCAGTGAAAGGGACATGCCGCAACGGGCCGTCGGCGGGGGGGGGGAGGGGAACAGCCGGCACGCCGCCGGTGCAGGACATAAAAATGGCGGAGAGAGGGGGATTCGAACCCCCGTGAGAGCTGTTAGGCCCTCAAACCGATTTCGAGTCGGTCCCGTTATGACCACTTCGGTATCTCTCCGCTTTCAATGGAATTCATAATCGTTTTTCGCGGAAAAATCTACTCAAAATTTCACCGCATTCCGCGGAAAGGACCCCGCCCGTCACATCGATCCGGTGATTGAGGCGGGCATCCCCCAGGACCCGGTAGAGGGAAACGACGGCGCCGCCTTTCGGGTCCGTTGCCCCGAAGACGAGCCGGGCGACGCGGGCATGGACGAGAGCCCCCGCGCACATCAGGCAGGGCTCGATCGTCACGTAGAGCGTCGTGCCGGCAAGGCGGTAATTGCCCTCGGCGGCTGCGGCCCTTCGCAGGGCCAGGATTTCGGCGTGTGCCGAAGGGTCGCTGAGACACACGGGGCCGTTGTGGGCCGAGGCGATGACCTCGTCGCCCCGGACGATGACGGCGCCCACGGGCACCTCGCCTGCGGCCAGGGCCTTGCGCGCCTCGGCAAGGGCACGTCTCATGTATTGCTCGTCACGGTCCATCGCCCGTCCTCCGCCGGCTGCCCGGTTGGCAGCAAACTTGCTTTATTGCACCGTGTTGATTATAAACGGGTTGGCCCCCGTGCATCGAATGAAGACGGCTCGAGGAGGCAAGGCGAGAAGTCCGGATGTGACGCCGGCCGAATGGCGCCTGATTCTCCGAAATGTTCCGCGCCCGGTCTTCCTGCAATCCGTCATTCCCGTTGGTGAGGCCACATGCTTTCAAGGAACGTCCTCCTGCGGTTCATCCTGGCATCCTGCGCCTTCCACGTGGCATTCCTGTCCTTCGCGGGAATCCTGATCTCCGGCGGCTCCACGCTTCCCTTCGAGACCTTCACCGTCCGGCTTGCCGATGCGCCGGCAAAACAAGCCGACGACAGCCGAAAGGCGGAAATCAAGAAGGAGGTCTCCCTCGACGAGCCTCGCAGAGGGCCGGCCGCAGGACCCGAGGAGACCGTCGATCTCGCCAATCCCTCCGTGAAGTACCGGGCCTACCTTCGGGACCTGCGGCAGAAAATCGAGTCCCTCTGGGTATACCCCGAGGATGCCTACTCGCGAAGCGAAACGGGGACGGCGGTCGTGCGTTTCTCCATCCAGAGCGACGGCACGCTGGCCGCCACGGGCATCGTCTCGTCATCGGGGTTTGAGTCTCTCGATCGCGGGGCGCTCACCGTCGTGGAGGCCGCGGCCCCCTATGCCCCGTTCCCGGAGACCTTCAATCTGTCCACGTTACACATAGTCGCCAAGTTCGAATACGAACTTGACTGAGAACCTTTCCGATGCAAAATTAGGGAGCAATTCTGCTGCAACTCGAGCAGGATTCTGGATTGCGAAGTTTGACGCGTTTTAGGTAACCGCTCTTCGCGAAGCGAAACGTCCGCAGCGCAAATTGTTTGAGCCCGAAGGGCGAGTTTTTGCGTCTGCAGTGCAGCGAGTGTTAGAGCGGTCTAAAACCGTCAATTCGCAGGAAGAATCCTGGTCGAGTGCTCGTCTCTGACGCCAGTCAAGCGGAGTACTCGAATGGACGACCCAAACATCGCCTACGCCCGCGAGATCGTGGCCGGGGACCCCATGGCCTCCTTCCTGGGAATCCGGCTCGATGAGGTCCGCCGGGCCTACTGCCGTATCTCCGTCGAGATCAGGCCCGAGTACCTCAATGCCCATGACCGTGCCCACGGGATGATCCTGTCGTCGCTGATCGACCAGGCGGCCGCCGTGGCCGCCAACTCGATGGGGGACGACGTGCTGCTCGTGGAGCTGAAAATCAACTACCTCGCGGCCGCCGTCGCCGGGGAGCGCATCACGGCCGAGGCCAGGCCCGTGGACATCAAGAAGTCTCTCAGCCTCTGGACCGTCGACGTTCGCAACTCCTCGGGCACGCTCGTCGCAACGGGGCAGGCCCTGGGCTATCACCGTCGGCGTTCGAGATCGAATGCCGCAGAGAGCGGGGTCTAGGATTCTTTTTCCGCTCTTCCGCCCCTCTGCTCTTCCTCCCTTGCTTCCTTTTCGACGACGCAGTAGAAGCCCGTCCCGCGCATGGCCGGCCCGAAACAGCGGTTGTCGGAGATACACGCTGCCCTCCGCCGGTCTCCGCTCTTCCATCGGTTGACGAGGCCCGGCTCCCGGATGAAGGGGCGGCTCATGGAGATGAAATCCGCAACCCCGTCCCGTACGAGTCCCTCGGCCAGATCGAAGGACCGGATCCCTCCCACGAGGATCAGGGGAATCTTCAGCCCCGGCTTCAGGGCCCGGGCGGCATCCCGGAAGTACGCCTCCTGCTCGACGGAATCGATCTTCGGGCGTGACGGGCTCAGCTTGCCCGACAGGAGGGTCCCGCCGGACAGTTCGATGGCGTCGGCGCCGGCCTCGGCGATGAGAAGCGCCGCCCGAAGCGAATCCTCCCGCGTCAGGCCGCCTTCCAGGAAGTCCTCGGAATTCAGCTTCACCAGCAAAGGGTAATCCCCGCCCGCGTATCTTCGGACCGACGCAACGATTTCCAGAACGATCCGGGCCCTGTTCTCAAGGCTGCCCCCGTATTGATCCGTCCGCCGGTTGAACCAGGGCGAAAGGAACTGGCTAAGGAGATAGCCATGGGCGGCGTGGACCTGGACCCCGTCGAAGCCGGCCTTCTTCGCGCGAAGGGCCGCTTCCCCGTAAGCCGTGACCGTGTCGGCAATGTCGGCCTGCGACATCTCGCGCCGGCGGGTCTTCTCGGGGCCGCCTTCGTGCGACGGGGCAAAGGCAGGCTGTCCCGTCAGTTGCGTGCCGGCCAGAATGCCGCCGTGGGCCAGCTGCAGGACGATCCGGCCGCCCTTGGCGTGGACGGCCTGGGCCATCTTGGCAAGCCCCGAAATGCACCCGTCGCGGTCCACGCCCAGCTGTCCCCTGACCGCGAACCCTTCGGGCCGAACAGAGGCATGGCTCGAGATGATAAGCCCCACGCCCCCTTCGGCAAGATCCGACATGAGCCTGACGAGTTCTTCGGTGCAGGCGCCGTCGGCCGCCGCGAGGCCCTCCCAGGTGGCGGAGCGGACGAAGCGGTTGGGAAGAGTCAGAGAGCCGATCGTTGCGGAATGAAAAAGGATGGAATCGCTCATGCCAACCCCCTGCGGTCCATAACACGGGTTCTCATGTTGACAAGCCCTGCGTCACCCGATAATGGGATACGTGGCATCGCCCGGCGGCGGTCACGGAAATCTTTCCTATCCCATCAGGGGACAACCGTCAAGGAGGTCCCGCGGCAACCGAAGGATCACGCAAGGAGGCAGGGGCATGGAATATCGGAACATCGCGTACGAAAAAACGGACACCGTGGGGGTCATCACGCTCAACCGCCCGGCGAGGCAAAACGCCCTCTCCATCGCCATGCTCGAGGAGATGAACCGCTGTCTCGCGGGCATCGCGGCAGGCCGCGACGTGAAGGTGCTCATCATCAGGGCCGCGGGAAAGAACTTCTGTGCCGGCCACGACCTCGGAGACCTGGCGGGCAAGGACATCACCGTGCACAACACCATGTTCTCGATCTGCGCGGAGATGATGCTGCGCCTCCAGCGTATGCCCCAGCCCGTGATCGCCCAGGTGCACGGGATCGCCACGGCGGCGGGCTGCCAGCTCGTGGCGGCCTGCGACCTCGCCGTCGCCGAGGAGGGGGCGCGGTTCGGCACCCCGGGGGTCAACCTCGGCGTCTTCTGCTCCTCGCCCGCGGTGTCGATCGTCCGGGCGGTAGGGCGCAAGCGGGCCCTGGACATGCTCTTCACGGCCCGGCTCATCAGCGCCCGCGAGGCGGAGCAGTGGGGCCTCGTCAACCGGGTCGTCCCGGCGGAGAGGCTCGAGGCGAAGACGATGGAACTCGCCCGGCACATCGCGAAGGCGAGCCTCTCGTGTCTCGCCATCGGAAAGCAGGCCTTCTACAGCCAGGTCACCCTGCCTGACCCGGCGGCCTATGACCTGGCCTCGAACGCCATCGTGAACAACTTCTTCACGGAAGACGGCAGGGAAGGGGTCGCGGCGTTTCTGGAGAAGAGAACGCCCGTCTGGAAAGATCGATGAAGAACGGGTCTCGGGGATAGGGTAGCGGGTATCGGGGTGGATGATGAGAGCGGTCGGATTGGGTTGCCGGGAAGCGCGGCAGAGGTGATTGGCGGATGTCGGGGACGGCGAAAGTCAAGAACCGCAACGTAAAGGTCGAACGGGCCCGGAAGGCGCTGGGCATCTCCGGGCAGGCAACGGCCGAGGAGGCAAGGAAGAAATACCGGGAACTGGCCAAGCAGTGGCACCCCGACGTCAACCCCGGAGAAGAAGCCCATGCCCGGATGCAGGAGCTCAACGGGGCCTATGCCCTGCTGATGAAGGAAGAGTTCGGCGTCCTCGACCCCTGGGACGAATACGACCGGTGGTGGTGGAGGCAATTCGGCAACGACCACATCTGGAGCAACCATTTCCCGGAAAACGAAGGGCAGAGACCGCCGCCCCGAAGGCGGAAGAACAGGCTGGAGGAAACGTGAGAACACGCCGACCCGCAAGGCATCGGCGCGTCGTTCTGCCCCTCGCCGCTTCGCGCGGAAAGGCTGCGTCGGGGGGTTGCGTCTTGCCTTCGCCTCCGAGCGGGGATTCCCGGAGGCACGCTATTTCGTTGAATCGATGTACTCCACGATCTTCTCGCCGAGCTTCTTGACCGTGCTCTCGAAGCGGTCCTCGTCGGTCTCCAGCAGCGTGAGCCGGAAGCCCAGCAGCGGCGTGAAGAAGGACGTCAGCGGCACGACGCAGATGCCCGTCGACCCCAGCAGGTAGTAGACGAAGCGCTTGTCGAGCTCGATGGTGCCCGAGGTGATCTTCTCGATGTATTGCTTGATGCCGTCGTGCTGGATGGGCAGGGTCTGACGGTTGTTGAGCACCGCCTCGTTGAAGACGACGGTCATGTAGAAGGCTCCGTCGGTGCGGTTGACGACGATGTACGGGACATTTTTCAAAATGTTGAAGGCCATGTTCGAGAGCTTTTCGTAGCGGCGGATCCGGGTGTTGAGGTATTTTTCATACTCCGGGTGGGTCATGACCTTCGGGATCGACATCTGGGGAAGGGTTGTCGAGCAGACCTCGGACATCTTCTGCTGCAGGATGGCGCTGGTGTAGCGCTGGAAGGTCTCGTCCTTGTCGGCGTTGTAGAACTCGATCCAGCCGCAGCGCGCCCCGGGCCAGGGGAACTCCTTGGATATGCCCTTCATGCTCATGGCCGGGACGTCCTCGACGATGTCGGAGAGCGGCACGGCGACCTTCCCGTTGTAGACCATGTTGATGTAAGTCTCGTCGAAGACAAGGAACAGGTCGTTTTCCCGGGCGATGCGGACGATCCGCTTCAGGGTCTCCTCGTGGTAGACGAATCCCGTGGGGTTGTCGGGATTGATGACGAGAATCCCCACGATGGCCTTGTGGTTCTTCACCTTCATTTCCAGCTCGTTCATGTCCGGGTGCCACTTGTGGTACGGGTTCATCCGGTACGTGTTGGGCGGGAACGAGGCGTGCAGAACCTCGGCCAGGAAGTGGGTCGAATAGGTCGGCTCCGGGAGAATGACCCGGGCATCCACGCGGATCGCGCTGTAGCAGCGCGCAATCGCATCGCCCAGCCCGTTGAAGAACAGGATATCGTCGGGGGTGATCTGGGTCTTGCCTCGCCGGTTGACCCGGTCGGCCAGAAACTCGCGCGTCTCGTCCATCCCCTGCGTGGGGGAGTAGCCGAAGGACTTGTTGTCCCGGATGATCTCGACGAGGACTTCCTTCATCCACTCCGGGATCTGCTCGCCCTTCTGCACGGGGTCCCCGATGTTCTCCCAGGTCACTTCCATGCCGCAGGCCTTGAGACGGTTCGCCACGCCGACGATGTTCCGGATTTCATAGGTAAGCCCGTTTCCCCTCTTGGCGATGTCGAATCTCATGATGCTCCTCTCCCGGCGCCTGTACGCGCCCCGTTGAAGAAACCGCCCGTGACGAATTCGTTCCGCCCGGCACCGTCAGGGAACCCGGCGTCGAAACAGCCGATTTCTCAAGGAAACGATGGAATATTCCGCACGTTTATTACAAATGGACGAAAATTTCTACTGAATTTTTCTGCCCCGGCCCCGCGAAGACGAAAAAAGGGCAGGTCCCCGTGAACGGCGCACCGGATACGTCAAGCACCGGTGACGACATCCGGGTTGAAATCTCCCGGTGATTGGTGTAGTCTCAGCGTGCGGTTTCGCAAACCCGCACGGTCCTCTCCTCTCGGGCGGTCGGCCGGGACGCCCGGCTGTCGATCGATTCGACCACGCAACAGGCATTCGGCAGGTATGGCTGCGGAGCGCGTTTTGACAGGCCAGACGTTCGACCGGTGCATCCACGCGGCTCCCGCCGGCCTGCGCGCAGGCGCCGGTACCGGGGGGCGGCCCCTCGTCGGCCCGCCCCGAACCCGTCCCCTCCCCTTCCTCCCCCT
>Ga0208940_1003401_pt1 | contig 13456 bp, 14 predicted proteins | sample AD_JPNNA6_MetaG_FD_184445 | JGI IMG/M metagenome (GOLD analysis project Ga0208940, IMG submission 184445) | Active sludge microbial communities of municipal wastewater-treating anaerobic digesters from Japan - AD_JPNNA6_MetaG (SPAdes) (version 2) | ecosystem: Engineered > Bioreactor > Anaerobic... | reverse complement strand
AGTATGTTCGGTATGATAATGGTTCTCGGTATGATTGTAGATGCTAGTATTGTTGTAAGTGAAAACACTCATAGATACATGGAACTCGGTCACAGAAAATCCAATGCGATAGCCATGGGAATTGCAGAAGTATGGAAACCTCTGCTTCTTTCATTCTGCTGTGTGTTTGCGGCTTTTATGCCTCTTGCGATATTGACAGGCATTATCGGAAAATTCGTAAAGGCTATTCCTATTGTGCTTTTAATCTGTCTCGCGGGTTCACAGATTTGTGCTCTCTTTATTCTTCCTTCGTTTTTGAACATGTTTTTATCGAGCAAGCACGGACATGATACTCTTCCTGATGAGTCGGAGCTGGTTTTTGCTCCAGGATTTTTCGGATTTATGCAGAAAAAATATAAGGCTTTCCTTGAGAAGGCTATTCGTCACCGTTATTTGACTTTTATGGCTCTATTCGCTATTTTCATTTCAAGTATTTTGATGATTGGCTGCGGGGTCGTAAAATTTCAGTTTATGCCGGGCGGCGGAGAAGAAAAAATAAGCATTAAATGCTATTTTCCGAATGAATACAATTTGGGGAAAAACCTTTCAATAGTTAAACCTCTTGAAGATATAACAAATTCGATATTCAAAAAAGGTGAACTGAAGGCTATAAGATCGAGGGTAGGTACAGAGGATTTCGGTCTTCTTGATCCCCAGCCGGGTGAGGGTTCTCACAAGTCTACTATTGTTATATATCTGACTCCGGAACAGGATAGAGAAAGAACGGCGACTGAATTTACTGCGCTTTTAAATGAAGCAGTTAATAAGAAGATTGCCGATGGAACTCTTCCTAAAGAAGCCCTTCTCAAGATTGAAATGGAAAAACACGGGCCTCCTGTCGGAAAACCTATTAACGTGGAAATCCGCGGAGAAGATTTTCCTTCAATGATAAAAGCGGCTCAGGAGTACATAGATTATCTGAATACTATTCCGGGAGTGCATGGTGTCCGCATGGATATGGAAGACGGAAAATATGAATTCCGTTATAAAATAGATGAAGTTATGGCTAAGCGCACAGGAGTTTCCGTGACTGCTGCTGCAACGGCTTTGAATGCTTCATTTGAAGGTTCTGTAGCATCAAGTGCGAAAATGGGAGATGAAGAAGTTGATATACGTGTCAGATTCCCTATGGCATACAAAAGAACAATAAGCAGTCTTAACGATGTAATGGTTTCGAATTCAAGCGGCGGACTTGTTCCTCTATCAAAAATTGCATCAATAGAAAAGAAAAGGGGCGTTGCTTTTATAAACAGGCTGAACTATAAAAGACTTGTTCAGGTTCAGGCTGAAATAGATACTAAGAAGACAACTTCATTTGAAGTTAACAAAAAACTTCAGGAAAAGTTTAAAGACATTGAAACCAGATATCAGAATACTGCGTTTGCCTATGGCGGAGAGCAGGAAGATTCCGATAAGAGTATGAAGGATCTCGGAATTCTCTTTTTGATTGCGATGGCAGTTATATTTATTCTGCTTTCTGCATACTTCGAACATGTTTCGGTTGCCGTTATTCTGATGAGTGCAATACCGTTTTCGATGATTGGTGTTGTATTCGGATTATTTTTGCATGGTCAGCCATTCTCTTTCATGGGATGTTTGGGAGTATTTGCTCTGGCAGGTGTTATTGTAAGTAATTCAACAGTCCTTGTTGATTTTATTCAGAATCTCAGAGAGAAAGGAGTTCCTTTTGAAAAGGCTCTGATTGTCGGGGGTGTTTCAAGAGTAAGGCCTGTTCTTCTTACTTCCGGAACCACTATTCTCGGACTTCTTCCATCTGTTCTTGAAATCGGAGGAAAGGATTACTTTGTCAGACCTCTTTCAATCGCATTCATGTACGGTTTGATTTTTGCAACTATGGTAACTTTGATTCTCGTTCCATGCATGTATAGAATCACAGAAGACATCAAGCATCTGTTTCATTTGCGCAGAGAGGCAAAAAAGCTTGCGTTGGCAGAAGTTGAAACTATACCGGTTTTTGAAGAAGAATTAAAGGAAGAGCCTAAAAAGCGGATTAACAGAAAAAAGAAATAGTAATAGTTAAGAATGAGGAAAGTATGAAAAAACTTAAAATACTGATCGCATGCCTGGTCTTGCCCTTTGTGCTTGTTTCTCAGGAAAAAAAAGCCGATATAGGTGAAATCGGCTTTTCCCTGGATGGAAACATAATAACGCTTGAAGATTATATCAAGCTTTTACTCGAGAAGAATCATGATGTAAAAAGCGCTTCTTATGAACTGCTTATGACAGATTCTGATTATCAGAAGTTTAAAGTTAAATATGCGGTGTACCTGACAGGTTCTGCAAAGTATACCAAGACAAAGAATCCGCCGGCACTTGAAGCAAAAAGCGGAAAAGAAGTAACTACTTATGATCTATCTGCTAGTGCGACTAAAAATTTTGAAACAGGAACAACTCTTAGTACAGGAATTTCTCATCAGAAGGGTCATGTGGAAAACATGCCTTATGGGAATACTACAGTGACTTCGGATTACAATCTTCCGGTTTTGTTTGTTTCACTTCAGCAGGAACTCTTGAAAAATGCTTTTGGAAAAAGCGACCGTAGTACTGAAAAAATGCTTCAGAATGCAGGTGAAATAAAAAAGGCCGGCACTGAATATCAGCTTTCAAATGTAATTCTTTCTGCCATAGTTGATTACTGGACTTTTGTTGTTGCGAAATCGGATTATGAGAATTCTAAGATCAAACTTGAAGAAACGATTAAAGTAAGAAACATCGTCGCGACAAATGTAAATCTGGGTCTTGCCGAAAGATTTGATCTTAATTATTATAATGCCCTAGTTGCAAATGCTGAAGCTTCTATGGAAATGAGCAATCAGACATATAAAGAAAGTGTTAGAACTCTTCTTGCTGCACTTAATCAGGATGTTGATGAAGCAAAAATGGGGAATGTAGTTCTTTGTGAAGCTCCGCCTTCATTTAAGGAAGAAGACTATCTCGCACTTGCATTGTCTCAGAGATACGATTATATATCTGCAAAGCTTGGTGTTGAAAACGCAAAACTTCAGATGGGAATCTATGAAAATTCCGAAGCCCCTTCTCTTAAAGCAGGAGTTACAGTTAAGTCAACAGCAATGGATGAATTTTCTCCGGCATACTCGGACGCTTTTTCTGTGAAATATCCGACAGTTGAGGCGGGAGTTACAATGAGTTATCCTCTGGGAGATACAGAGCAAAAAACTAACATGAGAGACTCGAAATATAAGTATGAACAGGCGAAAATCGCTCTTCAAAAAAATGAGAAAGATGTCCGTAACGATGTTAAGAATAAGATAGAAAATGTTGACGCGGCTTATAATGTCATGAAGGCAATGGAAAGAGCGAGGATTCAGAGTGAAGAATATTACCGTCTGCTTCTTGCTAATCTGAGAAGAGGACGTTTCAGCGCTGTTACAGTAAAAACTGCACTTGATGCAAGAACTGACAGCCGTCAGGCTGCTTTGCGTGCTAAAGTTAATTATAACATAGCTTTGATTCAGCTTGAAATAGCATCGAACAATCTTTTGAAAAAATTCGGCGTAAAAGTAAAAGCTGATGATATTTGATTTTAAAAACTAAAGATTTTCGGGATTTCGGCGGAAATATTATTTTTGCCGGAATCCCTGAGGTCTCTGTTAATTTTGATGAAAGACAAATCCTTAAATAGTTTATCCGCAAATTCAAAAATAATTTTTCCTGTATCATTTGTTATACGGCTATCAGTTTTATCAAACTCATTGTAAATTATTGCTTTTAGTCTCAGTTTTCTCATTTTTATTGCTTCAAGTGACAAAAGTGAGCGGTTGATGCTTCCGAGTTCGGAGTTAGTTACAAAAATAACAGGGAAATTGTTTTCTGCAATGTAATCTATTGTCAGAAAATTTCTTGTCATGGGAACCATTAGTCCGCCTGCACCTTCCTGGATAACTATGTCGTAATTTTCGGAAAGATATTTTGTATGAGAATTGATGACAGATATATCAATTAACTTGCCGTCAATTTCGGCTGCGAGATGGGGAGAGGCTGGAAAAGAAAAAACATAGGATGAAGTTTTACCATTGAGATCATCATTAGTTAAGCCGACATCCATTATTTTTCTATGTTCAATTATATCTTCGGCCGGAAAAGAAGAACCTGTCTGAACAGGTTTCTGTGTAATCACCTTCACTCCATTTTTTTTCAGTTCACGAGCAAGAATCCCTGATGCTAGTGTTTTGCCCACGCCCGTATCCGAACCAGTTATAAAAAATACATTATCTTTCATTTTTTCTCGGCTACAAAATACATCGGATTATATGTTAAAGGAAACTTGTCATTTTCAGAAAAAGCGGCTTCATAATCATAAACGAATTTCTCAATTTCTGATTTGCTCATTATCTTTTCCTTTGCATAATTTGTTCCCGTTTCCTTGAAATGCTTTAATACTTCAAAAGGCGTATCAAAATAAATAGTCTGTGTTTCTTCAGAAATATGAATAATCTTGTAGTTATCACAGAGCAGTTCGGCGATTTCACCCTTAGACATGTAGTGAAGTCCGATTTTAGTAAGATTGCGTACCTGGAAGAGATTATCAGGGCCGAATGTCGAAAATGCGAGCATTCCGTTTGTTGTTAAGTGAGCAGATATGTTCAGAAGAAGGGAAGGCATGTCGTGCATCCACTGAAAAGCGGCATTGGAAAAAAAAGCGGAGTATGTGTCCCGCGTTGCCTTCATAAATTCTTCTATATCATTACGCACAAAATTTATTTCGGTATTATATGCTGTAGAAAGTTCTTTCATGCACGTAAAGCAATCGGCAATATCAACTGCAGTAATATTCTTCTTTTTTCTTTTCAATAATATTTCTGTAAGAAAGCCGGTGCCGCATCCGGCTTCAAGAATACCGTCTGTATTAAAATTGAAATTGTCAAAAATGAGGTTTTCAAGTTTTTGAGCCATTATTTTTTGAACATGAGCATGGGCATTGTAGTCCGGTATGCACCGGCTGAAATTTCCGGAAATAATGTTTTTATCAATTTCATTCATTCAATATGTTTTCCCATTTGTTCCATAGATAAAAAGGATAATGCGGTGCGTCAAGCTTCATTGGTTTGATATCGCATTTCGTATGCCAGAATGAGTTCTGATTTGCTGAAGGAATTATTAAATCCCTCGAGGAAGCAAATGCCTCATCATAGAAACTATAATCGCATTTATCCGGAAATTTGTCAAGAAGGGACAGTTCATTTTTGATTGAAGAATAATTTCTTAGAGGTCTATGAGAATCAAAAAAAGAAAAATGTTCGAGAGTCATGTTTTTATAGAATCGGATAAGATTTTCTTCTGAGAGGCTATTCTGAGTGCGTGCGAAGATTTCAGGCAGGATTCCGAAATTTTTATCAATAAGATTAATTGTTCCGTTAATGGCTATTTTTCTGGTAAATAATTCATTTGATAAAATCTGCTGTGCGGTTTTTACTCCGAACGACCAAGCAATAAGATGAGTCTTTTTGTAATTATGGATTGTTGAAGTTAATACAGATACGTTTGATAGGTCGGAATAATCATAAACAGTGATAATGTCATAATTATCAGAAATCAAATGAGATGTGCAGTTTTCATCACATCCCCATCCTGTAAAAAATACAATTAGTGAATCTTTTCCTCTTAGAGACTCGTGAAAAATCATAATATTTTTCCGGCGGCTTCGATTATTTTATCGGCTGCATGTTCGATTTCGGATACTGTAAATGCCGAAGAAAGAGAAAGTCTCAAACGAGAGCTTCCGACAGGAACTGTAGGCGGTCTGACAGCAAAAGCAGCTATTGATTCATTTTCCAGAAAAGAAGAAAACATAACCGCATCAGAGCTTTTGCCGACAAAAACCGGAACGATATGACTGTTTCCGGATGTTTGAAGTCCGGCGGTATTGAGACGGTTACGTAAAATGTTTGAAATATGCTTTAAATGATTTCTCCGGCTTTGCGATATCATAATTTCGCCTAAAGCAAAAAGATTCCAGTTGATTGAAACTACGGGCAATGCCGTAGAATATATGAATGATCGGCATTTGTTGATGAGATAATCGATAATATTATTTTCAGCATAAATGAAAGCCCCGACACCGCCGGCAGCTTTTCCGAATGTAGCTACAAGAATATCAATCTGTGATAACAGGTTTAATTCTGATGCCATTCCGCCGCCGTTACTTCCGTATACTCCGAATGAATGAGCCTCATCAAGATAAAGCATGGCATTATACTTTTTCTTTAGTTCGCAAAGACCGGCAATATCTGCAGAGTCTCCATCCATACTGAAAACTGATTCTGTTATAATGAGTTTGTTTCTGTCAGGATTGTCTGAAAGAATTTTTTCAAGATGGACATGGTCATTGTGGGCATATCTGATAAACTCAGCTTCAGATAATCTTGCTCCGTCTATGATGCTGGCATGGTTGAGTTTATCGGAAATAATCAAGTCGCCTTTTTTGCATAAGGCCTGAATTATACCAAGATTCGCATGATAGCCGCTGTTGAAAACAAGAGCTTTTCTGTTGTCAATTTGATATAAGCTTTCAATTTCATTTTCGAGTTTGTCATAGAGTTCAAAGTTTCCGCCGAGAAGTCTTGAAGCAGAACTTCCGGGAGAATATTTGTACGGATTTGAATCGAGCGCTGAATAAAATTCCTTCTGCAGTTTGCTGTCATCGCAGAAACCGAGATAATCATTCGATGAGAAATTTAAAAGGGATTTTCCGTCTTTTTCGGTGATCTTTCCTCGACGGTCAGAGATTTTTTTTAATGAACGGAAGTTTCCTTCTTCGGTAATGATTTTGAGTTCATTTGCGATTCTGTCAAAGAAATTGTTCATTTGAGCACCGAGGTTACAGTTGATATGCTTATCTTGATAATTTCATTAATCTGATCTTCGGTAGTGTTGATCGGAAGCCACCAGTAAATTGTATTTCCGAGAGGCCGCAATATTACTCCATTTTTAATAGACTCTGAATAAATTGCAGACATGGTTTCAGAATCAATAGGATTGCCTTGTTTGTCTATAAGATCTACTGCGCCTATCCAACCAAGATATCTGATGTCTGAAATGAAATCATAATCGGATAACGCTTTCAACTGGCTGTGAAAAAAGAACATCGCTTTTTCATTAGATTGAGGAAAGTTATCGCGCTTATATATTTCAAGAGCCTTAACTGCGGCAGAACAGGCTATGGGATTGCCGGTATAGCTATGTCCGTGAAAAAGAGTCTTTGTGCGGTCATCATCATAGAATGCATCAAATATTTCATCGGTAGAGGCCGTTACTGAAAGAGGAAGCCAGCCGCCTGTCAGCGCTTTTGAAAAAACTGCGATGTCAGGAAGGTTATTAATTTTATTCATTGCGAACATTGATCCAGTTCTTCCGAAACCGGTAGCCACTTCGTCGAAAATTACGAGAATATTATATTCTTTTGCAAATGAAGTTATCTTTTCGAGATAGGCTTCAGGATATATGATCATGCCTCCGGCGGCCTGTATCAATGGTTCAATAATCAGAGCGCATATTTCGTCATGATGTTCTTTAATAATGTTTTCTGCAGAAGCAAGGCATTCAAGCGAACAGCCTGTATTATTAGCATCAAAAGTAAATTCTGATTTACTGTGCGGACAGATTGAGCAGTTAGGAGATTTTGCCTTGTATGTTTCAAACATAAGGGGATGAAAAATTTTATGATAGAGTTCAACACCTCCAACGCTGACGGCTCCAAGTGTATCGCCGTGGTAACTGTTTTCAATCATCATAAATTTTGTTTTTTTATTAATGCCTTTATTCTGCCAGAATTGAAAAGCCATTTTCAATGCGACTTCATTTCCGGTTGAGCCGTTGTCAGTGAAGAAATACCTTGAAAGTGAATCCGGAAGTATTTCATGAAGGGAATCGAAAAGCAAAGCCGCAGGCTTATGGGTAAAACCCGCGAACATGACATGTTCAAGAACATGTCCCTGATCGGTTATTGCCTGAAGAATCTCTTTGTTGCAATGGCCGAGCGGGGATGTCCACCATGATGAAACTGAATCGTAGATTTTCCGGCCTTCAGGAGTAAAAAGAAAAATGCCTTCAGCACGGTCTATCACAACAGGTGAATGATGTTTCATCTGTGTGAAAGGATGCCATGAATGAGCTTTGTCGGATGAAAGGATCTTTTCAGTCATTATTTTCATTTTTGAACATATAACATTATTCTTAATTTATTTTGCCGTGCAGAAAAATAATTGCGGCGAAAATTATCATGCCGGCAAAGAGAGAGATTCTGCTAAGTACGAAAAGCTTAAGATAATTCTTTGGGAGAGTAAGTTTTTTTATTTTCAAAACAGCAGATAGATAAGCAAGACCAGCAGTTAAAAGAAATAAACCAATAGTCGCCGAGTTAATGATCATAATGTATTGTTTCAGGAATCCCTGAGAAATGAAATATGCCAGAAAAATGATTATGATAGGGTAAAGCATAACCTTCCGCATTGAATTAAATATCCGTACGATTTCGTCGCGTTCGGAATCGGAAATCAGAAGATTTGCTTTTTCGTTGAGTTTTCTGTTTATCAGAATTACCGCTGCAAGTACTGCAAACGCCGCAATCAGAAAATAGGTTTTCATATAGTCTCCATATTATTGCCCGAATTGATTTTTTCCTGCTGTTTCCGGTTAAGCCCCTTGTAGACAAGGGAGTAAGATTCGTCTATCATTTTATAAATTTCGTTTTCAGGGATGCTGCCGTCGATGATTACTGTATTCCAGTGTTTTTTATTCATATGATGACCCGGCAGTATTTTGTCTTTGTAATGTTCTCTTAGATATAATGCATTATCGGGATCGCATTTTAGATTTATTTTTAAAGGAACAGTTTTGATATCTGTCAGAAGATAGATCTTGACGGATAATCTGATTACAAGAATATCAAAATCAAAAGGGAAATCCTCAGTGCTTCCTGGTTTTTTTATACAATAATTACGAATTTCCGTGAGATCCATAGAGCCAATTTAATATTTGACAATTTAATTGTCGCCAAAAATATTAGCGATTGTCCGGATTTTGCACCTGAAGCAAGGGCTTTTGAGACTTATAACAACAAAGGATTCTTCATGAATAAGATAAAAAAAGTTTATACGTTTAATTCTGATAAAATAGATCAATGGATTGATTTTCTTTGCTCTCCTTTTGTTAATCTGTATAATAAATATCTTAACGTCAGTGATCCGCGCAGCCGAAATAGAAAGATTCTCTTATTTGCTTTCTCTATTGTAATGCTTGATTATCTTTTTATTTGTTATCACGTAGACAGAAGTCCGTTTGATCTAGTACCTTCAATTCCTCAGATAGATACCCGCGATGAAATTAATGTTTATGTGTCCGGTCTTGACGGAAAGTCAATTTTAAAAGAGAAACGCCTTGTCGACAAAGGTTCCTCCGATGCAGATTTTGCATATAGACTGGTGAGTTTTGTTTTTGCCGGTTCGAATTTTGAAAATACGCGTCTTGCTGTTCCGATGACAGGAAAGATCAGAAACATATGGTTTTATGAAGGCAAGTGCGTTATCGATGTGAGATCTGAAATCATAAAAAATGATATTGAAGTGATTCCTTCTTCAGAAGAAACTTTCAGAAAAGCTCTAAGCCAGACAATTCTCGAAAACATTCCTTCTGTGAAAGAAGTTATTATAGCAGAAAACGGAATTCCAAACAGAAAACTCTGGGAAACTTTTGAATCTTCTGCGCAAACCCCGGCGGAAGAAACTCAGCCAAACTAATTACGGAATAAATGACATGCGGCATAAAAAGCCGCTTTTGCCTGAAATTTCGAATGTTCCTTTAAGTTGGTTTTCTGCAATATTCTTTGCCATTTTCAGGCCGAGCTGACCGCTTTTATCAAGAGAAAAATCTTCACTTAATCCGCATCCATTGTCAGAATATTCAATCATAAGCTGGTTCTTTTTAAAGACACTTTTGAATAATATTGAAGGATTTGGGGTGTTTTTAAAAGCATGTTTTTGTGAATCGATAATGAGTTCCGAAATAATAAGTCCGATTGGAACTGCCATTTCTACATCAAGCATTATGTTTTCCTGAATATCAATTATTATTTTTGGTTTGTTGATTTCGTAGCATTCAATGAAACGGAAAAGATCTTTTATATATGATTTTAATTCAATTTGCGACAGATCATTTGATTCGTAAAGTTTCTGATGAACAAGCGCCATTGAAAGAATTCTGCATTCAAGTTCTTTTAATATCTTCGCAAATGAATTATCCGAAACACCGCTTGTGTGGAGCCTTATCATCGAGCATATTATCTGCATATTGTTTTTTGTGCGGTGATAAAGTTCTTTTAACAGAGTGTTTTTGTCTTCAATTGTTTTCTTTAATTCAATTTCGGTATTGCGTTTATCGGTTATATCCATAATTCCGAGCAAAACCCCGGTTAATTTATCGGAAGAGTCTATCATCGGAACTACTGTAATACTTGAATATAACTGATTTCCCGAAAAGGATTTTAGAGGAAGTTCATAAATTGAAACCATTCCGTTTTCAATGATGTTTTTGAAATCAGCAATGGAATTGTCTTTATCCGCTATAAATCTTGTAAACTCGCATCCGTTAATTGAATCATCAGATTCATTTCCAAGAAGTTTGGTGATGCATGGATTAGCATAGATTATTTTTGAATTTGCATCCAAAAGAATAATACCTTCCTGAAGAGATTCAACAAGTGAACGGTATTTTTTTTCACTTTTCATATATTCATTTTTTGCATTTTCCCGTTCTTCCATGAGTCTGTCGATTTTTCTTCCGACTTCTGACGAAATTTTGAATGCAGATAATATAGCAAAAATGATTACCAGAATAAGCGTTGCCGCTGTAAAATAATTCTGATTAAAATCAAAAGATTTGTTAAGCTTTAAGCTGATTCCCTGTAGAAGAGTCATAATAATCAGAAGGGGAAGAATGCTTGAAAGAATTCTGGATGCGGTTGAATTATCGAAAAAGTATTTTAGAGGCTTTGATGATCTGTCTGAGCTGAAAAAGAAAATTAATCCGAGAACTAGAAAATTTATGCCGGTCGGAAAGGAGACAAATCCGGACAGCAGGGGATTTTCATAGATATAGCCTGTGAAAATCAAAAATCCGGTGAAAAAAGTGAGAAGGCACGATATCTGATAAATTGTCGGTATAATTTTATTTTTCGAAAAACTATTAACCAGACTGATTGCGTTAATCTGCAGAAGGATGCAGAAGCTTAGTGATGAAATTATTCCGGTATTTACTCCTTCTATTTTTTCGAATAGAGAGGATGGAATTATCATGAGTTCAATATTTTCGGGAAAATTAAAGATCCGGCTGGAGAAAATGAGAAAAAGTATCAGCATTGAAAGTATTAGTATAATTCGGGATAGGGTTTTCTTTTTAAATTCTAAACAAACAAATGACATTGAAAGAAGTATAGATATCAGCGCAGTTGCAGGAGACATTGCTTTTAGGTTTTCGAAAAAAGAAGCAAGAATCAGATTCTGGGTTATCCATCCCGACATAACAGCAAACGGAATGGCAAATGGAGAGTAAAATAGTATCCATGCCCAAATTCTGCGAGTATTCACCAAAATCCCCCGGCAAAAAATATTTGAGCAATGGCTACTGCAAATGAAACGATTAATTGATACTAAATTATAATATAGACGAAATCAAGATATTAATTCAGCGGCCATTCTCCCCTGTATATTTCTACAGCCGGACCTGTCATATAAACCAGTCCGTTTTTATCATTCCATTCGATATTCAGATCTCCGCCTCTGAGTTTGACAGTTGCTTTTCGGGAAGTTTTATCGTTTAAATGAGATGCTACCACCGCAGCTGAAGCGCCTGTTCCGCAGGCAAGAGTCTCTCCGGCACCGCGTTCCCACGTTCTCTGTTCAATTTTAGTTTTGCTTATAACTTTGACGAATTCGACATTTGTTTTGTGAGGAAAAAGCGGATGGTTTTCAATCATCTGCCCGTACTTAGCGAGCGGAAAATTTTCTAGATCTTCGACAAATATTACTGCATGGGGGTTTCCCATTGATACTGCTGTGATGTTGAATTTGACAGAGTCTTCAAGCTCAATCGTTTCGTCGATAACGCTTCCGTGTTCGCCGATCATAGGAATGTGTGAACGTTCAAGAATAGGCATGCCCATGTCTACGGTAACGCTTGAAACTTTATTGTCCTTTACTGTAAGAAATACTTCTTTGTTTCCGGCCTTGGTTTCGATGATCAAATCCTTTGAAGAAGTCAGACCATTGTCGAAAACATATTTTGCGAAACAGCGTATACCGTTGCCGCACATTTCTGCTTCACTTCCGTCGGAGTTGAACATTCTCATTCTGAAATCGGCTTTATCGGATGGAAGAATTAAAATGAGTCCGTCAGAACCTGCCCCGTAATGTCTATCGCTGATAAGTTTGGAAAGCTTTGACGGATTCTCCGGGATTTGTTTCGTTGCATCAATGAAAATATAATCGTTTCCTATTCCGTGCATTTTTACAAAAGGTATTGTCTTCATAATTTCTCCGACGGGTTCGCCCCGACCGAGATACAATAGATAAGGGTATGCCGCAAGTCAATTGTTTTTGGTGTCTTTGTTGATGCTGTAAAAAGCTGTGCATTTCTGCCTTGAATTGCAATTTGATGAACAGGAGGAACAGTTGAAAGATTTCTTTATAACTATTTTTTTATCAGCGAGAATATCAAGCGCCATTTCAACAGCGCCTGGGTCTTCGCCGATTTCGTGCGAAATTTCAGAGATTCCCGCAGCATCATGTGTGTTAAGATAGTTTCTTATTTTTTCCGTCAGCATTTGTTTTTTCTCCGGATAGAATTTTTCCGGCGGCAATGAAAGCTGTTATTATCAATAAGATGATTGAAGCAGATGCTGTAATAAATACAATATCATGTCCTGCTGTTAACTGATAGAAAAGCGACGAAACAGCCCACGCGAGCATGGTAAGGTAAGTAACCGAAAGAGCAGCTCCTTTCCATCCGATTTCACCGACAATGGCTCCTAATGTGGCGATGCACGGAAAATATATCAGAATGAAAAGCAGATATGAATAAACTGAAAGTTTTCCATTTGAAAATTTTGCTTTTGCTGCAAAGAGAGCTGAACTTTCATCATCAGATTGCTGAGAAAAATATTCAGGAATTGAAGCAAATGCCGATTTTATCATTTCTGGAATTGAAGATGTTTCTTCGGCTTCATCTATCTGGCTGTATAGTGAATTAAGGGTTCCGATTACTGCTTCTTTAGAGAAAATTCCTGTAAATACGGCAACGGTTGCGGGCCAGTTCTCTTCTGTTATCCCCATTGGTTTTAGAACAACAGAAGTTTTTTTGCCGATGTAGGTCAGCAGAGAATCTC
>Ga0208940_1003395_pt1 | contig 13472 bp, 10 predicted proteins | sample AD_JPNNA6_MetaG_FD_184445 | JGI IMG/M metagenome (GOLD analysis project Ga0208940, IMG submission 184445) | Active sludge microbial communities of municipal wastewater-treating anaerobic digesters from Japan - AD_JPNNA6_MetaG (SPAdes) (version 2) | ecosystem: Engineered > Bioreactor > Anaerobic... | reverse complement strand
GTAAAGCCTTCAACTGGCTTCCGATCCATAGAGAGCTCATTGAAAAGTTTGGAGACAGGTATGCAAAATTTGTTGTCCAATAAGTTTACCCGAAAAAGAAAATGACACACTTTTTTGAACATACCCTTGCCCGCCGTATCCGCCGGCTGGCAGAGAAGGCGGGTGCCCTCTGCCCTGCGCTCCTTGCTCTCCCGAATCTCGGGACTGCGTCGCTTCGCTCCTTGTGTGCTCTGTGCCAATCTTTCGCAGTCTTTCAATCAGCTACAGCTTGCAAAGCTTCCGCCTCTTTCCTTCTGCCTATCGCCTTTCGCCTTCTTCCCTGACTTCGGTTGCGGCCTGTGAAAGGATAAATCAGGAAAACTGAATAAAATTTATTAATTTTAAAAAATAATGGTTATGAAAACACTTGGAAAATTAAAAATCAATCAGGGGAAAATTATTAAAAATGAGGAGCTGGTACAGATAAGAGGAGGTTATTCTTACTTTATCTGTCATGCTATATGTAGTGGTGGTTTGGATGACTATATCGGTTTCTCATCTACTTGTGATGAAATGGATTGGCAATGCGCAAGGGGACAATGTATTGAATTTTACAATCAGGTTTTTTATAATTGTGAGTGCGCTTGCGTCAATGGTTAAATCTACTAAATAAAAAATAATATACAAATTGTTTAAAAGCTTTTTAGTCGTTTAATGATGTTGAATTATTTAGTGCCATGTCAGCTTAATTAATGTTTTTTATTGCATAAAAATGTTAAAATAAAATGTAATATTACAAAAAGAGGAAGAATAATTACTTAAATTGGCATGGCACTTTTACTTAATTAAATTTATCATAGAGTTCGATGTTAAATTTATTTACTAATCAATTAAATATAATTAATAAATTAATTTTCCCAATCTGTCTGATTGTCTTATTAATAGCGTCACGCTGCTTATCAAAAAGGCCGATAAATATATTACCGCTTATTGATATAGAAGCAAATATAAATAATATGCAGAAAGTTTATCTCAGTGAATTTACCGATAATATATGGTATGTTCCTCTTGAAAGTAATCCAGACTTTTTATTATACTGGACTTATAATAACTTATCGGATTTCTCCGAAAACTATATTTTGTATTCTGATGGAAAGATGTGCCTTCTATATGATAATGAGGGACGATTTATCCGACCAATTGGCAAACAGGGCAGAGGTCCGGGAGAATATATAGGAATAGATTATATAGCATTGATAAATGAAAAAATATTTATACATGACTATTTTACCGATGATCTATTAGAATATAATATTGATGGAACTTTTATAAACCGTAACAAGAGTGGTTTTACTGGACATGACAAATACCGTCTGAGAGATGCAATTATGATAAATGATTCAATGATTTTCGGAAATATTCAAAACTATACAGGTCATGAAGAATATAAGGCTTTGATTGTTGATAAAAAGGGGAACATTAAATATCCTTATAAAAACTATATTTTCTTTGACTTAAAACCTGGTGTGCCACATGCTCAGGAAATGGGGGAGGGTGCAATATTCTCCAGATTTGGAGAAATAATTTACTTTAAAGAACCATTTAATGATACCTTATTCCAGATTGATAATCAATTTCGACTTATACCTTTTTATATTTTTAACTTTGGTAAATACAAGTTTCCACTATCAGAAAGGGGTAAAGCCTGGGCCGATATAGATCTTTCTTCATATATTTTTTTGAATGAAATTTTTCAGACAAAAAACTATTTATTTGTTTCATGTAGATTAGGTAAGTATTTTCCAGCAAAAAGAATAACGCCTGAAATAATACGTACACCGAGTAATAAAGATTATATCCAATGGTATAACACACAATCGGTATTAGGTATTTTTGATGAGAGAAAAGGAGATATTGTTTTCTCTGAGCCTACCAGTACAAACAATCACTTATTTACATCAGGGATTTACAATGATATTGATGCAGGACCAAGATTTTTCCCCGATAAGATGGTAAATGATTCAACTATGATGATGAAAATCAAATTTGACTATCTTGTAGAACATATTGAAAGCAATGATTTTAAATATAATATTCCGAAATATCCTGAAAGAAAGAAAAAACTTGAAATGCTTGTAGATAGTCTGAAAAAGGTTGAATTTGATAATCCTGTATATATGTTTGTAACCTTTAAGTCTAAATGAAATTCCCTTTCTTCAAGCAGCTCGATTCCATGGATTGCGGCAAGACCTTTCTCTGCCAATCCTTCGCTGTCTTTCAGCCAGCTAAGGCTTACAAAGTCTGAGCTCTGTGCTCCTTGCCCTCAGCCCTTCGCCCTGTGCCCTGCGCTCTGTGCTTCGTGCCTCACGCCTCTCGCGTCACGCCTCATGCCTCACACCTTTTCCGTGCCTCCGATTGCGGCCTGTGAAAGGATAAATCTGGAAAACTGAATAAAATTTATTAATTTTAAAAAATAATGGTTATGAAAACACTTGGAAAATTAAAAATCAATCCTGAAAAGTTGATGAAAAATGAGGAATTAATGACATTGAGAGGGGGATATAGCGGTGGTATAGTATTATGGTGTTTAGCTGTTGGGCCTACTTGTGTTCTACATAATATGCCCGGAAATTGTGATTGGGTATATAATGACACCATTTGTAGAATTGAATGTCCTAATTATATAGGAGTTTATTACTGTTTTTCAGAATAGGAGTTGATTTAAGATTAATTTAAAGAAGGGGGACTTCAACTCCCTTCTTTAATTTTGATAAGATGATAATAAAAATAAACATGAAGATAAATATGAAGATAAATATGGGGACATTTGATAAGTTATTATCAAATGTTTTAATTCTTTCATTATTGGCAATTAGCTGTAGAACCTCAAGTACTAAGGCCGACAGTCATATAATCACTTTTAACTTAAATAAGCTTCCCAAAATTTCAGAAGTAAAATTATCAGATCTTGGATTTACTGACATTGAATATATCCTACTGGAAACAAATGATCAAAGCATGGTCCCAATGATTAACAATGTATTATTTGGGGATAACTACTTTTTAACACTTTTTTTTACGAATATACTTATGTATAGATATGATGGAAAGTTTGTTACAAAAATAGGAACAGAAGGAAGAGGCCCGGAAGAGTTTACTGTTGTTCATGATGTAGATATCAATAGAAATAATCAAAAAATTTATTTGGCTGATGGGTGGCAAAAGAAATTTTATGTTTATTCAGAAAGCGGGGGATTTGTTAATACATTTCGGACTTATATTCAAGGCAATATTTCCTTTAGATTCACTGAAGATGGAATTTTATGCTACAATAAGAATTCACTTGGGAATGTTGAAAACAGTTATACTTTGATTGATACTTCAGGTAAAATCATAAAAAATTTCCCTAATAAGTATCTTTGGAATTTAAGACAAAAAAATACAGTCATTTTTAATGAGAACCTTTTTTATCGTTTTAATAACAAGCTTTATAAGAAAGAGATTTATTCTGACACTATATTTATTTTCGAACATTCTTATTTTAAACCTCACTTAATTATTAAGCATGGGGATAAATTATTAACCACGAAAGCACGCTCAGAATATGACCCAAGAATACTTTCAGAAAAGTTTATATCACAAAAGAATCTTTTTGAATTTGGTGATTATATTTATTATGAGTTTACTTATGATTCTAAAAGAAATGAGGGTATTACTTTTAAAGGTTTTATTGGTTCAAAAAAAGATAACACTCAGTTCTTAATTAATTCTGAAAATGGTATAGTTAATGATCTGGACGGTGGGCCTGGTTTTTGGCCTAAAACTATAAAAGATGACCGCACGGTTGTTTCATGGGTTGAGGCTTTGAAATTAAAGAAATATATTGATTCAGATTTGTTTAAAAATTCAACTCCCAAATACCCTGAAAAGAAGAAAGAGCTTGAAAAACTTGCAAACAGTCTTAAAGAGACCGATAATCCGGTTTTGATGATTGTACGATTGAAAGAATAAATAAAACTGTAGTCCGGCCACTGACGGGCGATAGAAATGGATTTAAAGTTTATATAAAGTATAACCGATTGATCAATAAACTGCTTTTATAATTTGTTGATATTTAATGTATAACTAAAACTATATTTCTATGAAAAGGTTTTTAATCCAGCTTCTGTTTTTTGGCCTGTATAATAGTATTTTTTGCCAGCAGTTGCCTGTTTTAAATCTTTCTTCAGCAATTGGAAACCTTGAAAATATTACTTTAAGCGACTTTGTCGAATCCGTTACATATATTCCTCTTGCCACCACTTATGACTGTCTCGTAGATAAGAATCCGAAAGTTTATGTTACCAAAGATTACATAGTAACAGTAACGTTTTTAAGGTGTCTTGTTTTCAACCGAAAGAATGGGGAATTTATACGTGAGATTGGGAGTTATGGCCGCGGACCCGGGGAATTTCAGAACGCCAGAGGGTTCTTAAACGAACATATTCCTGCATGTTACTTTAATGGATGGAATGGAAATCTGGTCAAGTATTCGATTGACGGCGCTTTCAGGGGAAATGTAAGGATACCTGGTTTTAAAGATAACTTCGATTCTCTTTCTCTCCCAATGAATTATTCTTATCTGAACGATTCAATTATAGTATGTGATCTTTTGATTGCTTCCGGAATCGAACCCAATTCACTAATGATATTTAATGAGAAGGGCGAAGCCTTAAAGATTTTTCCTAACAGAAATATTTTAGAAACTAAACGAAATTTTGTGCTTCGAACCGGCGAAACGAGTTTTTACCATTTTAACAACAATTTATTCTTTCAAAGTATGTACAATGATACTGTATTCCGGATATCCATCGACAAAATAACTCCATATTTTATTCTCAACCGTGGTAAACATAGTCCTCCGTTTGAATCAAAATGGTGGTCATTCGACAAGCAACTGCAATCAAATTTTATTTCTCAACCGGTATATCTTGAAAATGAGCGATACATCTCATTCAATTTCTATCTGAGCAAGAATAAATATTTTGCACTGTATGATAAATCATTGAAATTACTTAAAGTCACCGACAATAACTCCGGAATTAAGAATGATATTGATGGATTCATGAATATAACATTCGATTCTATGAATTGGGAAGGAGAGTTGATTGGCATTCTTCAGGCAAATGAACTGGTAAGCTGGATAGAAAAGAATCCTGAAAAATTCAAAAAACTGAATCCTGCATTACAGAAATTAGGGAATATCGGGATGTGGGATAATCCGGTAGTTATTATCGGAAAATATAAGAGATAGGGATTCGTCATATTTTACTGTATACAAGATAGATAATGATGCCTGTACAAATCAAATAATTTTGTTGATTAATACTTTTTATTCTTTTACCACGGAGCGCACGGATTGGCACGGAATGAATCCGTGTTAACCCGTGAATTCTAAGATAAAAACAAATTTTTAAACGATTTTTTGTTGATAAGTTATTACATAGGGTGTTTGTCTCCGTGGTGAATTATTCCTGTTATTACTCATTGTGACACCAAAAATATTAATATTGATTATCAATGTTGTATTATGTAGCGACCTGAAAAAGTGCAGAAAACAAGGAATGAGTGTTATTTTTTATGCGGAGGGGAATGTCTTTAACATACTTTTCTTAAATTCCAGAAACAACATATTTCTGTTTTTCTACAAAAATATATAAAAATATAAATATATTAAACAGCTACAAAGTAAAGAATCCTTCATGAAAAAAGTATAGAATATTAGTTTTTTATCTTTACTTGTAAATACAAGTTAAAATTCTTATTTTAGCACTCTCATAAAATTCATTTATCAGGGATAAATTGATTTTTAAATATATCCGTAAGTTAATAAATGTAAGATGGCAACTCCCGTAATAATGCCAAAGCAAGGCCAATCGGTCGAAACCTGTGTTATAATGACCTGGTTTAAAAATAAAGGCGATTATGTAAAAACTGGCGATATTCTATGTTCTTACGAAACAGATAAAGCCTCTTTCGAGCTCGAGTCACCTGCCGAAGGATCTCTTCTCGAGATATTTTTCCCCGAAGGAGCGGAGGTGCCTGTCCTGACGAATATTGCAGTAATTGGCAGGGAAGGCGAGGATATAGAGGCTTTCAGACCTGGCTCTGCCGGTGCTTCGGCCCCAGCCGAAACATCGAAAAAAGAAACTTTAGAACAAGCGACTGCCGAATCTACGGTTTCATCCCTTTCTGTAACAGAAACAGGAGGGAAGATACGCATATCGCCGCGTGCCAGAAACCTTGCCCTTGCAAAGGGAGTGCCTATTACACAGATAAAAGGCACCGGCCCCAACGGAAGAATAATTGTAAGAGACATCGAGAATGCCCTTAAAGGTTATACGCCTTTGGAGGCAACTAAAGAGCCTGAGCCTGCCTTATCCGGTACAGAAAACGAATACACAGATAAACCGCTTTCGAATGTAAGAAGGATTATTGCAGGTGCTATGCATGCTTCACTGCAGAATTCTGCACAGCTCACCCACCACATGAGCGCAGATGTGAGAAAACTCCTCGAGGCAAGGAAAAAGATAAAAGAGGAACGTGCATCGGGTAAGAGCGTGCCCGACATCACACTGAACGATATGGTTTGTTTTTGTGTGATAAAAGCCCTGAGGAAGTTTCCTGAGGCGAACAGCCATTTCCTTGGAGATTATATCCGTATCTTCAATAGTGTACACCTTGGCCTTGCTGTGGATACCGAACGCAGATTGATGGTTCCTGCCATAAAAAATGCATGCCGGATGACTCTTCCCGTTCTTTCGAAAGAGCTGAAGTCTGCCGCTGAGGCGTGTCGTAAGGGGAACATCAACCCCGAACTGATTCAAAGCACAGCCGCCTCATTCACCGTCACAAACCTTGGTGCATACGGCGTGGAAATGTTTACACCGGTAATCAATCTTCCACAGGTTGCTATACTGGGTGTTTGTACTATAACATACCGGCCGGCCGACATTAGCAACGGAGTGATGGGATTCATCCCGGTCATCGGCCTGTCACTCACTTACGACCACAGAGCCATAGACGGCGGACCGGCAACACTATTCCTGAAAGAAATCAAAGAACAGATTGAAGGTTTTAACTTTAATGAACATATAACATAATGAAGAATAATTTGAAGATGAGGAGAATGGGAAATGACTACTGAATGACTACTGAATGACCATTGAATGACCATTGAATGACATTCTAATTAAAAACTACACCATTGCAGTATTAAAAACTAAAATATTATTAATTCAGACTATGCCAAAAAGCCTTAACATTTATCCCGGAGAAGTTAGAAAACCGGGTTTTATCGAATTCGGTAAAATTCCTTTGAATCAGTATGACAGGTCAATCGAAGAAGAGCGTGTAAACTATTCTGATGCCGATTTTATAAGGATATACCGCGACATGGCTATTATACGCGAGTTCGAGACGATGCTCAACAGCATCAAAACGAAGAACGAATACAGAGGCATATCCTATAACCATCCAGGGCCTGCACACCTTTCGATAGGTCAGGAAGCGGCCGCCGTAGGCATGGCTTATACCCTCGGCATCGACGATTATATCTTCGGCTCACACCGTAGTCACGGCGAAATACTTGCAAAAGGGTTATCGGCAATAAATTCGCTTGACGATGACACACTTTACAGGATAATGAAGAACTATTTCGGCGGTGGAACGCTCAGGGTTGTAGAAAAGGGATTTACCGGCGAGATAAAAGAACTTGCGGTGCGTTTTCTTGTTTACGGCGCACTGGCGGAGATATTTGCACGGGAAAATGGATTTAACAAAGGGCTTGGCGGTTCGATGCATGCTTTCTTTACACCCTTCGGCATATATCCGAACAATGCCATAGTGGGCGGTTCGGGCGATATATCGGTCGGCGCCGCACTATACAAAAAGATTAACCGGAAACCCGGAATCGTTGTATGTAACATTGGCGATGCCTCGATGGCATGCGGCCCTGTGTGGGAAGGTATTTGCTTTGCAACCATGGATCAATACAAAACATTATGGGATGGCGAATACAGGGGCGGACTTCCACTGATTTTCAATTTCATGAATAACTTTTACGGGATGGGAGGACAGACGGCAGGCGAGACGATGGGTTTCGGCATTCTGGCCAGAGTTGGTGCAGGCGTCAATCCTGAAATGATGCATGCCGAACGGGTTGACGGATATAACCCCCTTGCCGTGATAGACGCTTTCCGCCGTAAAAGGAAAATTCTCGAAGAGAAGAAAGGGCCTGTTCTGCTCGATACACTTACATATCGTTTCAGTGGCCACTCACCATCCGACGCATCATCATACAGAACAAAGGAGGAACTGGAAGCATGGATGCAGGAAGATTCAATAAAGGCTTATGGACGTTCGCTTGTGGAGGCAGGCATAACAGCACAATCGGCTCTCGAAGAAATATCCGAAACAGCCGTGGAACTTATAACCGAAATTCTCAAACTAACTGTTGACCCGAACATATCACCGCGTATTGACCTCGAATCCGACAGAAATGCAATTGGCAGGATGATGTTTTCTAATCAGTCGGCCGACAGACTGGATGACCGTGAACCTGAAACGCTTATACCGATTGAAGAAAACCCGAGAGTAAAATCAATTAAGAACAAAGAAAGGTTTTATCTCGATAAGGATGGTAAGCCTGTATCGAAGGCGAAGCTTTTCCAGTTGCGCGATGGAATCTTCGAAGCGATAATTGATAGGTTTTATAAAGACCCCACACTTGTGGCGTGGGGTGAGGAAAACCGCGACTGGGGCGGAGCTTTTGCAGTCTATCGTGGACTCACGGAAGCCCTGCCTTACCACAGACTGTTTAACTCGCCCATATCAGAAGGGGCAATCGTGGGTACGGCCATAGGTTATGGAATGTGTGGCGGCCGTGTTATTGCAGAGATAATGTACTGCGATTTCCTCGGCCGTGCTGGCGATGAAGTGTTCAATCAACTTCCTAAATGGCAGGCAATGAGCGGAAACCTCATTAAGATGCCTGTAGTGGTACGCGTATCGGTAGGCTCAAAATATGGTGCACAACATTCACAGGACTGGTCGTCGCTTGTTGCACATATTCCCGGATTGAAGGTTGTTTTTCCGGCAACGCCGTACGACGCCAAAGGACTTATGAACAGTGCTCTTCAGGGAACCGATCCTGTGGTATTCTTCGAAAGTCAGCGAATATATGATATGGGTGAAATGTTTCATGAAGGAGGCGTTCCGGAAGGATATTTCGAAATCCCTCTCGGCGAACCCGATATCAAGAGAAAAGGAGATGATATTACCATACTTACGATAGGGGCAACTCTTTATACAGCCATTAAGGCCGCCGATATACTGAAAGAAAAATATAGCATAAATGCTGAAATAATAGATGCCAGAACGCTGGTGCCTTTCAATTATGAACCGGTTATAGAGTCGGTCAGAAAAACAGGTAAAATTGTCCTTGCAAGTGACGCCTCTTCGCGCGGTTCATTCCTGAAAGAGATGGCGCAGACAATAACCGAGTTTGCATTCGATTATCTCGATGCTCCTCCGGCCGTTGTAGGATCACGAAACTGGATTATTCCCGCACACGAAATGGAAACCTACTTCTTCCCACAGCCTGACTGGATAATTGATGCAATCCATTCAAAGATAATGCCTCTTGCAGGGCATAATCCGAAAAATGATTTCTCGAATGAAACATTGCTGGAGTTGAACCGTGAAGGAGTTTAGCAAAGATTCCTATCTTTGAATCAGGTTATGGACTTTTCCAGCTCAGATATTACAGATAATAAAGCAAATCTACTCTCCGGTTTTCCTTCTTCCGGTCAGCTCGCCGCTGTTCTTGCAGGCCGCGTTTTTCCTGCATACCGCGAAGTGAACGGACATATTCATACTCCTTATTCTTTCAGTGCTTTCAAATCGCTCGACGAGGTATTTTCGATGGCTCGAAATGAAAATATCAAAGCTCTGGGTATAAATGATTTCTACGTAACCGACGGCTATGATGAGTTTTATAACGGATGCATTAAAAACGGAATATTCCCGCTTTTTAATATCGAGTTCATCGGACTGATGAAAGAGAAACAGGAAAATGGGATAAGGATAAACGACCAGAATAATCCGGGTAGAATATACTTCTGCGGTAAAGGGCTCGATTATCCTTTTCATCTCGACCCCCGGCTTATGGAGGAACTTTCGGAGGTGAAGCGAAAAACTCAGGAGCAGATAAAGGAAATGATCGATAAGCTGAACCTTATTATTGGAAGATATCATCCGTCATTAAAACTTGATTTTGACGAAGTAAAGAAGAGATTTGCCCGCGAGCTTGTCAGAGAACGACATCTTGCAAAAGCGATAAGAGTGCTCGCAGAGGAGAATTTTCCTAAACCTGAAGACCGCATTGAATTTATTGGAAAGCTCTACGGCGGGAAAAAGTCAGCATGTGATATGAACAATCCTGCCGCACTTGAAAATGAGATAAGGTCGAACTTGCTTAAGGCTGGCGGCCCTGCATTTGTCGAAGAAGATGAAAGTTCATTCCTCGATCCTGTAAAAATTATACGTATTATCGAAGATGCGGGTGGCATACCGTGTTACCCCGTTCTTCTCGACGACAGCTCAGGCAATTTTACTGAGTTCGAAAAAGATCCTGAGAAACTTCACGATTCTCTTCTTGCACTTGGGACAAATCTTATTGAACTTATCCCGGGCAGGAATAATCACGACATATTGAAAAATTTCGTAGAGTTCTTTTATGACAAGGGATTTGTGATAACATTTGGTACCGAACACAACACACCCGAACAGGCGCCTTTGTCAGTAAGAGCCAGAGGGAACTTCGAGCTTCATCCTCTCCTGAAAGAAATTTCATGGAAAGGAGCCTGTGTGATTGCCGCTCATCAATACAGGAGAGCGCGGGGTGAAAAAGGATTCCTTTCCGGGAAGAAAACCGACATTGATCAGCGAAGCGAATTTGAAGAGACCGGCAGAAATGTAATCGAATATTATTTAAAACACAGCGGTTATGAAAACTGAACTTGAAGAGCTTATTGAGATTTCGCGTTTTTACGGAAGCAATAAAGATTATGTTATTGCAGGAGGTGGAAACACATCATATAAGGATGAGTCCACAATGTGGATAAAAGCCAGCGGATACCCGCTTGCTGACCTTACCGAAGAAGGAATAGTGGCATTGAGTCGTGAAAAGCTGAACCTTATTTCCGAAAAAGAATATTCCGATATACCTCCTGTAAGGGAGGAAGAGGTAAAGAACGATCTATCCGCAGCAGTGCTCGAAGAGTGCAAGGGCAGACGACCTTCGGTTGAGACGTCATTGCATGACCTGATAAATTACAGATATGTTGTGCATCTACATCCTGCAGCCGTAAACGGTGTGCTTTGCAGCCGCAACGGGAAAAACATTATTCAGAATCTTTTTGGCGATGAGGCGTTGTTCGTTCCATATACCGATCCGGGTTATACCCTTTATAAAAGACTTAAAGATGAAATCTTTGCTTACAGAGAAAAATGGAGAAAAGACCCGCAGATAATCTTTCTGGAAAATCATGGGGTCTTTGTCGGAGCCGATACAATAGCAGATATACGTGAAATTTATGAAAGAATTATACGTACAATTTCCTCTCTTTATGAACCTCTGCCTGATAGTGAACAATTACCTTTCAACCCTTTGTTTGTTAAAGTGATTCCTGTTATACGAATGCTTCTTTCTGACGATTCACTGAAAGTGATCAGGTGGAGAAACAATAAACTTATTGATATGTACGATAAAAGTCAGGCACAATTTCAAAAGATTTCCCACCCGCTTACTCCTGATACTATTGTTTATTGTAAATATAGATATCTTTATATCGAACAATCGGTTTCTCCGAAAAGCATACTTGATTCTTTCCGCCGTCAGATCGAAAAATTCAAAGTAGAATATGGCTTCCTTCCTAAGGTGATAGTTATCAAGGATTTTGGCATTCTGGCAGTTGATGAGAATTATGTATCAGCAGGGCAGGTGCTCGATGTTTATGAAGACCTGATTAAGGTTAGTCATTATGCCTCGTCATTTTGTGGAGGTGTTAAATTGCTTTCTCCTGAACAGATAGATAATATTGACAAATGGGAAGCTGAAAATTATCGTCGTAAGGTACTGAGCGGAGAAAAGAGTGCCGGCAGGCTTCAGAACAAAATTGCAATAGTAACAGGCGCCGCACAGGGCTTTGGAGCAGGAATAGCTGAAGAACTTTTCCGGCAAAAGATGAATGTGATTGTAGCCGACATAAATGCCGAAAGCGGTGAAAAATTCACTGCTTCCCTCAATAAACCCGGAAGTAAAAACTGTGCTGTTTTTGTCAGGACAGATGTATCCGACGCTGAATCGGTAAAAGAGATGGTATATACCTCTGTGAAGGAATTCGGAGGGCTCGACCTGATGATTAGCAATGCCGGAATACTCAAAGCCGGTTCGCTCGAGGAGATGGAGCCCGACACATTTCGAAAGATGACCGAAATAAATTATAACGGTTATTTCCATTGCGTGAAATATGCTTCGGAAATAATGAAAATCCAGAACCGCGAAAGACCCGACTATTTTACCGACATAATCCAGATAAACTCAAAATCGGGATTAAAGGGGAGCAATAAGAACTTTGCTTATGCAGGCAGTAAGTTCGGAGGCATCGGACTCACCCAGAGCTTTGCTCTCGAGCTTGCGCCTTTCCGGATTAAGGTCAACAGTATATGTCCGGGTAATTTCCTTGAGGGCCCTTTATGGTCCGATCCTGTAACAGGGCTTTTTGTGCAATATCTTAAGACAGGAAAGGTGCCGGGCGCAAAAACTATTGATGACGTAAGACGTTATTACGAAGGGCAGGTGCCGCTGGGGCGGGGCTGCAGGATTGAAGACGTGGTGAAGGCAATATTCTATGTTATTGACCAGGAATATGAAACCGGGCAGGCCATACCTGTGACCGGAGGACAGGTGATGTTGAAGTGAGAAGGGGGGAGTAGAATGCCCCCTAAATCCCCCAAATTGGGGGACTTATACAATAGCACATATTTACTCCTCCACATTTTGGAGAGGTCGGGAGGGGCAAAGAAAAGGAGAAGAGGAGAAGTGGAGATGGGATGGATGATTGGATGATGTGATGATTGACTGATTGGGGGATTGGATTTCGGGAACATAAGAGATTTATATATTTTTAATGGCACGCGGATTTTAAGGATTTGCGCTGATCGGTGAAAATCTGTCGCATCCGTGTCATCAGTGTTCTATCCGGAAATAGTTCAATTCACCACGGGAAGCACGGGTTAACACGGATTCTCCCCGTGCCAATCCGTGAATTCTAAGATAAAAACAAATTTTTAAACGATTTTTTGTTGATAAGTTATTACATAGGGTGTTTGTCTTTTAACCACAGCAAACACACGGTTAACCAATTTACAGCCTATTGCATTCATTATTA
>Ga0208940_1003392_pt1 | contig 13488 bp, 8 predicted proteins | sample AD_JPNNA6_MetaG_FD_184445 | JGI IMG/M metagenome (GOLD analysis project Ga0208940, IMG submission 184445) | Active sludge microbial communities of municipal wastewater-treating anaerobic digesters from Japan - AD_JPNNA6_MetaG (SPAdes) (version 2) | ecosystem: Engineered > Bioreactor > Anaerobic >... | reverse complement strand
TGACCAGATCATATAAAGACCCGCAGGTCCTGTAATAATCGGGTTTGTCATAAGGCCAGTTTTCGTTATCAAGAATTGCATACTCGAGACCGAGGCCATGTTTGCCTGATGCTTTAAGTGATTCATCGACAAAATATTTAATTCCGCTGTTTGCCATTTCCATAATTTTGAATTCACATTTTAATTCAAAACTCTGATATTTACGTTCGGTGATAATATCACCTCCTTTAATGGAATCTGGCATCTCATTGCCCCGGCATATAAGTTCACCTGACTCAATGATCCAGCCCTGACAGGGGAAACTTTCCTGATAAATTCCCCTCCAGCCGTCAAATGTTTTTCCGTCCCAAAGCAAGGTCCAACCCTCCCTTTCCTCCTTTTCTGACAAAGTATTTGGAGAACTTGAGGAATTATTGCCTTTGTAAGAAAAACATGAGATAAAGGGAAGTGCTAAATTCAAAATTACGGCTGCTAAAATTAATCTTATTCCTTTGTTATTCATCCGTAAATATATTTGATTTTAATGGTCAGAAGGAACTCACATGCTTGAAAATTATTTCATCCACTTTTAATTATTTAACCCATTTGGGGTTTATCTATAGATTAATTTTTTAAACTTTAGGGTCCCAACCTTTTTCATATTCACGGCCCCAAAGTTTCTCAGCTTCCTTATCACCAATAATGTGACCATTTGCCGGGTCTATTTTAAGATCACGACCGACACGCCAGGAAATATTAGATAATAGCATTGATATAGTGCTCTTATATCCTAATTCAACATCACAATTTGGACGGCGGTTATTTTTAATTGCATCTAAAAAGTCAGCAACATGTAAAGTGTCCATCCCTAAGTTAGGACTTTCGAGATTTCGTCCCTGATCAACTGCAGTTTCTCCTGATGTAGTTTTTATTTCATTTAAAAGTTTCCCGCTGAGATCATATACTTTGTAACTGTCACCACCAGTATCAAGACTACCATTCTCACCGTAAAAAATTATTCCACGATCCTGACCCTCTATACTTCTGCCGTTTGAGCTTCTGCTTTCCCACATTAGCATAATCTTACCGGGGAATTCCATTGTTACGATTTGGGTATCCTGAGCCTCCCAATCATCTTTAAAATGATATCTGCCTCCAATTGAAGTTATATGTATCGGATAATCCACGCCAAGTCCCCAGCGGGCAACATCAACTTCGTGTGTTCCATTATTCAGTGCTTCGCCGGTTCCCCAACGCCAGAACCAATGCCAGTTATAGTGAACGAATCCTTCCTGATAGGGTACCCTTGGAGCCGGGCCCTGCCAGAGATCCCAGTCAAGCCAGGAAGGTGCCGGACCAGCAGGTTTCAGGAAGAGATCTTTTCTAGTATTTGTGTACCATGTTTTTGCCATATATACTCTGCCAATTATTCCTTTATGCAGTTGTTCAATTCCCTGGGTAAGAACTGGTGCCGACCGCCTCTGGGCTCCCATCTGGACAACGCGGTTATATTTACGGGCAGCTTCTACTGCAAGTTCTCCTTCTCTTGGATTATGACAAAGTGGTTTTTCAACATAAACATGCTTGCCTGCCTTACAACCCATTATTGTAAGGGGAGCATGCCAATGGTCGGGTGTGGCTATGTAAATAGCATCTATTGACTTATCATCGAGAACCTTACGAAGATCCTTTTCTGTTTTTGGGGTATATCCAGGGGCAACGTTTAAAATTGTTTTAAGCGCTTTTGCTACGGCTCTTTCGTCGACATCGCAGATGGATGCAACCTCAGCATTTTTTTGACTTGCAAATGTCCTCCCCATTCCATTACCACGGCTGTTTACGCCTATCGTGGCGACACGGATTCTCTCGTTAGCTCCGGATATCATATTGTAACTACGGGCAGTGAATGGGAATGCTTTATCCCCAATTGTAAGTACTGCTGCTCCGGCAGCTACTTTTTTAATGAAATCACGTCTTTTTTCCATTATTTTTTATTTTTTAATTCTCTGATTTTAATATTTCTGAATGATACGAGGCCACCATGCTCCTGAAGTAGAATATTACCTTTTTCCACCATTCCGAATGCAGGGACTGTCTTACTGAATTTACTCTTTGCCACTCCCTCGGTAAATGCTTTATCTCCCCGTGTGTATGAAAGTATTTTCTTACCATTTAGCCAGTGCTCAACATTGTAACCTTTTGATAATATCCGGATTTTATTCCATTGACCGGGAGGATTTATTATTTTCTTTGATTCATCAGGCGAAAGAACATCATAAAGAGAGCCGCAAAGGTGATTTTTTAATTTATTATCTTCAGCGAGAACATCATCGAGGATTTGAAACTCTAAACCCAAATTACCTCCGATATCATATTTTGTAAAGAAATATTTTACACCACTATTGCATCCCGATTCAATTTTATAATCGAGTTTTAAATCAAAATCAGAATATTGATTAAGTGTTATTATATCTCCTCCTTTGCTTCCTTTTACTGTACTTAATTCTCCATTAGTTAATTCCCAGCCTTTTCCCTGAATCGGTTGACCTTTTAAGTTTGTCCACCCTTCCAGATCGTTTCCGTTAAATAGTAAAACCCAACCCTTCTTCATCTCTTTTCGGGTCAGTGTATTTGGGATTTGTGAGAACGTAACAGTGGCCAGTAAGATTATTATTAATAGGCAAAATAGTTTTTTCATTTCTATTAAATTTTTAATACCAAAGGAGGCTGATTTTTAAGCAGCCTCCCTGTTAATATTTCTTATAGTTGTGTATAACCCTTGTTTTGAATGATTTTACCCGGATTAGATTGCATAACTGTCATAGGTATTGGATAAACCAGCATTTTATCATCCCATGTAAAATCAGGATAACCATCTGCTTGTTGTTCTGCTATCATTATATCTTTTGCACGGCCTGTACGAATTAAATCGAACCAACGATGATTTTCGAACGCAAGTTCAATTCGTCTTTCGTTTTCTATTGCATATAAAAAGGTATGATCATCTACAAAATCAGAAAGCTGATAATTCTTTAAAAGATCTGTTGGTGGGGTTATTTCCGGATCTCCTGGTGTATTGCGTGCGCGTTCTCTTATTTTATTAAGATAAATAACTGCAACATCCTTATTTTGGTTTGTCCTTACAAGTGCTTCTGAATAGAGAAGATAAATATCACCTAATCTTAATTCAATCCAATTATTTCCGTTATCGTTCCCACTTGTAGAAACATCATAATATTTGCAAACATATCTATCATTCTGCCATGCTCCGGTTGACATACTTGTATAACCGTCGCGCATGGAAACATATTTCCTGGGATCCCCTGATTCATAGGCTGCAGACATATCCCCTGTGGGAGAATTTGCACCGCCTTTATCGCCTATGAGGACTACTTCCTTATCTGAAAAACGTGGAGCAAAGGTATTATTCCACGGACTTCCGGTTGCACCACCTGCTGTACCTTTTTTATATTGAATTTCAAACAGAGATTCTGAAGAATTCTTTTTCGTTACATCAAAAAGATCCTTATAACTTGGAACTAAAGAATATTTAGGATTATTAATCACCTCTTTAAATTCTTGTATGGCAAGATTATAATATTCCGTACCCTTATTTAAAGGATAACCGGCCATAGTCATATAAACTTTACCCAATAATCCGGTTGCACCTCCTTTTGTAGCTCGGCCCAGATCTGACTGAGAATAGCTTTCCGGAAGATTCTCTTTTGCATATTTAAGATCTTCAACAATTAAATTATAATTGTCCTGCAATGATGACCTAAACAACTGATATGATTCTTTTGGTGTAATTTCAGTTTCAACTTTAATAACTCCTGATAATTGGCCGTTAAGATCAATTCCTCCGAAAATTCTGTTTAGCCAGAAATACATAAGAGCTCTGATAAATTTAGCTTCTGCCTTATATTGGTTGCGTAAAGTCTCATTATCGAAATACGCTGCATCTATTCTGCCAATAACAATATTCGCTCGTAGTATCGAATTATAGCAGTTATTCCAGCAGCTTGTGGAATAACCATTTTCACTTAACAAGGGACTGGCAAATTCATCAATACCTTTTTCATTGGCAGGATTACCGGCAAGCCAGGAATAGCCGGTATTGTCTGACCTTATTTCACCTAAGATGTAAGCCTGAGAGTTATAAAATGAACGTAAGCTTGAATAAGCAGAAAGTACGGCCTGATTCATATCTGTCTGAGTCTTATAAAATCCTGATGAATTTAGATTTGATGGCGGATTAAGGTTAATAAAATCTTCACTGCATGATACATTGAAAATTATTCCGATTACTAACAATAATAATATTTTTTTCATACTTAAGTTTTTAATAATTTGTTTTCACGTTGGTTTTACCAGCTAAAATGTAACATTAAATCCTAAAATTACTGATCTGGCAGCCGGATATCCTGTATAATCACCTCCACGTGTTAAACCATCACCCTCGCTGCTTGTTTCAGGATCATAGCCAGGATTTTTAGTTAACGTAAATAAATTCTGACTTGTAATATAAACCCGTAATCCTTTCATATTTATCGTTTGAATAGTCTTATCATCAAATTGATATGATAATGAGGCGTTTCTTAAACGCAAATATGAACCATCTGTTACCCAAAGAGAAGATGGGTCTCTTGACCAGCCTGTAGGAGTACGTGTTGCTCTGAAAATCTTTCCATTTCCAGGTTCCTCAGCGGAGCGCCAACGGTCAAGTACTTCAATCATACCATTGCGGTCACCGTGGTAAACAGCAATCATTCGTTTGTAAATGCTGAATATTTTTGCTCCATAGGATGCAGTAAACTGGAGTGCCAGATTGAAATTTTTGTAAGATAAATTATTATTAAATCCAGCCGTAAAAACTGGATGGTTGTTGCCTAAAATGGTTTTATCGTTAGCATCCAGAACTTTATCTTTATTTACATCAATATAACGTCCGTCTCCGACTTTATCATTTGAAAGGTGTGGATTACTTTCTAATTCCTGCACTGACATATAAACTCCATCATATACATAACCATAAAAACAAGCAATAGGTTTTCCAACCATGGTAATGAAAGCATTGGCAGCATTAGGAGCACTTGCAAATATTGGCTGTCCTCCCGGACCAAGTTCCAGTACTTTATTTTTGTTAAAGCTTATATTAAAATCACTTGACCATTGAAATTTATTTACGAGATTCTTGGTTGATAATAGTAACTCCATTCCTCTATTTTGTACTTTACCCACGTTTTGCATTTGTGTGGAATATCCGGTAATCGTTGGAACAGGTACATTTAAGAGCAGTTCCAATGATTTACTAGAATAAATATCTGCTTCAAAATGTACTCTGTTTTTAAATAAACCCAGGTCAAGACCAATATTAATTTGTCTTGTTTTTTCCCATCCAAGATTATCGTTTGGCATAGTACCTGGATTCACAGTATTTTTCAAAGCATCACCCGTAGGGTAATAACCTATATTTAATAAACCTATTCCTGAGTAGTTTCCGATCCTGTTATTTCCTGATATTCCATAGCTGGCTCGTAATTTTAAATCATTAATTAAATCAATATTTTGCATAAACGATTCCTGTTTTATCCTCCAGCCTACAGATAAAGAAGGAAATGAACCCCACTTATTGTTAGCGCCGAACCTTGAGGAGCCATCACTTCGGAATGCTGCTGTGACTAAGTACTTATTATCAAATGCATAATTAATACGTCCCAGGTATGATATCATTGAATACTCTGATTCCGTATTTGAAAGATTATACATGGTTCCGGCATTTAAGGTCTGGATGTTATCATTGGGAAATCCTCGTGACTCACCATACAGGTAAATATTAGAATGCTTCTGGGTTGTGTATCCAGCCAACATTTGAAAATTATGCTTTTCGGCCAAGATTTTTCGATAGTTTAAAGTTTGCTCTATAACCCAGTCAATATCCGTAATTTGTGTATTGCTACCCTGAGCAACTCGTGGAGCTCTGGAGGCATCCATATCAACATAGGAGGGAAGGAAATATTTACTATTGTTACCCTGCATCCCACCATTGATGCTTATCTTATAATCTAAGTCTTCCAAAATCTTTAATTCTGCAAATAAGATTCCCATCCAGCCATTCCGCTTTCGGTTAGTGGTAATTTGTTTTGCCATGCCAATCGGGCTTGCAACATCCCCGGCGAATATTTCATAATTCCGGACCATAGAGCCATAAGTACCATCTTCGTTGTATACTGGAAAAATTGGTGGAAGTTGTAAGGCAATCTGAATCGGTGAATATTTACCGGAAACCTGTTCGTTACTGGATGTAAAAAATGAGTTCATGTTAAGGCCAACTTTAAGCCTTTTTCCTATCTGACTTGTTACATTTGAATTGATATTAATTTTGTTATAATCTGTATTGATTACAATACCATCCTGCTTGAGATAGCTTGTAGAAAACAAATATTGTGTTCTTTCACTGCCTCCTGACAGTGTAAGTTCATAATTTTGAATAGGTGCATTTCTGAAAAGTAATTTTTGCCAATCATTATCAGGCATTTTTGCTACAGAAGCCGGATCTTGAAAATTGTATATGTAACCATCTGTACCATCCGGAATTAAATATTGGGTTGCTGCATTCGGGTATAATTTCCTCCTACTATTTGGATCATTTATTGTATGTGGTGATTTATCAGGATCAGCTGAAATAATGGACGCATCTAACCAAGCTTGATTTCGTCCATCAATAAAGTATTCTACAAATTGATCTCTGTTCATCATTTTGAAGTACTTTCCAGGTTGCTGAAAACCTGAATATATATTGAAATTCAATGAAGTATTGCCTCTGCCTTGTTTTGTTGTAATTACAACAACACCGTTTGCACCTCTCGAACCATAAATTGAAGTTGATGAAGCATCTTTTAATATTTCTATTCTGTCAATATTTGATGTGTTTAATAATCTGAATGCACCTGCTTCCATTGGATATCCGTCAACAACGTACAGAGGTTCGCTTGATTGTGTTATAGAACCGGTACCTCTGACTCTTATTGATAATCCTTCAACCCCGGGTGCTCCTGAAATTTGTTGTATTTGAACTCCTGCCACTTGGCCCACCATTGCTTCAACTCCTGAAACAAGAGGTCTGTCTTTTATATTGCCTGCTGACATGCTGGCCACAGATCCTGTGATATTACTTCTTTTTTGAGTACCATAACCAATAACCACCACCTCATCAAGTCCTGTAACCTCACTTACCAGATTTACATCAACAGTTGATCTCCCGTTTAAAGCAACTTCCTGACTTACATATCCGATAAAAGAAAACCTTATTGTTGCATTTCTGTCTGGTACTGTAATTGAATACGTTCCTGATGCATCAGTTATTGCTCCAAGAGAGGTGCCAATAACCAGGATGTTAACACCCGGCATTGACTCTCCTGTCTGACTGTCAGTTACTTTTCCGGTTACAGTCTGTTGTTGAAGATTAACATTTTTATCTGTTTCTTTTGTTAAAAAATCCGGAGCCAGAATTATTTTTCGGTCAATTATGGTATACTCTACATCTGTTCCGGCAAATAGATTATCGAGTATCGTATTGATCGGTTGATCATTTACATCAATATTAACTTTTCGTTCTGTGTCGAGAAGCTTTTCATTATAAAGGAAGTAAAATTCACTCTCTACTTCAATATTTTCAAGAACCTTTATCAGTTCTGTATTTGAAAAGTCCAATGAAAGCTTTGTTTTCTGCGAATAGGAATCAACTGCATATGCTTGCAGGATACCTAAAATCATAAGAAAAGCAGCAATACGCATGATTTGAAAGGTTTTTTTCAGAGAGGGGTAGAAAAACTCCCTGAAGGTTTCTTCATTTTTCATAAATTTGTAAGGTTTTAAGTTAAAAAATGTCGTTAAGATGTTTTTTGGGAAATCGTTGGCGCGATTTCCTTTTTTTTCTCTTTTTTCAGGGACTGTGGATGGGTTTCATAGATAATAGTTTAAGGGTTATACAGATCAATTCTTTTTATATATGGTTACCTCCTCTTTGGTAAAGGTTCCATCCGGTAATGATTTTCGTTTTGAAATCTTAAACCGGATTGGGGAGGTCATCGATAGGAATTTCAGGACATCTTCAAGCGGATCATCCTGAAAGGTTGCCCTGAATGAGTACTTTTCAAGCTCTTTGTCTGCAATTTGGATATTTACATTGTACCATCGCTCAATTCTTCTTGCCACTTCTGCCATCGGATCTCCCCTGAAAACAAGCTTCCCTTCTGTCCAGGCATTGTATTTTGCCGGATCCACTACCGTTTTATCGGTTCTGCCTTCATGACATACCAGCCTTTCCGATGGCAAAAGGATCATGTTTTCATTGGAAATATTGTTGTGATATTCAACTTTGCCAGAACTAAGCACCATTTCGATATAATTTTCAGCAGGATATGCACTGATATTAAAGCTTGTTCCAAGAACTTTCACAACTGAACTGCCGGCAGTTATTTCAAAAGGATGCTTTTCATCATGACTGACCTCAAACCAGGCTTCTCCTTCAAGATTAACTTTTCGGTCAGAAGTGAAAGGAACGGAATAATCAAGACGTGATCCGCTGTTAAGCATTCCCCTGGTCCCGTCCGGGAGACTGAAAGAAACACGCGATCCCATCGGTGCAAAAATACGGGCTGAAACACGCTCCCCTTCAATTATCTGTTGTTTGTAAGCCAGATAACTATAAATGAGTCCTCCCGCGACCAACAGCGGGATAAGCAGAATCGCGGCGACTTTCATATAAATACGAAGGAGCTTATGTACAGGCTTCAACGGTTTCTGAGTTTCATTCTTTCTGATTAAATGATGGATACGGTCAAGTATGGGAGCCAGATCAACTCCGGCAGGTACTTCATTACTTAATAGTGAATTCCAGTCCTTTTCAAGACAATTACGTAAATAAAGGTTTTTTTCTCCTTCAGAAAGCAGGGATTCAATAATCTCTCTTTCTTTCTCATCTGCTACACCTTTAATATAGCGGTCGATTTTTTCAAAATCGTAGTGCATCAAATTCTATGTAGTTTCAATGTTATATCCATAACTAAGGTAAATCTCATATGGGAAATGCTTTTTTTTGAAAGATCAGTCCGAAAGAAGTCCGAAGTTGAGGAGCGAAGCGACGAAATCCCGCAAAAGCGGATTCGGAAGTCGAGGAAGGTAGTAACCGACCGATCAGCTGTAACTGTGTCCGACATTTTCAATTAGCGGACGGCATTCCCGTCCTGTGGAGTTTAATGGTCCGTGAGGTTTTACACTGATATCCACACCTTTGTAAGCTGTATAATTACAACATCCTAATATGATTTTTAAATTATCATCTTTTCTGTGAAACGCCTTCGGGTTATTTTTTGATTTTTCATGCTGTATGGATTTTACGTTTAACAGGATCGTAAATAGCTTTTCGCCCAGTTTTATGAGATACTGCGGCCATAAGAACAGCTACGGCATGCTGATACCCGGCTTCAATCGGAGCATGAGGTGTTCCTCCCGACCGTATACATTGCAACCAGTCAAGAAAATGATCCGGCCTGTCAACCGGGTTAACGGGATTTTCCCCTTTGATGCTTCCATCTCTAAGCGGTGAACCTTTGTCGCTGTAAACGGGTGAATTTCAGTTTGTGACATTCAGCATTCCCTTATCACCGTAAAAGTTCCGGACACTTCCCATTCCATGTCCCAGATTATTTGAACTGCTTACCATAAATCCTTCCGGATAGAGCCATGTTGCCTGTACACAATCCGGAAGTGTGAACTGATGTTCATCCGTCCAGGTAAAAATTCCCCCAGATATACACAGGATTCAGGGAACTCAGCTCCGGTAATATAATGTACCATGTCGATGAAGTGAGAACCGAAACCTGAAATTGGTCCATGGCTGAAATCGGCATAACCATACCATCCCGAATAAAGATCTGAGTTAAAAGGTCTCATCGGCCGGTCAGACAGAAATTCTTTCCAGTCTACATCCTGCTGTTTAACCTCTTTCAGGTACCTGTACCAGTATGGCTGTTCACTGTTGCGGCACTCTTCAACCCGCGATAATTTGCCCAGTTTGCCTGAGCGAAACAGTTCCCGGGCTCCTGTTATTCCCGGAAGACTGCGTAATTGTGTGCCAACCTGAACAACTGTTCCGGCTGCCTTAACTGCATCCACTGCCCTGATAAGCTTGTCCATCTCCATTGCAAGTGGTTTTTCAATCACTATTGTCCGATTAAACTTTTAGATTTACAATTTATCTGCATAAACAACTGATTATCAATAGGCATATTTTCAATTTTTAAACCGACCCCCTATATATTAAGTGATAATTGTAGACCCGGCGGGATTGACTTACTCTTCATAGCCCTTTGTTTACTGCGCAAGAGCTCATTGACATCCAGCATGCTTATCAGATGTATTCTGACAAGCGAGGCTACAACTGAGAACGCTTTTTTTGCCTGTGCGATCTTCTGTGTCACAGTCAAAAGAAGCTGAGCTATCAAGGTGCACCAGACCTGTGTGTAAATCGCATTTACATTCTCCCCGTAGAAATAATGCAACTGAAAGTTCTGCTTCATTTTCTTGAATAGCAGCTGTCGGGTAAAGGACTGGCGCGGTACCAAAAGGCCCGTTTCCAGCCCCTCCCCATCAGAACCACTCATGAAGTTTTCCCTCAAGCGGCTCACCCAATGAGATTCTTCGTAAGGTTTATGTGTCCGGCAGGTCATAGCGTCGACTTTCACTTGTAAGCATCTACGTTACCCAAGGGATGGATTTTCCAATCCCAAAATAAACCGAGTACCCCGTAGAGATATTCGTTACTCCACCTTCGCCACCCTACACTACGCTTTTGTCGCCGTTTTCGCCTTGTAAGCAAAGTCCGCACTTTCATCTCAAGGTAGTCTCTAACCTCGCTAAAAGCCCGGTTAGAGTTACCAACCCGGAAGTAATTGACCCATCCGGCAAGTGAAAGGTTGAGCCTTGAGATAATATCTTTGGCTGAAGTAGCTCCGCCATTGTTGATAATCTCGCGGATTTTGGCCTTTATAGCTTTGCGGGCCTTCTTGTTTGGGGTCAAGAGAATAAAATGTCCGGTTCTCTGCCTGTTCGTAACTCGGCGGAAATCAAAGCCAAGGAAACTGAAAGATTCTTCTTTGAGGATGTCCACCACCTGTGTTTTCTCTTCGTTAAGAGTAACACCAAGGGGAACAAGCTGTTCTTTGAGTCGTCTGAGCGCCAGCTTATCCCATCCACTTTTGGTGTGGTGTCCGCTTACAGTAATCACAATATCATCGGCGAACCGGTGATAGTTTACTGCCTCATAGTCTCCCTCGGCTGTCTTCCTGCGTATGCTATCGAAATACCAGTCAAGATCGTTCAGATAAATATTCGCTGCCAGAGGACTGAATGGGCCTCCCTGAGGAACCCCGATCTTCCCGGCAGTTTTGATTATCTGTTTAACGAGTCTCATAACTTCAGGGTCCTTAACTCGTCTTGCTATCTTGTCCAAAAGCAAGGAATGCTGAATTGAATCGAAAAAACTTGTCAAATCAACATCAATTACCCTGCTCATTCGCCTTAACACACTACGTCTTACTTCCGCCAAAGCAAGATGCGGCGATCGTTTTGGCCGAAACCCGTAAGAGTTCGGGCAAAAATCAGCCTCAAATATGGCTTCAAGGATTAACTTCAAAGATCCCTGTACAACCCGGTCCCGGATGGTAGGAATTTGAAGTATCCTTGTCTTTCCCTTACCCTTCGGTATCTCAACCTTTCGGTACTTTTGGGGTTGGTAGCAACCCGAGAGAAGATCATCTCGTATGGAAAGGAGAAACTTATCAAGACACTCCGTCTCAATATCGCTGAAGGTCAAGCCGTCGGTGCCCGGGGCACCTCCGTTTCTCTTTGCAATCCGGTATGCCTCCCTGAGTGTTTCCATCTTTGCCACGTGGACAAAAATACCCCAAAAGCGATGCGTCTTGTCTGACTTCGCCTTACGGTATATCCGTCGTCGCAGATCCTGCAGATTAATAAGTGCCTTTGTCATCTCACTCCTGCCTCAAATTGAACATACGGATTACTCATCAGTCCGGGCCCTTCCCTCCCGGCACGTTTTGCTGCATGCCGATCATCAGTACTACGACCCGATCCGTCACCCTGATACCTGCAATCCCATTTCCCACTCAAGGTTATAGGGACTGCCTTCTCGGCGATATTTCTTCGCCGGGTATCGAGGGCTTCTCCAGTTTCCACATAACCCTTCACTCCATGCCACCGCTGATACCCCGCCGGTGAGAACTGCCGCATCAGACTCTTTTCGGACAGCTCTTGTTGCTTTCGCACGTTATCGACCGTCTCAGCCACCGGAATTAAGTGTAACGAGGCTACTTCTGCGTTCACTGCACGTTGCAGCCTGGAGTGTTGCTTGTTTCCCATATTTGAAACAATGTCGGAGGGCTTCACCGCCTTAGTTTCCTCCGGCGGTGCCTCCCAAGCTACGGAGCTCGAGTCTCCTGACCCCGGTCGGACTTTCACCGACTGGGTTATGTGTCCTTCGCTGGACACGCCGATGCCCCATCTTTTTTTATACAGGAACGCTATTTCTTCTGCCGTGATCTCAAAATTATTACTCAAAAATTCATAATACCGGTTCTGGTCATCCTGATAACGAACCCTTCTTAAACGAAGCTTTTGGATTTGACGCGTATTCTTCTTTCCGGACTCATCTTCGGGATTATATTCCATCTCAATAATCTCATCACCAAGAACCTTTGCCTGCCCCTTTTTACGGTAATGTGTCCTTAAGACTTTAATAACTGTAAATACTGCACTCTTTTTCATCCGGGTGACAAAATATACATCTCTTTGGGTCCAGAGTGCAAACTGATGATAATAGTTATATGCCCGGTCAAAGACAATCATGCTGTGGGAAATTAACTCAAGGCTCTTTAAGAAGTATTGATCATGAACCTTTGCCTGGGTGATTTTAATAAACCGGCCAACCGATTGAACTGCATCTACCAGCATGTGAACCTTTAACCCGCCCTTCTTCTTGCCGTCTCCCTTAGGGTTGCGGCCAACACCCTTCAATATATCACTGAACAAGCGGATAGTCGTGGAATCGATCAGTAATACCTCTTTAAATGTCAAGCCAAAGGTTCGGCTGTCCGACAAAAAACTCTGATAATGCCTGACAAGGGTAAAATACAGATCCTCAAAAAACTCATGGCTCCTGTTTCGCAATCCATCACATGCCGTACTTTTTGCAGGCGCTTGATCCATACCCAGGTGATTAAGCTTGCCGCCCATGGCACGCAGGCCCTCACATATCTCAGTCATCGAATCGCAACGGCTGAGTATCCCGAACAGCATAGTGAAAAGTTGCGTCCTGGTCTTGAATGATTTGTAGTAATAATCACTCTCATGCTTTCTTATCAGACCATTTATATCCACTTTTTCCACCAAATTCATTATCTGTTTGAAAATCGGCTGTCCGACAAATTT
>Ga0208940_1003389_pt1 | contig 13498 bp, 6 predicted proteins | sample AD_JPNNA6_MetaG_FD_184445 | JGI IMG/M metagenome (GOLD analysis project Ga0208940, IMG submission 184445) | Active sludge microbial communities of municipal wastewater-treating anaerobic digesters from Japan - AD_JPNNA6_MetaG (SPAdes) (version 2) | ecosystem: Engineered > Bioreactor > Anaerobic >... | reverse complement strand
TCGGGCGGCGTAGGCCCCCTGGAGGTCCAAAGACAGGGGGACGAAGGAAAGCCCCATGGTGGGCCTAGAGCCCCCCCCCGAAGCCCACGCCGTAGGGGATCATGCGCTCCGTCCCCCCCGAGGGGGCGTTGACCACCACGCCCTGCCACCACAGGGTGCTGGATCCCCCTCCATCCATGTTGAGGGCGAAAGAAAGCCCCAGGTTCGCCGCCAGGCGCTTGGTTTCCTCCAAGGTGAGCCCCATGCTGTGCCAGGGATTTCTCCCGTCCACCACCACCCACCAGAGCCGGTCCCCGTCGTAACCCACGAAGGTGCGAGGATGTTTCATGATGACGGTGCTCTTCGAGAATCCCTCGTCGGGGTTCACCGCCACGCCGTGCTGGAGGAGCATGGGGCCCGCCTGGATGACGGTGTCCATGCGCCCCATGGGCTCGTCGGCCCAGACCAGCTCCCACCGGGCCGGGGGGGTGAAAGAGGGGTGGGGATCGCCCCCTTCGGGCTCGGCCTCCGGCTCGGGGGAGGGGCCCGGGGCCGAGGGAAGGATCCACAGGGGATCGGGGGGAGGGATGGGGCTTTCCGTCCGGGGACGGGGGGCGGCCTCCGGCCTGGAGGCCTGTCCCGGTCCCGGCTCGATGTGGCGCCGATAGGCGCCGTTGCCGAAGTAGACCTCGCCCCGAGAGTTCCATCCGATGGCGGAGCGGTTCTTGTAGGCCTCGGCCACCGGGTGTCCTTCGGAGATCAGGGTGCCGATGATCTTTTTCCCCCCGAAAAAGCCCGCGTTCACCGCCCCCTCCACCCGAGAGGCGGCGGCGATGCGGGACAGGGGAAGGCGGTACTTTCCCAGGGCGTTGGCCAGGAGGATGCGCCCCCGGAGCTCCTCGGGGCGACCGGCGATGGCGACCCAGAAGAGGCTCTCGGAGCCCCCTCCGGAGGGGACGATGCTGGGGTTGTACTTCATGGGGACCCGGGCCAGGTCCTTCCAGGCCTTCATGTAGTGGTCGTAGGGGCCGATGCGCACGGCGAAGGCGAAGCCATCATCCCCCACGGCGGCCTTTAACCCCTGTTTCTTGAATTGGGCCGCCAGGGCGCGGGCTTCGCTCTCCGCCAGGAGCCCCTGGACGGCGATGGACCACCCCGCCGGAGGGGTCCCCACTCCCTCCCGGTGGACCACCAGATCTCCGCACGTCCCGGGATAGCGGGCGTCCCACTGGGGACGCTGGGCGCGGCAGGTTTTCAGCCAGGCGACGATGCGCTGGAGGTCCAGGGGGGAGCAATTCTCTCGCCCTTGGGAGAGGAGTTCTCGAGGAGGGGTGGGGTTCATGCCCTCGGCGATGCGGTAGTAGCAGGCCAGAAAGGGGGGAAGGGAGGGGTCCAGGGAGGGGTCCAGGGCCCTCACCAGCTCTCCTTCTTTGCGCCATCCCAGGGCCAGAAAGGCAAAGCCCAGGGCCTCCGCCCGGGTGGATTCCATGTCCGGGTGGAAGTGATCTCCGGGGAGGAGGATGCCCAAGGCCGAGGCCGTTTCGATGAAAGACGCCAGGGGGTGATGGGGGGGGACGTCGGCGAAGCGCTCCTTGCCGCTCCAGGGGGGAAGGCCCAGGGCCCGCACCACGGCGGCCACCACCTCTCCCCGGGAGACGGCGGAAGATGGGGCGGGAAGGAGGAGCAACATCAGGGACGGGAGGATGATCAGGGGGCGAAGTCTTCGGAGGTTCACGGGTTCGGGCTCCTTTGCGATGCAAAATTTGCCTTTGGGTTCGAAAAAGGCACGGGATCGCAGATGTTATACACCATGGAGGGCCCAAGGGCCATCCGCCGAAAGACTCACCCCCCGTCGGAGGCGGAGATCCCCTTGTTTTCGGCGAGGGGCCCGGGGGTCGAAGTGGGGGGAGACGCGCCCTTTTAGAACGCGTTATAATGGGGGCCGCCTCCCGTCGGAGATTCCTTCGGAGGAAACGCCATTATTTTTTTAGGAGGGGACCGACGATGATTGACCTTTCCCAGTACGTGGCTCCGGGGCGTCAGATGGAACTTCGCAAGGCCGTGGAGTACGAGGACACGGTGGGCAACAACTCCGTGGCCCTGAGCCCGTTTCTCTCCACGGGGGGATGCCTGGACGTCTTCGTCCGCATGGCCATCGAGATGACGGACAAGGTGCTTCCCACGGGTTACATCACCGTGGGGCGCCATGTGGAGCTCACCCACGAGGCCCCCACCATGATGGGTCAGGAGGTCTTCTTCACGGTGACCTTGGATCGCGTGGAGGGAAACCGCCTGTTTTTCGCCCTGGAGGCCCGGGATGGGGAGGGGCCGGTCTGCGTGGGGCGTTACGAACGGGTGGCGGTGAGCAGCGTGGCCCTCATGGACCGGGCCCAGGAGCGCTGCCGCCGCGCCGCCGCCCAGTAGCCCGGGGCCTGCGGTTTGGACCTTCGGGGGTTGACATTTATCGGTATAGGAGGATAATGACCCCTGGCCGTCGGAACGGGAAGTTTTTTGGGTGCGTGACCGAGCAAGATGGCGGTCACGTTTTTTTTGCCCCGAGACGGGGCAGGGAGGTTCATACTTGGAGACGAAGATGGGAAACACGGATTTTGGGAGGTTCGACCTGCGGCGAGAGCTCCTCGTCGCGCTGGAGAACCGGGGTTTTGACACTCCCACGCCGGTGCAGGAGCGGGTGCTGGGATCGGACGTGATATCGAGGGATGCGGTGGTGCAGGCCGCCACGGGGTCGGGCAAGACCCTGGCGTTTGCGCTGCCGCTTTTGAATGCCTGGCAGGGAGAGGGGCGTTCCCCCCGGGTGCTGGTGCTGGCCCCCACGAGGGAGTTGGCGCTCCAGACCTCTCGGGAGACCACGCACTTCGGCGCCCCCGTAGGGGTGGAGACGGCCTCCCTGGTGGGAGGAATGGAAATGTCCCCCCAGCTTCGCCAGCTCCGTCGCGGGGCGGGCATCGTGGTGGGTACCCCGGGGAGGGTGCTGGATCACCTGCGCCGGGGATCGTTGCGGCTCGACGGGGTGCACACCGTGGTCCTCGACGAGGGAGATCACATGCTGGATCTGGGCTTCCGGGACGAGCTGGAAGCCATCTTGGAGAGCTGTCCGGAGGAGCGGCGCACCTGGCTCTTCTCCGCCACCATGCCCCCCGAGGTGCTTGACCTGGCCCGGCGCTTTTTGGACGACCCCCTTCGCATTTCCCTGGTGGAGGACGTGGCGCGCCATGAGGATATCTCCCACCGGGGATGCCTGGTGCCCACGGGACGCGCCCGGGAGGGGTTGGTGAACGTCCTTTTGGCGGAACAACCCCCGAGGGCGCTGGTGTTTTGCCGTACCCGGGAGGAGACCTCCGCCACGGCGGCTTTCCTGCGGGATGCGGGCTTCGGGGCCTCGGCGCTCCACGGAGACATGACCCAGCGGGAACGGAATGACGCGCTGGAATCCCTGCGCTCGGGACGATCTCCCGTGCTGGTGGCCACGGACGTGGCGGCCCGGGGGCTGGACGTGGCGGGGATCTCCCACGTCATCCAAGTGGGACTCCCCGGCGACCTGGAGGCCTTCGTGCATCGCAGTGGGCGCACGGGGCGGGCGGGGCACGCGGGGTGCAACATGGTGCTGGTCTCCCCCCGGGAGGCCCGGCAGCTCAAGGCCCTGCTCCACACCTCCTCGGTGGAGGTGTCGTGGGAACACGTCCCCGACGGTCGGGACGTGGCCCGGGCCCGGCGGGTCGCCCGGGTGGAAGAGGCTCTGGGGGGCGAGCTCCCCGACGCGGAGCACCGCACCTGGGCCGAAGGCCTCCTGGACCAAGGGGACGCAGTGGACGTGGTGGCCCGGCTCCTGCGCTCCCTGACGGAGCGCGAGCCCGGGGGCTTTGCCCTGAAAGACGACCTTACCCGGGAGCTGGCCCGATCCTCTCGCCCCATGCGAGAAGGGGACCGGCGGGGCCCTCTGGGACCTCGGCGGGACGATGGACGATCTCGGGGGGGCGCCTATACCCTTCGTCTGGCCCGGGGACGGGATCAGGGATGGGAAGTGGGGCGCATCCTCCGGAGCCTCTGCTCCTGTCTGGACGTGGACCGCAGCGAGGTGGGATCCATCCGCCTGCGGGAGGACCACACCCTGGTGGACCTCTCCTCCCGGGCCCAGGAGCGCCTCTCTTCGGCCCGCCCCAAACTGGAAAAGCTCGGTTTGCTCGATCCTTCCGTCCCCGGGGCCTCTGCCCGGCGCCGGAGGGCGGCGGCGTAGGGATCTCCTTAGGGCGAGAAAAAGGCTTGAAATAGGCGACGGCTATGGCGTGGGGGCCCCGGGGCCCCCACGTTTTTTCTTTGGCGGGGCGAAGGAGGAAGGCCCGGGGCCTGGGGAAAGTTTTCCCCTGGGATAGTGCTATAATGCGCCTTGGGGCGCCCATGGGGCGCTTTGAAACTTCAGAGGAGGGATGGTAGATGCGACGACGGATCTTGTGGCGTGCGGCCTTGATTTTATGCCTCTGTCTTGGGGCAGCGGCGGCCTGGGGGGGCGACGATCTGGTGGTGAAAGACTTCACCCCCCAGGGGGATATTGTTTCCCTTTCCCGGTTGGAGATCGTCTTTTCGGCCCCCATGGTTCCGGCGAACCGGGTAGGCAAGGCCCTTCCCAAGGAGGGAGCCCCCTGCACCTTTTCGCCGAAGCTGGCGGGATCCTGGAAGTGGAAGGACCCCACCACCTGCGTCTTCACCCCCGCCTCCCCCCTCGCCCCCGCCACCACCTACACGGCGGCGGTGCGGGACAATTTGCGGGATGTCAAGCAGCGGCGCGTCTCGGGCCCCCTGAGCTACACCTTCGCCACTCCTCCCCTTGCCTTCGTGCGCCTGACCCAAAAGGACTTTACCCAGGACCGGAGGCTGACTTTAGACCTCCACTTCTCCCTGCCGGTGAACCCGGTGCGCCTTCTGGGATACCTGGAGCTCTTCTGCGGCGGCGAAGCGGTGTCTTATTCCGTCTCCGGGCGGGAGTCCTCCCGGACCCTGTCGCTGCGCACATCCCCCCTTCCTCAGGGGAAAAAGCTCACGGTGAATATCTCGGCGGGGCTGCCCTCCACCCGGGGAGATCGGGGCCTTCCCAAGGACGTGAAAAAAGAGCTGGCCCCGGTCTTCGTCCTGGGGGTGAGCAGCGCCTACGCCCAATCCGACTACCCCGGGCGGGGGCGGATCTCGGTGAGCACCACGGCCCCCGTGGACGTGGAAAAGGCCGCCTCTTTCATCACCCTCTCGCCGGCGGTGCCCTTTACGGTGGAGTCCGGCTATGACGGCTTCTCCGTGGTGGGGGACTTCTCCCCTCGGGACCGGGTGGTGCTGTCTTTGAAAAAGGGCCTCCCCGGCGCGGCGGGGGGCAAGCTGGGAGAAGAATACCGTCGGGCCTTCGTCTTCCCCGACGTTCCCCCATCGCTGCGCTTTCCCGGCGCGGGGACCTACCTGTCCCCTTTGGGAGATCTGCGGGTGCCCCTGGAAGGGGTGAACGTGGAAAAGGCCGAGCTGGCGGTGTGGCGGGTCTTTCCCAACAACGTCCCCGTGGCCCTGGGGCTCCAGAATGACGATGTCATGGACAGCCTCTCCGGCCTGGTGGTCCGGGAGACCCTGAGCCTCGGCGGCAAGGTGAACGAGGTGACCCGAAGGGCCGTCGACCTGCGGGACATGGCGAGCCCCGACCGGGGGATCTTCCTCCTGACACTGCGAGATCCCTCGTGGAACTACTGGGACACCCCCCGCACCGTGGTGGCGGTGACCGACCTGGGACTGACGGCCAAGATCTTCCCCCGGGGAGCCCTGGTGTGGGTCAACTCCTTGAAGGAGCTGCGCCCCGTGGCGGGGGCCCAGGTCCGGATCTTCTCCCGGTCGAACCAGCTCCTGGGAGAGGGGACCACGGACGGAGACGGACTTTTGACCCTATCCCGGGATCGCCCCTGGCCCGGAGACCTGGTGCCCCACATTCTCACCGCCGAGACGGCGGATGACGCCTCCTACCTCCTGGTGGGCCCCGAGCTCCTGGCCGGAGCGGGGTACGGCGAAGATATCGGGGGAGATCCCTACCTGTCCGAGGGATATGAGGCCTTCGTCTTCACCTCCCGGGGGGTCTTTCGCCCCGGCGAGGCGGCCGAAGTCACCGCCCTGGTGCGCCAGCAGAAGTTCGAAGCTCCGGTGCCCTTTCCCGTGGAGTTCGTCATGACGGGCCCCGATGGCCGGGAATCCTTGCGCCGCACGGCGATGCTCTCTCCCCAGGGCTTTGCGGAGGCCCGACTCCCCCTGGACATGGGGGGGCGGACGGGGTCCTACACGGTCCGGCTTCGCCTCCCCGGAGGCGAGGGGCGGGAGCTGGGGAGCGCCACCTTCCAGGTGGAGGACTTTGCCCCTCCCCGCATCGAAGTGTTGGTGCAGGGGGACAAAAAGGACCTCCTGCCCCAGCAGGAGCTGCGCCTGGACGTGGAGGGGCGTTACCTCTTCGGCGCCCCGGCGGCGGAGCTCCCCGTCGAGGGAGAGGTCTTCCTGGGGGATCGGACCTTTGCCCCCAAGGGCTGGGAGGGCTTCATCTTCGGCGACTCGGAGAAGTCCTTTTCCCCTTATCAGGAGTTTTTGGGCAACGCCAATTTGGACGGAGAGGGGCGGGGGGCCCTCTTTTTCACCGTGCCTCCCCAGGGCACCCTGGGGCGTCCGGGCTTGCTCCACTTCCGCGTAGGGGTCATGGAGGAGGGGGGGCGGTGGTCCTACCGGACGACCTCCCTGCCCTACGACCCCTGGCCCATCTACCTCGGCCTGGAGGTGGGGGATAGGGACGCCTCCGTGGGGACCCGGCTCCGGATCCCCGTGGGGGCGGTGCGCCGAGATGGCCAACCCGCCACCGAGGTGGAGACGGTGATGGCGGTGATCTCCCGGGTGGTGTGGCACAGCGCCCTGGTGGAAATTGACGGCCGATTCCGGTTCCAGACCCGGGAGGAGCTGGTGGAACAGGAGCGCGCCGTGGTGCCCCTTTCCCAGGGCCGGGGAGTGCTCCCCTTCCTGCCTAAAGACCCGGGGTGCTACGTGGTGCGCCTGGAAGACGGGAGTTCGGGAAGTACCGCCGCAGTGCGCCTCTTCGCCTACGGCGCCGGGGGCGAGGGCAACGCCATGCCGGACCGGGTGACCCTCACCCCCCTGCAGGAGACCTACGCCGAAGGGGAAGAGGCCCGGGTGCGGGTCGCCGCCCCCTTCCCGGGGAAGATGCTGATCACGGTGGAAACCGACCGGGTGACGTGGAGCCAAGTGGTGGATCTGAAGGGGCGGGAGGCGGAGGTTTCCATCCCCGTGACGGCGGCCATGGCCCCCAACGCCTACGTCACGGCATGGGTGCTCCGCCCCGTGGCGGAAGACAGCCAGTCGTGGATCAGCCATAGGGCCCTGGGAGTGGCGTCTTTCGCGGTGGATCAGCGGCCGTTTTTGCTGGGGATGTCCCTGGACGCGCCGAAGGAAATCCTGCCGGGAAATCCGGTGGAGCTTTCGGTGCGCCTGGCGGGGGGGCCGGGGGAAGTCCAACTGGCCCTGGTGGATGAGGGCGTCCTGGGGCTCACGGATTTCGCCACTCCGAATCCCTGGAAGTTCTTCTCTCGGAAGAGGGCCCTGGGAGTCCAGGCCTACGATCTCTACGACGACCTCCTTCCGGCGGAAAATAGCATCACCCCCCTGCTGCACCCCGGAGGGGGCGGGGACGCGGAGGCCATGCTGAGGGGATCCCTATCCCCCGTACGGGGGCGGCGATTTAAGCCCCTGGCCTTGGTGAGCCCCCTGCTGTCCACCGACGCCGAGGGGCGCGCCACGGTGTCCTTTGACGTGCCGGAGTTCAGCGGCAAGGTGCGGATCATGGCGGTGGGGGCGGCGGGATCGCGCAGCGGCGCGGTGGCGGAAAACGCCCTGATAGCCCGGGAGGTGGTGGCGGAAGCCACGCTGCCTCGGGCGGTGGCGCCAGGGGATAAGTTCGTGATCCCCGTGGTGCTTTTCTCCAAGGGGTCGCGGGACGTGGCGGTGACGGTGACGCCGAGCGCCAACGCCCTCCTGTCCTTCGAGGCCCCTTCGTACGCAGCCACGATCCCCGCTGGGGGGCAGGGGACGTCTTTGGCCCTTCCCTGCACCGTGGGAAAGGGCACGGGGTTGGCCACGGTGACTTTGACGACCTCTTGGCCCGGAGGGGAGTCGGTCCAGACGGTGGAGCTTCCCGTGCGCCCCGCCGCCCCTCGCATCGTCCTTTCGGGGGCGGCGGCCTTCAAGGGAGGAGAGAAGGGGGTCTTGGACCTGCCCCGGAAGTGGTTCCCGGGGACGGAGCGGGGCCTTCTGGTGCTGGGATCCTCTCCCCGGGTGGAGCTGGCGGAAGCGGTGCGCTTCCTGGAGACCTATCCCTACGGATGCCTGGAGCAGACCGTTTCGGGGGCCTGGCCCCTGTTGGTCCTTCCCGATCTGGTGGCGGAAGTGGACCCCGAGCTCACCGAGGCGGGGGAGATCCGCTCCCGGCTGGAGGGGGCCGTGCGGCGGATTCTGACCTTCCAGAACTACGACGGAGGATTCCTCATGTGGCCCGAGCAATCGGGCGGAGGGTGGTCCTGGCCGGGAATCTACGCCCTTCACTTCCTGGTGGCGGCTCAACGCGAGGGGATCGATGTTCCCGAGGGACCGCTGAAGGAAGCCCTGGAGGGCCTCCGGCGCCAGATGACCGAACCTTTCTCGGGGGAGGCCCTGGCGGAGGAAGCCCTGCGGAACAAGGCCCACCGAGGGGCCTACGCGGCCTACGTCTTGGCCCTGGCGGGGGAACCTCCCTTGGCGTGGATGGAAGTGCTCCGAGAAGATCGGGCCCACCTCCAGGGGGTGGGGAAAATCCTCCTGGCGGGGGCCTATGCCCTGGCGGGGGAGCGCCAGAGCGCCCGGGATCTCCTGGAGCCCGTGGCTCTGCCCCTGAACTCTCCCCCCTCGGGGGAGGGAACCTTCTCCTCCGGCGTGAGGGACCGGGCCTGGCAGCTCTTGGTGGAATCCCACCTGGAGGCGGGGTCTCCCCAGGGGGCCCAGCTGGCGGGAGAGCTCCTGGAAGCCCTCCGCCAAGGGCTGTGGCGGAATACCCAGGAAAACGCCATGGCCCTGGTGGCTTTGGGCACCTATCTCCGGGGCACCCGGGATGACCGGCGCCCCTTTACCGCCACCCTGACGGGCCCCGAGGGCGAAGTCCTCGCCGAGGCCACCCTGGATCAAGGCGCCCGGCGGGCGGTGGAAAAGCTCCCTGCGGGGGTGACTTTGACCTGCGAGGGAGAAGGGAAGGTCTACGCCTCCTGGACCGTGGAGGGAGTGCCCGAGGGCAAAGTCACTCCCCTATCCCAAGGGATCGTGCTGGAACGCGCCTTCACCGACCGGGAGGGCGCTCCCTTGCCGGAAAACGCCCCCATACCCCAGGGGGCGCTCCTGAACGTGGTGCTCACGGTGACCTCCGAACGGAATCTGTCGCAGTGCATCCTGGCGGACCTCCTCCCCGGAGGGATGGAGATCGACAACCCCCGCCTCGGGGTCTCCCAGGGAGACCGGGAAAACTCCGCCATCGCCCACGTGGAGCCCCGGGACGACCGGATGCTCGTCTTCATCGACGAGCTCCGAGGAGGGGAGCCCCTGACCTACACCTACCGGGTGCGGGCCGTGAGCAAGGGCACCTTTGTCCTGCCCCCCGCCTCGGCGGAGGGCATGTACGACCCCGCCGTCCGGGCCCTGGTGCCCGGCGGGGTGTGGCGCATCGAGTAAGGCCTTAATAAAAAGGACCAAAGGCCCGAGGAGGCCCCTCCGGGGCGCCCCCTCGGGCCTCGATGACATCGGCTTTAAGGCCAAGGGGAAGGCGTGGATGGAGAGAAGATATGGGCGGTGGAGACGGAGGGCGCTGGCGGCGACCCTGGGTGTGGCGGCGGTGGGATTGGGGTTGGGGGCCTTCTGGCCCCCCAACCCGGAGGGCTCTGTGGGACGGACCCCCGCGTCCTTTCAGGTGACGGACCGATCGGGGGAGCTCCTCCGGGCCTATCTGGCCCCCGATGACGTCTGGTGCCTTCCCCTTTCCCTAGATGCCATGGGACGATGGATCCCCCTCATCGCGGTGGAGGTGGAGGACCGGCGCTTTTTTTCCCACTCCGGGGTGGATCCGTGGGCCCTGGGGAGGGCGGCGTGGCAGAATCTTACCCAGGGAAAGGTGGTCTCCGGGGCTTCCACCATCACCAGCCAGCTGGTGCGCCTCTCTTCCCCCACCCCCCGTCCCCGGACCTGGCCGGTCAAGGTGGAAGAATTCCTGGGGGCCCTGACGCTGGAGCGCCATCTCTCCAAAGAAACCATCCTGGAGAGCTACCTGAACAAGGCCCCCTTCGGGGGGAATCTTCGGGGGGTGGAGGCGGCCTCCCGGGCCTATTTCGGCAAGCGGGCCCAGTTTTTGGCCCCCTCCGAGGCGGCCCTCCTGGTGGGATTGCTCCAGAGTCCCACCCTCTTTCGTCCCGACCGCCACCCCGAGGCGGCCCGGAGGCGCCGGGATCACATCCTTCGCCTCCTGCGGAGCCGGGATCTGTTGGATGATCAGGCCTTGGCCCTGGCCCTGCGGGATCCCATCCCCCCCAAGCTCTTCCCCTTCCCCCTGCGGGCCCCCCATGGGGCCGACCTCCTGCGGGCCACCCGGCCGGATGAAGGGGTGGTGCGCTCCACGCTGGAGGCCCCCCTCCAGCGCACCGCCGAGCGCCTTCTTCTCGAGGCCCTGACGCCCTTTCCGGGCTCCGTGGCGGCGGCGGCCATGGTGGTGGAAAACGCCACCGGGGCGGTGCGGGCCTACGTGGGCAATGCCCGCTGGGGGGGGGCGGATCGGGGAAATTGGGTGGATTGCGGCGACGTCCCCCGATCCCCGGGATCGGCGCTGAAGCCCTTTGCCTACCTGCGGGCCTTCGAGCGGGGTCTCTTGGCGCCGGGATCGATGCTGGCGGATACTCCCCTGGGCATGGCGGGAAGGAGCCCCCGGAACTTCGACCGAAAGTACCGGGGGGCGGTGAGCGCCCGGGATGCCCTGGCGGATTCCCTCAACGTGCCGGCGGTGAGGGTGCTGCGCCTGATCCGGGGGAACGACCTCCTGGCCCTTCTCCGGCGGTGGGGCTTCAACCTCCTGAGGAAGGACTCGGACCACTATGGCGACGCCCTGGTGCTGGGGGGGTGCGAGGTGACCCTCCGGGAGCTGGCCCAGGCCTATGCCGCCCTGGGAGCGGGGGGAGTTTTTCATCCCCTACGATGGGAGGAGGACGCCCCCGAGATGCCGGGGGTGCGCCTCTGTTCCGCCGCCTCCGCCTTCCTCGTGGCGGATATTCTGAGCGACCTGGAGCGCCTCCCCGGGCTGGTGCGGGACAAGCTCCGGGGGACGGGGCTTTCGGTGGCGTTTAAAACCGGCACCTCCTATGGCCTTCGGGACGCCTGGACCGTGGCCTTTTCCCCTCGGTTCACCGTGGCGGTATGGTTTGGGGACACGGGGGGTACCCCCCGGGATGGCCTGGGGGGACTCCTTTTGGCCGCGCCCCAGGCGGTGCGCCTGCTGGAGGAGGCGGAGCGGGGCAAGCCCCGGAGATCCTTTGTCCCCCCTCCCGAGGTGGGGCGGCGGCGGGTGTGCACCCTTTCGGGGAGCCCCCTGGGGGAGGCCTGTCCCGCCAGCCGCCTGGAGTGGGAGATCGTGGGGGTGTCCCCCGGGGGGAGTTGCCCCCTGCACGAGCGCCGGGGAGGGGAAGTGGTGACCCTTTGGCCCCCGGAGCTCGAGGGCTTTCTCCGGGGAGGAGTGGCGGCGTGGCAGCGGGCCCCCTTGGCCGTGGCCTCCCCCCTGGCCCACGGGAGATACGTCTTCCTCCCCACCCCGGAGGGGGCCCCCAAGATCCCCCTGGTGGCCGAGGGGGGAGATCGGGGAGAGCTCTTTTGGTTCGTGGACGGGGTCTTTTTCGCCCGCCAGGTCCCCGGGGAGAGCCTCTTCTGGCCCCTGCCCGCCGTGCCCGGAGAACATCGCGTCTCTGTGGCGGATGGGTCGGGGGGGGCCGCAGGGGTGACCATCGTCGTGGAGACGGGGAAGATTCCCTAAAAAGATGGTCCCCTCCGGCGCCGAGGCCCTACGGGGCGGAGTAGGTGTAAGTTATCCCGGAGAAGGGGGCGGGGGAGGTGCGGGTGCGCACCCGGAGGGCGTCGTCTCCCATCTCCAGGAAGGCGATCTTCACGGGAAAGATGAAATCCCTGAAATCGACAACGGGCTGGAGCCCCTCCAGGGCCTCTCGGATGAGCCCCTCGCTCTGGGCGTCGCCGTTGACGGAGAAGGAGTAGTCCGCGAAGCAGATCTGGTTTCCCCCCCGGACCTGGAGCTTGGTGCGAAGCTCCACCAGGGCGCTCACCATGCCCGAGGCGTACCGAGCCCGGGCGCAAAGCCCCCCCGGCCGGAGATCCACGGTGGCGTCCCTCCACTCGTCGCTCCCCTTGCCGAAGGCGTTTTTCCGGAGAAAGTCGTTGAGGTCCGCCTCGGTGATCTCCGCGTCGAACTTCGCCGATACGATCTCTTTCACCTGGAGCCCCCCGGGGGAGGCCCAGTCATCGATGGGGGAGAAGGTGACGAACGAAGGCTCCAGCCGGAGGCGGGCCACCCGAAAACCCCCGGCGGAGGCCCCCACCACCTCGAGGAAGAGATGACGCACGGTGTGGGTCCCATCGGGGGGGGCGTCCATCACCAGCGTGGCCTCCTCCGGGACGAAGTGCTCCACCAGGACCCGGAGCATCTCGCTCCCCGGGTCCCCTCCGGAAGGCACCTTTCCCACGAAGTGAGCCCCCTCCGTCGCCCCTCCGGGGGATCCCCCCACCAGGAGGATCAAAAGGATCAGGATGGCGCTGCGTCCCCTTCTCATGTCTCGTCGCCCCTTTTGTCTCGATCTTGCCCCTCGGCCCCCCGGGGGGCGAAAGCTCCTCAGGGCTCCACCACCACCACGGTGCCCACCTTCACCGCTTCCTTCACCGTCTTCACGTCCTCGTTGGAAAGGCGGATGACGCCGCCGGTGCTGTCTTTGCCGATCCAAGAGAGGTTATGGGTGCCACAGATGCCGATGCCCTTCCAGTTTCCCGTCTTCAGGCGGAGGAACCAGGGGCCGAAGCTCCCCAGCACGGGGCCCTTGCCGTCTTTGTAGTCAAAGGGCCATTTGCTGGGGTCTTGGATCTGGGATATGGTGAAACGCCCCTCGGGGGTACAGCTGTCGCCGGACTTCTTCTTCTGCCCCGGGGTGCGCCCCACCCCCACGGGGAAACATCGCCGCAGCTCCGCCCCCTCGTAGAGACACAGCAAGTGGCGGGACTTGACCACCCGGACCCAAGTCCCCCCGGGGATCTTTTCCGGGGGCATGGTCAGGGCGGGAAGGGAGGGCGTGGAGGCCTTCTCAGGGGTTTTCGTCTCCCCGGGATGGGCGAGGAGGGGGACATCCTCCCCCCCGTCGCTCTCCCGGGG
>Ga0208940_1003387_pt1 | contig 13510 bp, 9 predicted proteins | sample AD_JPNNA6_MetaG_FD_184445 | JGI IMG/M metagenome (GOLD analysis project Ga0208940, IMG submission 184445) | Active sludge microbial communities of municipal wastewater-treating anaerobic digesters from Japan - AD_JPNNA6_MetaG (SPAdes) (version 2) | ecosystem: Engineered > Bioreactor > Anaerobic >... | reverse complement strand
ATGATCGCCCTGTCCGTGCACTGGGTAATCCAGTTTCGAGACATGCTCGCATCCAGGGCCTTTACCGACTTTGTCTTTCTTCTGCTGTTCATACTCTTTTTTACAGCGGTAATTCTCTATCCCGCCATAATCCGCTTTGTATGCGGCAAGGGAAACCCGTACCGGATACTGTACGCGTCCCTGGCCCCAATGCTTGCGGCCTTTTTCTCCGGGGACGCCAACATGACCCTTCCCGTCCTCTTCCGCCATGCGAATGAAAGCCTCGGAATCCGGCGAAGAATTTCGTCGATTACCCTTCCGATGTTTTCCATTTTCGGTCGGCCGGGCACCGCGGTTACCGTTACCGTCAGTTTCATCGTTATCCTGAAGTCGTATTCAAGCCGGGGCATTCCGTTCCCGGACATGTTCTGGCTCCTGGGAATCGCGATTCTTCTTTCCTTTGTTCTCGGACGGATTCCGTTCGGAGGAGCGTATATTGCACTCGCGGCGGTATGCGCCCTGTATGGACGGGGATTTGAGGCGGGCTACCTGATCCTGAAACCTGCGGCGTTCTTTATTGGCTCGGTTGCCGCGGCAATCGACGCACTCACGGCCATCATGGGATCGTATGTGATAGGGAAACGGCTCAATCAGGTCAGCACCCGCGAACTCCGCTTTTTCATCTAGGTACTGCTACCAAAATTGTTGAAAAAAATCAGGGGTGATGGATAACTTCCCGGGGTTTTGAACCGTTTGCCGGTCCCACAATGCCCCGCTGCTCCATCTCCTCTACGAGACGGGCGGCACGGTTGTAGCCTATCTTAAGCCGGCGCTGGATATACGAGGCCGACGCTTTGCCGGCGAGAAGCACAATTTCCAGCGCCTTGTCGTATAACGGGTCATCTCCGTCGTTAAAGAGGGATCCTTCAAGTGGTCCATCATCTTCATCGTCAACAAAGATTTCTTCGTCAATATAGTCGGGTTCTCCAAAGGTCTTTACTACTTCGACAACGCGTTCAACTTCCTCTTCGGACACATAGGCGCCCTGGATGCGCACCGGGAAGGGGTCGGTCGCGCTGGTATAGAGCATGTCTCCGCGTCCGAGGAGCTTTTCGGCGCCTACCTGGTCAATTATGATGCGACTGTCCATCTTTGACGCGACCATGAATGCAATGCGGCTCGGAATATTGGCCTTGATAAGCCCGGTAATAACATCGATGGACGGGCGCTGTGTTGCCAGAACGAGATGGATGCCCACCGCGCGGCTCATGGCGCACAGTCGGGCGACGGTGGATTCGAGTTCTTTTCCGGTCGTCGCCATCAGATCGGCGAATTCGTCGATAATGACGACGAGATATGGAAGTTTTTCCGTGGCAATTTTGCGTTCCAGAATACGGCGGTTATAGCTTTTGATGTCCCGCACGCCCATGGAGTCCAGAAGGGCGTAGCGCCGTTCCATTTCGCACAGACAATACTGAAGCGACTGAAAGGCCTTCTTCGGCTCGGTGATAACGGGCGACAGGAGATGTCGGATATCGTTGTACAGTTTCAATTCAACAATTTTGGGGTCAATAAGAATGAGCCGGACATCTTCGGGAGAGCGTTTGTAAAGAATCGAGCAAATTATCGAGTTAACGCACACCGATTTTCCCGATCCGGTAGAGCCCGCGATGAGCAGGTGCGGCGTTGCAGCAAGGTCCAGCAGCTGGGCTTCACCGGTTATATCCTTTCCGAGAATGACCGGGATTTCCATTTTCTTTGATACGGGATCGTCATGTTGAATTATTTCCCGAAAACTGACGATTGCCCGTTTCTGGTTCGGTACTTCAATACCGACGGCGTGCTTTCCCGGTATGGGTGCCACAATTCGCACGCTGGACGCGGCAAGGCGCAGGGCGATGTTGTCCTGAAGACCGACGATTTTTGAGAGTTTTACGCCAGGGGCGGGGAGAATCTCGAACATGGTGATGACCGGTCCCTTGCGGATTCCGGTTACGTCGGCTTCTATGCGGAATTCGTTCAGGGTATCCTTGAGGGCCGCCGCGGCCTTTCGGGTAGTATCATCCACAACCCAGTACTCGCCGTCGGGATAGGTATTCAGGATATCGAACGGGATGCTGTAGTTTTTTGAGCGGCGCGCGGCGGGAACCGGGGCGGTAGGGGCGAGAGGCGGCACGGTAAGCACTTCCGGCGTTGTATCCGTACTGTCAATCCCGACCAGGGTGTCTTCATCGGAATCGTCGTCTTCCGAATCGAAGATATCGGCCGGATCGAAGATATCGGCCGGATCGGTGAAATCCTCCGGATCCATGAGTTCGTCGGCATCGTCAAACGTCTCGAGTTCGGCGGTATCGTAGGCGTCAAAAGGCCCGGCGTTTTGGCCGTCATCAGCAGGTACGGCCGGTTCGTCAAAAAGATCGCGGGAAGAAAAATCGTTGTATTCCGGCACTTCTTCCGGCAATTCCTCCTGGAATTCCTCGGAAAAGTCCTCCACGGTGTCTGTCAGGGTATCCGGTTCATCATCAACGTATTCAAAGGCGGGAATTTCCTGTTCAACCGCAAGTTTCGTCTTGCGGAGTTTTTTCTCACGCTTTGTAAAGAATTTGCCCGGCGAAAAAAGCCGCGGACGGCCGCCATGCAGCAGCCGGTCAGTCAGGTTAAGAAGGAACAAATATTCAAGAGCGACCGCGACAAGGGCGGTAAGGGCAATTCCGCCGCCGGCAACGGGCGCCAGGGAAGACGTTGCACCGGAAAGACCAAGCGCGCCGTAGAGTTTCTCAGCGCCGGCAATCGTAAAAAACGGTACAAAGGATCCGGCGAGCAGGATACCGCTCCGCGGGCTCCAGCCGGGTATGACGAGGACAATGGCGGCAAACAGAAAAAAGAGCGGTACAAGAAACGCTGAAAATCCGTACACGGAATACAGCATGTGTCCGGGGACAGCGAACGCCGAAACGGTTCCGTACAGGGGAAAAATCGCAAGCAATATGGAGACAGCCAGCAGTGCAGCACCAACGAGCAGGATGATTCCGCCAATCATGGTGAGGCGGACCGTCCATTGCCGGCTTGTGTGGTCATTCATCATGTAAACTCCAGAATTAGTTCTCTTTGCGGCGCTATCTTATCCGGGGAAGAAATAGACCGCCAGCGCGATTCCCGCCGGTATAAGGTATACCGCAAACCAGCCGAGTTTTCCGCGCTGAATGAGTCCCAGAAGGAATTTCAGCGACAGATACCCAACGGCGAAGGCGGTCAGCATGCCGGCCGCCAGGGCGGCAACGGGAACATGGCTACCAAGAGTATCGGCAGATTTAAGCTCGAGTATGAATGCCGCAAGGATGGCCGGGATTGAAAGAAGAAAGGAAAACTCCCCGGCTGTTTTCCGGTCAAGGCCGGCAAAAAGCGAGGCGGAGATGGTGCTTCCGGACCGCGAAATACCGGGTATAACCCCGATTCCCTGGGCCAATCCGATTACGAGACCCTGTACAACACCGGGAACCGCTGTTGTCCGGACAGACACATGACGACCCGAAACGAATAAAAAGATACCGGTGATGACAAAACAGCAGGATATGAGAAAGGGCGAAAAGTCGCTGACCAGGTCCTTGAGTAAAAGTCCTGCGACACCGGTTACGGCGGTTCCGGCAATAAGCGCCAGCAGCATGGACTGGTCGGAACTGTCGGTTTCACGAGGCTTTCTGATAATCCAGCGGACGGCGACCATGAAAAGTTCGGCAATACGCCGCCGGAACACCAGACATACAGACGCCAGTGTAGCCACATGGAGAAGAATGTCGAAAAGAAGCGGTGATTGTTGTTCGGCAATGAAGCGGGACGCTATTGCAAGATGGCCGGAACTGGAAATGGGTAAAAACTCGGCAAGACCCTGAATGGCGCCCAGTAAAACGGCTTGTACTATGGTCATGATGGTGCTCCGTAATCAGAATAATTCCCGGATAATGTCTCCGGGTGACTTTTGGTAGTAAAGATAGCCGTAAACAATCGATGCCGCAAGCACTTTCCGTCCGTATCCCCGGGTTTCCGCGAAGGGCAGACTCTCCAGGAACAGGACCGGGTCGAGATCGCTTCCCGCTCTGAACCAGGACCGGACCCGGGAAATACCCGCGTTGTAGGAAAAAAGCGCGGCCATTACGTTCCCGTCGAGGCGTCGTACAAGTTCAGCCAGATAAAAAGCGCCGAATTCCAGATTGGTCGCGGGATCGGTGAGGTCATACTCCGATACTTTCAGTTTCCGTGCAATGTCGCCTGCGGTTGGCCGCATGAGCTGGGTAAGCCCGACGGCTCCGGCATGAGAAACAACCGACGCGTTAAAAAAACTTTCCGTGCGTATCAGGGCGTACAGAAGATACTCCGGAATACCGTGCTTTTCTGCCGCTGAAGAAACTTCTTTCAGCCACGGACGGGGATAGAGACCGGCGAGCTGTTCATCGGTAACCGGGCCCGGTTCCGCGCCGACGGCAAGAACCATGAGCCGGAGCGCGTCGGTGTGATGCCCCGCCGCGGAAAGAGAACCGGCAAGCTCCATCGCGAGAGGTACCGACAGGTCCGGGAAATACTCCCGGACAAAGGGATATACGTCTGCTTCCCGCGAGTAGCGCAAAAAGCCCCGGCATACCGCTTCGAGGGCAGAGTCCCGATCCGGATTGACTTCCGCTGCGGCGGGCTCTTCGGCATCGTTCCCGGCAGGATGACTGGTGCCCAGAACCGGCGCAGACGGAAGCGCGTCCAGTTCCGCCGAGGCGAGCATACGGTAGTACAGGGATTCATGATCCTCTGAAAAAGCGGTCTGATACGCGGATTCGGCCTCTTCGGGAGAAAGCACTCCGGATTTCGCGGTGATGTAGGCAAGGCGGGCCCTGGTTTCCCGGTCAAGATATGGTTCGAGTGTCGTGTGGAGCCCGGCAAGACCGGTAAAGTTTCTGTTTTGAACCAGACGTACAATGAGCCGGTCCAAGATGCCGGAAAAAAATGAAGGATCATCCCAGCCGGATGCGAATTCGGCAAGGTCCGCCATGAGCCGGTCCGGCGATTCTCCCGAAAGATCAAGAAGATACCAGAGCGCCACATCCCGGTCAAAGGGAGATTCTGCACGGGTTATGGCTTCCCGGAATGAAGCGCGGGCATCTTCACTATGGGACGCACCCCGGCGCGCGAAAATCCTGCCCCGGTAAAAAGAAAGCATATAGGGAACCGATTCGGCGGCGAATTCCTCAGGGAGCGTGTTCCCGCCGTCAATCCGGCCGGCAAGAAGATCAAGCCGCTCTATCGCCGCGGCGGGATCGGTAGCGCCATAGAGCGCCGCACGGCCGAGCTCGGAAAGCATGGTCCGATAGAAGAGCTCCGGATATTCGCCGTCAATAAGCTCCTGCGCAGCCTCCCAGGCAGGGCCGTACGCGCGGGAATCAATCAGGCGGCGAAAAGCGAAGAGAGCGTCAAAACGGGGATGGCGGCCGGGAGCGACTGTCTGGCCCGCGTCCATAAGCGGTGGAGAAGCAGGAGCCCGCGCGAAAAACGCAACAAGACCCCCGGGAATTTCCTCGAAGCGACCCTGTTCGGCAAGAATCATCGCGCGGAGACCGGGCGCGTCCGAAGAAAATGACGGGAAAAGCGGAGAAGGTTCGGCCAGAAGATCTGCTGCCTCAAGACGACGGGGAGAATCCCGGTCAAGGGCCATATCGCGGATACACAGGATGCGGAACGGTCCCGTACTATGCCGCGCGCCGATTTCCAGGAGCGCGGTAGCCAACGCGGAATTTCCCGCATCCCGCGCGTACCGGGCCAGGTACCAGGGCGCCTCGGGACCAAGTCTCAGCGCTTGTGCGGCATCTTCCGGGGATACCTTCGCGAGGAAAGCCGTGTTGCCTGATTCAAGACGTGAAAGAATATCCTCCCGTGAAATACCCCAAGCCCGCTCCCGACACGAGAGCAGGGACAGAGGAAGAATCAGACAAAACAGGAAAAACGCGGCCGTCTTATTTGGGCGGAATTTCAATCCTTGTTCCGGCAATAATGAGGTTCGGATTTCTGATCCGGTTGTGCGCGGCAATACGCGTGTACAGCCAGGGATCACGGTAGTAAGCATCGGCAAGGTCCCATAAGGTATCGCCCCAGACAATCTTGTACTGAACGGCACTGGCGGGCGCCGGTTCCGGTTCTGCCGGGACAACGGTTTCTTCTTCAACCGGTGTTGCGACCGGTGCTTCCTCAGTTTCAACTGGCGGCGGTGTTTCTTCCGCGACAGCGGGGGCCGGCTCCGGGTCCGGTTCGGTTGCCGGGACCACCCGGGAAGCGGCTACCGTCTGATCGGCGGTGCCCTCGGCGCGATCAAGACGCATAACCCGGGCAGATACGATCAGTGCCAGCGCCAGAGCGGCAACACCGAGTACAAGAATAACCACGCAAAGCCATGCAGGTAAAAACACGCCGCTCTTCTTTGTTTCTTCTTCAGTTGTCATTTCGTACAATCCTTCCGGAGCATTCCCCGGTATGTCGGAATCCAATACCAAATTCCGGTGATCAGGATCGTCGCCAAGACTGATGGTCGTATCAATGGGAGTAAGGTCAAAATCCGGCAAACCAAGCTGGTCCTCGGAGCTGAGTGTTTCAAGGGACACCGAAAGAGCCTGACGGGATCCGGACTCAAGATCAACCGCCTCGGCAGACAGTTCGTTGTCGTCATCCAGGGAAAGCGTCAATTCTATGGTCGGTTCGCCGGCTTTTTTATCGGCTATATCCTCAATTATCAACGTGCCGACGTAGGCTGCGGTGTCTATGGAAGAATCTTCACTTCGGAAAAGATTGATCTGAACACTGGTTTGATCATCACGCACCGTCGTCAGTTCAAGGACTTTACTGACGGGAGCACCCTCTTCCATTACCGGGAAAAACTTGCTGTCTGCCAGTTTGATACCAATCCAGGCCGCGCTCATAGTGCATACCTCTTTTATCAATAGTGTCCTATAACTGTAGTACGCATGGACTGGTCTTGTCAACGCGGATTGTTGACAGCAAAACTTAGTGGCATCATAATGGAAGAATATGAACACCAGTATAACAGTGGTTTCTGTCATCATCACCGTTTCCTTCGTGCTTCTTCTGTTGAGCTTTATTGGAAGGAAGAATGATAAAAAGGCGCCAAAAAAGAAAAAAAACAAAGACCGCGGCACCATTATCCGGGAAGCCACAAAACGTCTTTCACAAAACCCGCGTGATCCTGAAGGCCTTTCCGCAATGGGCAACCTTCATTACCTTGAACAAACCTGGGACAAAGCGTATGCCGCCTATGAAATACTCATAAACCTCGCACCAAGCCATCAGAAAATAGACGAATTCGAATGCGCACTCCGCCTCGGCGTTTCAGCCGTCAAAACAAACCGTATCCAGGAAGCGGTCAAGGCCTTCATACAGGCACGGAAACTCCAGCCGAATCATTTTGAAGTAAACTACAACCTGGGATACATCTGCTATCTCCAGAAAGACTACGAAAAAGCCATCCCCTACCTTCGCCAGTCCCTGCTGGTAGAAACGGAAAATGTCCTCGCCCTGCGATATATGGGATTCAGCCTCCACAAGGCGCACCGGTACCGGGAAGCCCTTTCGTACCTGAAAAAAGCCATTGACCTGCAGCCCGACGACAAGGAAGCCCTCTTCGCCATGGCCGAATGTCTGTACGAATCGGGAGCGACCGACCGCGCGTTGAAGATTTTCACCCACCTGCGCCCCGATCCGGCCCTCGGCCCTCAGTCCGCACTCTATTCGGGCATGATTCACTCATCCACCAACCAGCATGACAAGGCAATTGTCGATTTTGAAATAGGCCTGAAACACGAGAACATTCCCCAGGATATCGCGAATGAACTCCGCTACAAACTCGCGGTAACGCTTATTAAAGACCAGGATATTTCCCGTGCGCTCATGGTACTCAAGGATCTCCAGCGGGAAAAGCCCGGATACAAGGACACGCCAAGCCTCATCGTCCGGTATCAGGAACTCAACCAGAACAAGAACTTGCAGGTGTACCTTCTTGCCGTCCAGAGTGAGTTCATTTCCCTGTGCCGCAAGATCGTCATCCAGTTTTTCCCCGGCGCGAAAGTGAAAATTACCGATATTTCGGTGTTTGCCGACTATTCGGACATTGTCGCGGAAATTGACACGCCAAAATGGTCCGATGTGGTTCTGTTCCGCTTTTTCCGGTCCCAGGGTTCGGTGGGAGAACTGCTCCTGCGCGACTTCCATGGGCGGATCAAGGACCTCAAAGCCGGTCAGGGGATCTGCCTTTCCGCGGGAATTTATTCGGAAGAATCACGGCGCTTTGCCGAAGGACGTCCGCTCGATCTCTATGACAAGGACCGGCTGAATACTATTCTGAATTCAGTGGATTCGGGGACGCCCCTGAGGAAACTGTAGGTACTGCTATAAAAATTGTTGAAAACTTTTTTTACTTTTCCGGGCGTGCGATGGTTATAAGATGCCGTTCATGCTCGTCCAGAAAGGGAACCGGCGCGGGAATCACGTTCCAGTCCCCGGTAACTTCCGATATCTGACTCATTTCTTCATCGATCTTTTCTTTTTTACCCTTCCACGCGGCAAGATGTCCGTTCTCGGCAAGAAGCCGGTCGAGGGATTGGTACATTTTTTTATCCAAAGGACGGAATGCCCGGAAAATGACAAGTGAATAGGCTCCTTCCGGTGCCTCTTCAATGGAAGATTCCAGAACAGAGGCATTATCAAGAGACAATAACGCGCAAAAGTTCTGTAGAAAGGAGCACCGGCGGCTCATGCGTTCAATGAGGGTTACCGGAATGTCTGGGAAAAGCAGAGAAAGGGGAATACCGGGTAAGCCCGCCCCGGTTCCGGCGTCAGCGATATGGGGAGCTGAAATGCCGGACAAAAGCGGTACGAGCAGTTTCCAGGGGGACAGGCTGTCCAGGATATGCCGGACAACAAGGCCCTCCCGGGAATCGGCGCCGACAAGGTCGAAGACCCGATTAAACAGCTCGAGCTCGTCCATATAGCGGGAGAGTCGGCCTTCGAGTGAGGCCACGCCGCGAACGCGGATACCGTCAAGGACGGTATCTGACGCAGGGATTTCCAGGGCGGCAAGGCCGTCCCGAAGAAGGTCCTGCCAGGATTTCCCGTTCCACACGCCCGTTCCGCTCATTTTTTGCCTTTGAGAAGCTCGGCGAAGGGATTGTAGGTCATACCGTCGTCGCGGGAGTTGCCGAACGATCCGCGTCCTGAGTCACGGTTGCCCGAAGAACCGCGGCCGGACGAATCGCGACCACCGGAGGAGCCGCCGGCACTCTTGCCGCCCGAACCGCCGCCTGCGCGTACCACTACCTTGCGCGGGCCGCCGGAAACGGAACCGGCGGATGATGAACGCGCTCCGTTCGGCGAACCGGAAGAACCACCGCTGGCGCTCTTGCAGGAAAGACTGATGCGGCGGCGGTCGTAATCGAGGCCGATGATGCGGCACTCTTTTACGTCTCCCACCTTGACCACGTCCATGGGGTCGCGGACGTACTGGTCGCTCATCTCGGAGAGATGGAGGAGCGCGGTTTCCTTGATGCCGATGTCCACGAAGGCGCCGAAGTCGACCACGTTCTTGATCTTGCCGGTTACGGTCATGCCTTCCTTGAGGTCTTCAAAGGAGAGGACACCCTGCTGCATGATGGGCTTGGGGAAGTCTTCGCGCGGGTCGCGGTTCGGTTTTTTGAGTTCTTCAATGATATCGTTGATGGTCTGGTCACCGAGTTCGTAGCGGGCCTTGAGGGTGCTCCGCACGTCGCCGGTCACGTCGCTTTTTTGCTGCACGAGTTCGTAGACCACGCGGGCGGCTTCGTAGTTTTCAGGGTGTACCCAGCTGTTGTCGAGCGGGTCGGTGCTTTCCGGAATCTTGAGGAAGCCGGCACACTGTTCGAAGCTCTTCGGGCCCATGCCGGGAACCTTCATGAGCGCGTCGCGGCTCGTGATCTTCCCGCCCGATTCGCGGAACGCCACGATTTTCTTGGCGAGCGGTCCGTTGATCCCGGATACGTACTTGAGAATTGAAAAACTCGCGGTATTGAGATTGACGCCGACGTTGTTGACCACGGAGCCCACTACTTCATCGAGAGTTTCCGACAGTTTCTTCTGGTTTACGTCGTGCTGATAGAGGCCGACACCGATGGACTTGGGATCAATCTTGACGAGTTCGGCAAGGGGATCCTGGAGGCGGCGGCCTATGGAGATGGCGCCGCGGATGGTGAGGTCGAGCTCGGGGAATTCTTCGCGCGCCACGTCGCTCGCGGAATAGACCGAGGCGCCGTCTTCGTCAACTACCGTGTACATGACGTCTTTGCAGTGTTCGTTGATGACAGCAGCCACTACTTCCTGGACCTCGTGGCTGCCGGTTCCGTTGCCGATCGCGACGAGCTGGATGTTGTAGTCCTTGATGGCGCGGAGGATGGCGGCGGCGGCTTCCACGGGTTTGTGCTGGTAAATCATGAAGCTGCCCAGGTATTTTCCGGTTTCGTCGAGCGCCGCGCACTTGGTGCCGGTGCGGATTCCCGGGTCGACTCCGAGGATGCGGGTTCCCTTGATGGGCTGCTGCATGAGGAGGTTGCGGAGATTCTCGCTGAACACGGAGATGCCGTGGTCGTCCGCCGCATCGGAAAGGTCCGAGCGGATTTCGCGCACAACGGCGGGGGACAGGAGGCGGATCACGCCGTCGGCGACGGCGTCGCGGTGGTAGTCGTTCGCGATCGCGTACTCCCGGGCGATAATTTCGATGGCTTCTTCGGCGTCAACGTCAATCTTGACGTCGAGTACGCCTTCACGTTCTCCACGGTTGATGGCGAGGACACGGTGGGGTTTGATCTGGTTCACGGGCTCGCTGTAGTCCCAGTACATCTGGTACACGCTGGTTTTCTGGGCGTTTTCGTCGCCCACGCCGGTAACCACAACCTTGCCGCTTTTCATGTACCAGCCGCGGACGGCGGCGCGGTGTTCGGGATTCTGCGCGATCCGCTCGGCGATGATGTCCATGGCGCCGGCGATGGCGTCTTTGGCGCTTTCCACGGTGAGTTCGGGATTTTTTTCGTCAGTCTTTACATAGCCCTCCGCGGCTTTTTCCACGGCTGCGGCGGTTTCTTTTTCCATGAGGTCGGCCAGGGGCTCGAGTCCGCGTTCGATGGCGAGCATGCCGCGGGTTTTCTTTTTCTTTTTGAAGGGTGCCCAGAGGTCTTCGAGTTCGGTGAGGGTTTTAGCCTTCATCACGTTGTTGTACAGAAGTTCGTTCAGTTTTCCCTGCGCGAAGATGCCTTTTACTATTTCGAGACGGCGGGTTTCGAGGTTATGGTAGCTTTTGAAGAGGTGGTCGCAGTCGCGGACCTGTACTTCGTCGAGCGAGCCGTGGCGTTCTTTCCGGTAGCGGGAAATGAAGGGTATGGTGCATCCTTCAGCCACAAGCGATACTACAGCCGAAACTTGTGTGGGCTGTACCGTCAGTTCATCGGCGATCCGTCTGAGAATCGCCACTTCGTTTACTGCAAGTGCGTCTATCTGTTCCTGGGTAAATTCCATAAGAAGGCATGATATACGAAAAAAATCCCGCGGACAAGCCGGAACACACAAAAAAAACCACCCCGCGACCAGCGCGGGATGGTTGAAAGAATTTTCATAGCAGTGAGGGAGGGGTTAGGTCAATGGGATGTTTATGTATATGAAGGCATCATTGACATTGAGTTCGTACACTTGATGACTTACAGGCGCCCCTGCAACAACTTCTAACTTTATAGAATATACGGTACTCGCCCCCCAATAATCCTCCGGGTTAAGTACGACATAGCCCTCTCCATCTGTCAGCATGGCGACTACTGAAGAGTATAAAGTTCCATTATTATACAGATCTAGCTCCTGTACAAAACCACCACCAAACACCGTCGGCTCAGGGGGACGATTTGGCGGCCCATTAGACATACCTATAGACACAGTTGCGGTGTCGTTAATATTTGATTGAAGTCCTGTCGTACCCATATACACCACCACATACTACAGAAGCGGGTTCATGGCAGGAGCTAGTTCGATCATTTGGGAAACTGTGAAGTGTGCAGTCGATGCATACAGCACCATTTGGCCATATTTTTCTCCAACAACGATCAGGTAGAGGTCGCTACCGGCATATTCGGAATAGATTGTTCCGGTGAAATCATGATACCCGTTTGTCGCATTTGCGGTAAGTCTACCCCAACCAACGAGATATTGCGAATTGCCCTCTTCAAGAGTATCGCTGAACAATATTGTCGGGTCTTCTGTACAGAACATCACAAGGGTAATTTCATCAAAATTATTCGCATAATTCGCCAGATCAAGACTTCCGGTAATCGTTTCCGTTCCGCCCTCATCCAGGGCAATCGTAATGGCGGGGTCTCCTCCGGAGACATCGAGATAGAAGAAGATTTCGTCAAATACGGAATCCGGAACCGGGACAGTGAGAGCGTATTTTTGCCCGGCGGTCATGGTAACCGGGTACGGTCCGGGAGCCGCCGCGGTACGCACACCCTCAGCGTCATACACACTCAAGCTGTTCACCGTCATGGTATCGGTTTCAGACTCATTCGAGAAGGTCAGAGTCACATCTCCCGTATACCCGGGATTGATGCTTGAAATGATCATCTGAAGGGCGGGGATGCCGACAAAACCCTTGAACGAGTCATACACGGTACCGTCATATTCAAACAGAAGATCTTCGAGTAATAACGGATTGCCAAACATCTCAAATGCAATCGGAATCCGGTATGGAGTAACGGGTATCATGGTCACCGGGAATGAGTTCTCTACACCTTCAACAACCCGGGGAGACTCAACCATACCGATGCTCGCGCGGCCGGCGAGGAGGACATCCACCTCGTATTCATCATCGCCTTCCACAAATGCGCGGAAATCCGTGTCCGGAAGCGAGAAAATCTGACCGAGGGTAGTTGCGACTCCTTCGATTGTCACCTCTTCATCATGCACCTCGCGGTCTGCGTAGAGCAGGAACATTCCGTCGTACTGGCCAGCGGGGATGTCGGTGATGGAAACCGTAGACGAGGTCGCGGTTACCTGATAGGGCCCCAAAAAGCTTGGCGTGTCGGCCGTGGGACCACCGAGCATGCGGACGTACAAATACCCGCCGTCGGGAATAATGGCGCGGCCTGCGTCGGTTGAACCGCCCGATCCGAGCGGAGACATAACCGTTAACGACAACGAAACACTCGTGGCATCCGATTTTGCCGGTTCAAGACCCATTCCGCAGGCGGACAAAAATGCTACAAGTGCGAACGCCGCGGTCAATGCAACAAATACTTTTCTCATGTTAACCTCCCGGTGGGGACATATACCCATACTAAAGGTAACACGACCCCGGGGCTTTTTCCACCTTTTCCCGGGATTTTCTGGAAATATTAGAAATAAAACAGGGGGAGCGCTCGATCACCCTCCGCGGCGTACTCAAGATAGAGATACGACACGGAATCAAGGGGGAGGGTAA
>Ga0208940_1003381_pt1 | contig 13544 bp, 10 predicted proteins | sample AD_JPNNA6_MetaG_FD_184445 | JGI IMG/M metagenome (GOLD analysis project Ga0208940, IMG submission 184445) | Active sludge microbial communities of municipal wastewater-treating anaerobic digesters from Japan - AD_JPNNA6_MetaG (SPAdes) (version 2) | ecosystem: Engineered > Bioreactor > Anaerobic... | reverse complement strand
AACGAACTCAAGATCGACGTCTTCCGCTCCTCGGGCCCCGGCGGCCAGAGCGTCAACACCACCGACTCCGCGGTCCGCATGACGCACATCCCCACCGGCACCGTCGTCTCGATGCAGAACGAGAAGTCCCAGATCCAGAACCGCGCCGCTGCCCTACGCGTCATGCAGTCTCGACTGCTCCTCATCAAGCAGGCCGAGGAAGCCGCAGAGCGCAAGGAGATGGCTGGTGACGTGAAGGCCAGTTGGGGGGACCAGATGCGCTCCTACGTCCTCAACCCCTACCAGATGGTCAAGGACCTCCGCACCGAGCACGAGACCGGCAACCCCGACAAGGTCTTCGACGGCGACATCGACGAATTCATCGAGGCCGGCATCCGCTGGCAGATCGCCCAGCGCAAGAACGCTGACAACTGACAACAAAGACTGACCAGCAAAGACCATTGCGTATGCCGTCCGCTGACTCCCAGCCCGCCCGCACCGCCGCGTGGGGAGACTGGTGCGCCGCCCTGGCGCCTCGCATCCAGGCCCTGGCGGACCAGGAGGAACTCAAGGTCACCGGACCCGATTCGGCCGCCCGCCCGTGCAAGCCCCGAGTGAGCCTGGGCAAGCGGATCATGGGCCAGCGCTACGTCAACTCTCCGCCGTGGGTGTCCATCAAGCGGGAGGACCAACTGACCCGCCTCACCACGGTGGCCAATGACCGCGAGATCGGCTTCCCGTTGAGCAAGGACGAGGAGAGTGCACTGTCCTCGATGACCTGGCGACCGGCGAGCTGGTCGGACGGCTCGGGCCGACAGCGCTGGATCCCGGACGACGTGCCGTCCGGCCCCTATCTCCCCGCCGCGGATGCGCTCCACATCGGCGAGGCGATCGCCCGAGTCATGGGCGACGTCTTCGGGATCACCGACCCGGACGACCTCACCGTCGCCTGAGCAGACCCATGGACCCGGATGATGCTGAGTCGGGGACGCGCCCGACCCGCCCACCCCGCCTGCTCCTGATCATCGTGCTCGTCCTCGTTCTGACGCTGGGCCTCGCCGCGGCACTGGGGATCAGTCGCCTCCGATCTGGCCCGAACTCCACGCCTGCGCGCCAGAGTGCGTCACCGGTCTCCGGCAGTTCGGCCGCAACCACACCGGCGGCCGAGCCGGAGGGCTCGGGTGAGCACACGGCATACATCGACGAAGTCCTCGACCTCATGGATCAGGGCTATTTCGCCGAAGGCGCACAATGGGCGAGCGCCAAAGCCACTGCTCACGCCGAAGCTGGCAAGGCAGCGACGATGACCCAGGCCCACGAGATTCTCGACCGGGCGCTGGCGGTCGCCGGTGGGCACCACAGCAGGCTCTTCCGGCCGGGGGAGGGGCTCGACACCGGGGTCCCCGAGCGGCTCCCGACCGTCACCGACGACGGCTGTGTGAGCACACTCGTCGTGCCCGCGCTGGGCTCGAAGGACGCGGATTTCAATCGCCGGTATGCCGTGACGCTCGCCGACGCCATCAACTCACGTCGGGCGTCGGCGTGCGGTTTTGTCGTCGACCTGAGGGGCAACACCGGCGGCAACGCCTGGCCGATGGTCGGCGGGCTGGCCGCGCTCATCCCCGACGGGCCGATGCTCGACTTCGTCCACCGGGACGGCTCGGCAACCCATGTCGTCATCACGGGCAATCGCGCCTTGGTGGGGAGTGACGAGATGATCAGCGTCGACACCGGCCCGAAGGTGGGAGTGCCGGTGGCGGTGCTCACGGATCAGCGGACGGCGAGTTCGGCCGAGGTGGTGGCGCTCGCCTTCGTCGGCCTGCCGCGCGCCAGACGTTTCGGAACGGCGACCGCCGGGTTCTCCTCCTCGAACGACCTCTTCCCCCTCTCCGACGGCGCGACGCTCATGCTGACGACGGGGATGGACCGCGACCGGACGGGCGCGCTGCGCGGCGGTGTCATCGAGCCCGATGCCCCGACGGCGCCCGATCAGGCACTCGCGGCCGCCATCGACTGGATCCTGGCCCCCCGATGATCTCCTCGCGCTACGGCGCAGTAAGTGTTGCTACGGCGACATGTACTGCGCCGTAGCGCGTGACACGAGAAAACACACTGGCCACACGCCGAACAATTGCACCTTCACGCTCATGGGCCCCAGCCGACGTAGGCTCACAAGCGGTTGCCGACAGCCCGGCTGCCCCTGCCCTTCTGTCCCCTCGCCGTGAGGCCCGCACGAGCCGATGATTCGTTTCGACCACGTGACCAAGTCCTATTCGCCGTCGGCGCCGCCAGCGCTGGACGATGTCTCGCTCGAGATCGAGCGCGGCGAGTTCGCCTTCGTCGTCGGCAAGTCCGGCTCGGGGAAGTCCACTCTCATGCGCATCGCGTTGCGTGAGCAGTTGGCCACTGGCGGGCGAGTGATGGTGGCTGGCCATGAGCTCAAGACCCTGCCGCAGCGGCAGGTGCCCCGACTGCGGCGCCAGATGGGGGCCGTGTTCCAGGACTTCCGGTTGCTGCCGGGCAAGACGGTCACACAGAACGTCGCCTTCGCCCTCCAGGTGATCGGCAAGCCGCGCCATGTCATCCGCACCCTTGTGCCGGAGACCCTCGAGATGGTCGGTCTGGCCGACAAGGGCAAGCGACTGCCGCACGAACTCTCCGGTGGCGAGCAGCAGCGCGTGGCCATCGCTCGCGCCGTCGTCAACAAGCCCCAGATCCTGCTCGCCGACGAGCCCACCGGCAACCTCGACCCGGCGACGAGCCTCGACATCGTCCACCTGCTCCAGCGGATCAACCGCACCGGGACGACAATCGTCATGGCCACGCATGACAGCGCGATCGTCAACGAGTTGCGTCAGCGCGTCATCGAGTTGCGGGCGGGCCAAGTCGTGCGCGACGAGGCCCACGCCATCTACGAGCCCGAGCTCACGTCCGACGAGGACCCCGACCGTCCCGATGTGGCCGACCTGTCGTGGGAGCCGGACATCGAGGACGACTTCGATCCCAGCGCCGGATTCGACGGGGGTGCCTGATGCGACCGGGCTTCCTTCTCAGCGAGGTCTGGACCGGGCTGCGGCGCAACCTGTCCATGGCCATCTCAGTCATCCTCGTGACCATGGTTTCGGTCTTCCTCGTGGGCCTCGGTGTGCTCGCGCAGCGGCAGGCCGACACGATGAAGGGCTTCTGGTACGACCGGATTCAGGTCTCGATCTTCATGTGCACCGACGGTGCCGTGCAGGCCAACTGCAACGAGCAGGCGGCCACCCCTGAACAGAAGGCCGCGATCCAGAGCCAACTCAAGGCAATGCCCGAGGTCGACACCGTCTTCGAGGAGAACGCCGAGCAGGCCTACGAGCGCTTCAAGGAGCAGTTCCGCAACAACCCGATCGTCGACACGATCCGTGTCGGGGACATCCCGGAGAGCTATCGGGTCAAGCTCAAGGACCCGACGAAGTTCGCGATCGTCTCGAGCCAGTTCGAGAACGCGCCGGGCGTGGCCGCGGTCCAGGACCAGGAGAAGGTCCTCAAGAAGTTCTTCCAGATCATCAACGGGATCACCATCTTTGCGCTCGCCCTCGCTGGCCTGATGGCCCTGTGCGCCGCCTTGCTCATGGCCACGACGATCCGGCAGGCGGCCTTCGTGCGACGCCGTGAGATCCACATCATGCGGCTCGTGGGTGCCAGCGCCTGGACGATTCGGATGCCCTTCGTTCTTGAAATGCTGATCGTCGCTGCCATCGGCGTGACCCTCGCCGTGGCGATGCTGTGGGGCGTGGTCACGGTGATCTTCGGACAGATCATCCAGGTGTCGCAGTCCATCCAGGCCTGGATCGGCACGAGTGACGTCATCGCCGTTGCGCCGTGGCTCTTCGGTGGGGTCGGCCTGATCGCCCTGCTCACCTCGTTGCTCACGTTGCGGCGATACCTGCGGGTCTGAGGGGGAGGTTTGGCCATGGAGGGGAGGACCATGATGGCGAGGAGCAGCCGGATGCGCCGGGCAGTGACGGCCGTCGTCGGCGCGCTCGCCGCCGGCACGCTGCTGCTCACCGCGACACCCGCCGGAGCGGCACGCGTCGCGGACGACCCTGACGCTGCCAAGCGCTCGATCGACGCCCAACTCGAGGCACTCCGACACGACCTCCACGACACCGAGGCCAGCCTCGCCACAGCGCTTCTGGCTCTCAAGGCCACCGAGGCCAAGCTCCCTGAGGCCCGCGCGGCCCTCGCCAAGGCCGACGACCAGGCCAAGGCGGCCGAGGCCGCCGATGCGCTCGCCGCCCAGGAGGTCGAGATCGCCGCGGCCAACGAGAAGAAGGCCCAGGAAGAGCTCGCCGAGACCATGGCCGCCATCGCCAAGGGCCGGGGACGCGTGGCCGCCTTCGCCGGGCAGGTCTACATGGAGCAGGGGATGGGGACCTTCAATGCGGCCGTCGACGCGGCGAACCCGCAGGAGATCGCAGACCGGCTCTCCCTCGTCGGTGCGGTGATGGACACCCAGCACCACGCGCTCTCTCGACTGGCGACAGCACAGGCCTCGCAGACCGCGCAGGAGGCTCATGTCGAGGCACTGCGCGTCGACAGCGAGACAGCCAAGCGCAAGGCCGAGGAAGCGGTCAAGGCCGCCCGCGCCGCACGTGAGGCCGCCAGCGCAGCGAAGGCCGAACTCGACAAGCTCGCCGCCGATCAGACCGCCCAAGCGGCCGCGGTGCAGAACGAGCTCGCCGGCCAGAAGCAGCGCGAGGCCGAGATGCAGGCCGAGTCCGACCGCCTCACCGCAGTGCTGAGGGAGCGCGCCGAGGCCGCCCGGCGAGCCGCTGCTGCGGCTGCCGCCGCGGCGGGTGGCGGGGGTGGCACGCCTCAGGGCGGCGATGGCTACATGCTCTGGCCGCTGCCAGGTGGCTGGGTGACCTCCGAATATGGCTCCCGCGTCGACCCCATCAACGGTGTCGGCGGCTTCCACCCCGGCCTCGACATCGCCAACCCCTGTGGCAATCCCGTGATCGCCGCGCTCTCGGGCACGGTGGTCTCGGCCGGCGCGGCCGGCGGCTACGGCAACCGGGTGGTCCTCGACCATGGCATTCAGCGCGGCGTCCCGGTCGCCACGAGTTACAACCACATGCAGTCGATTGCTGTCTGGGGCGGTCAGGTCTCGCGCGGTCAGGTCATCGGCTACGAAGGCACGACGGGCTGGAGCAACGGCTGCCACCTGCACTTCGAGGTCTTCGTCAACGGCGGGACGGTCAACCCCCGCGGCTGGCTCTGACAGTTCCCACCCTCACGGTCAAGTAGCCTCGATCCGTGGCCAAGGAGACCAACGCCGGACGCAAGGTCGTCGCGAGCAACCGCAAGGCCCGTCACGACTACCTCATCGAGGACACCGTCGAGGCGGGCATCGTCCTCATGGGCACGGAGGTCAAGGCGCTGCGCATGGGCCGGGCCTCGCTCGTCGACGGGTGGGCCTCCTTCAGCGGCGATGAGCTCTATCTCGAGGGTGTCCACATCCCCGAATACATCAACGGCAACTGGACCAACCACACCCCCCGCCGCAAGCGCAAACTCCTCCTCCACCGTCGCGAGCTCGACAAGTTGATGCACAAGACGCGCGAGAGCGGTCACACCCTCGTCCCGCTCCAGCTCTACTTCAAGGACGGTCGGGCCAAGGTGGAGATCGCGGTCGCCAAGGGCAAGAAGGCCTACGACAAGCGCCACGCTCTGCGCGAACGTCAGGACACGCGCGACATGGCGCGCGCCATGAACTCCCGGGGGGAGCGATGAGGACGTCAACCACCAAGCCCGTGTATGCCGTGAGCCGGCTTCCGCTCTGGGCGCTGCTCATCGCCGTGGCCGGGTTGGTCGCACCGGTCTGGGCGAGCGCGTCCACGGCGACCGCGGTGTCGGTGGCTTCGGTGTCGGGCACCGCAGCGTCGGTGAGTGGACTGCCGGCCGGCGCCACGGCATACGACTTCGTGGCCGACGACCACGCCAAGTCCTTCGACGCGGCCTACCAGGTCAAGGAGGACGGCAGCGTCGACGTGACGCAGACGATCGAGTGGACCTTCGACCCCAATGCCGAGAAGCACGGGATCTATCGCACCGTGACCGTGCGCGCGGGCTACAAGGACAGCCAGACGCAATATCGCTACTACACGTTGAGCAATGTCGATGTGACCTCGCCGACCGGGGCGCCGACCGATGTGTCGATCTCGGACTTCGGGGCGGACAAGAAGATCCGGATCGGCTCGCCCAGCAAGACGGTGTCGGGGACGCAGACCTATGTCGTGAAGTTCACGCTCGGCAATGTGGTCAACGATATCGGCGACGGGACGGCGGAGTTCTACTACAACACGATCTCGACGGCCAACGAAGAGGACTACCTCGCGGTGACCTCCGAGGTGACCGGGCCGGTGGCGGCGACCAAGGTGGCCTGTTTCCACGGACCGCGTGGGTCGACGGACACCTGTGAGGGGACGGCGGGGGAGACCTCGCGCTTCACGATCCCCGCGCTCACGCCCGGGGAAGGCGCGAGCATCGTCGTCTCCTGGCCGCGGGATGCCTTCGGGGACATCGCGCCCGACCTGCGCGAGGGCAACGCCGAGGCCGACAGCACGTCGTCGATGTCCCCGGCGGTGGCCAAGACCCTGAGCTGGTTGGCGTTGGGCGGTGGGGTGCTGCTGCCGGCGTTTGCCGCCGCCCTCATGGGCTTCCTCGTGTGGACGCGCGGACGCGACGAGCACTTCGCGGGTCTGACCCCCGGGCTCGTGCCGGGGGTCGATCAGGCGAACACGCCGGTCGTCCGCAGCAGCAAGGGGCCAACGGTGGCGGTGCAGTTCAACCCGCCGCCCGGTGTCCAGCCCGGCATGGTCGGCACGATCATGGACGAGGAGGCCAATGTCGTCGACGTGACGGCCACCTTGATCGACCTCGCGGTGCGTGGGCACCTGACCCTGACGGCACCCGACAAGTCGAGTATCTGGCATCGCGGCGACTGGATCCTCACGCGCACCCATGGCGGTGCGGACCGGGCCGCGTTGGCGCCTTATGAGCAGCAGCTCATCGACTCCGTCTTCTCGGGCGGGCCCGTCGTCAACCTCTCGGACCTCAAGAACACCTTCGCCCCGACGCTCAAGCTCGTGCAGCGGATGATGTATGACGAGACCGTCCAGCGGGGCTGGTTCCGGAAGTCACCGGAGTCGCAGCGCGGAGCGTTCACGGCCGTCGGGATGATGCTCTGTGTGCTGTCGGCCTTCGCGCTCTTCGTCGGCTGGGGCCTGTTCTCCGGCGTCGGAGAGGATGCCGGGCTGCCCTTCAACCCGGGCGTCGTGCTCGGTCTGGGTGGTCTCCTGGCAGGTGGCATCACGGTGTTGCTCGGGCGACGGATGGCTTCACGCACGGCGATCGGCAGCGCGATCCTGGCCCAGTCCAAGGGCTTCCGCCAATACATCGCGACCGCCGAGGCCAACCAGATCCGGTGGGAGGAGGCGCAGGACGTCTTCAGCAAGTTCCTGCCCTACGCGATCGTCTTCGGCCTCACCGAGAAGTGGGCCAAGACCTTCGAGGAGGTCGCTCAGGCCGCGACGGCTGCCGGTCACACCGTCCTCATGCCGACCTGGTACGTCGGCACCTGGGGCACGAACACCTTCGACAACATCGCCGCGGACATGGATTCCTTCTCCACGCAGGCGGCCGGCACCTTCGTCTCGACGCCCGGGTCGTCCGGTGGCAGCGGCTTCAGTGGCGGCGGCGGCTTCTCCGGCGGAGGTGGCGGAGGAGGCGGCGGCGGCTCCTGGTAGCCACCCCACCCCCTCCAGGGTCGCCTCCCGCTCATCGGGCTGCGCCGCCGGAACTCGACTTGGGCGGTTCACTGGCTGACAGTCGAAAGTAGTCAAAGGGTCGTCTCCTGTACGGGAGACGACCCTTTGACTACTTTCGACTGCCTCCCTGGGAGGCAAGCCGGTCAGATCTTGCGGTCGATCGCGTCCTTGGCGTCGCCTGCCGCGTCCTTGGTGTCCTGCCACGCGTCGCTGGCCGTGTCCTTGGCGTCATCCCATGCGTCGCCGACCTTGTCGCCCGCGTCGTTCAAGTGATCCTTGGCGCTCTCGACCTTCTGCTTGCCTTCGGCCTCGAGCTGCTCGGCGCGACCCTCGGCTTCGAGGCGCTCGTTGTCGGTCAGGTCGCCCCAGGCCTCTTTGGCCTTGCCGACCGCTTCGTCCTTGGCGTTGCTGATCTTGTCTCCGAGACCCATGGGGTCCTCCTTCGTCAAGTGTTCGTCAAGTGAACGATCGAGAGCCGGTTGCCCCCGCGTCCTCGACGTTAGACGAAGTCTCTACAGAATGGCGCTTTCGCCCGATGAATTCTCGAGCCCACCCCAAGGGGTGAAGTGAATTCGCTTGGAGCGCAATCCTTCTGGCACGTATGCCGTGGGTGACGTCTGCGACGGGTGTGGCCGATGAGGTGAGGCCGGCCACGGGAGGGAAGCGGACGGCATACGCTGCTCCGGTGACGACCGAGAGCAGACGCAAGCTCTCCGTCTTCGCACCCCTGCTCCTCGCCCTCCTCTCCTCGGTCGGCCCCTTCGCGATCGACACGGCCTTCCCGGCCTTCCCGCAGATGGGACGCGATCTCGCGGTCGGCGGCCCCGCCTTGCAGTGGACGATCAGCGCCTATCTCTTCGCCTTCGGCGTGATGAGCATCTTCCACGGGCCGCTGTCCGACGCACTGGGCAGGCGCCCCGTGATCATCGGCGGGATGGCGCTCTTCGCCCTCGCGTCGGTCGGCTGCGCTCTGGCACCAAGCCTGCCCATGCTCCTGTTCTTCCGCGTGCTCCAGGGGCTGAGCGCCGGTGGTGGGGTCATCGTCTCGCGCACGGTCATCCGCGATGTCTACGAGGGCAGCGACGCCCAGCGCCTGATGAGTCGCGTGACGATGATCTTCGCGCTCGCGCCGGCCATCGCGCCCATCCTGGGTGGCTATCTGCTGCAGTTCGGGACGTGGCGCTGGATCTTCTGGTTTCTCACGGGGTTCGGCTTCCTGCTCGTCGCGTGCGTCCTGCTCTTCCTGCCCGAGACCCACCCAGTCGAGCGACGGGTGGCCTTCCGTCCCGGCCCGATGGTGCGCTCCCTCGTCAACGTCTTCCGTTCCGGGCCCTTCCACGTCGTCGCGTGGGCGACGACGCTCGCCTTCGCAGGTCAGTTCTTGTATGTGGGGGCTGCGGCGATCTTCGTTGTTGATCTGCTGGGCAAGGGCGAGACCGACTTCTGGGTCCTCTTCGTCCCCGTCGTCGGCGGCATGATCCTCGGGTCCGCCGTGAGCAGCCGCGCGGCCGGCCGCATCTCGGGCCGCGCGCTCGTCAGTGCCGGGCTGACCATCGCTGTGGTGGCCGCCGCCGTGAACGTCGCCCTCTCGCTGTTGCCCACCGCCGCAAACCTTCCGTCTGCCGTGCTCGGCCCGACCGTCATCGCCTTCGGCGTCGCCTGCTCCTATCCGACCCTGCAACTGGCGATGCTCGACATGTTCCCGGCGACCCGTGGTGCGGTGACGTCGGCCGCGACCTTCATGACGCTGATGTTCAACTCCGTGCTGACCGGGGTGATCGTCAATCTGGTGAGCGACAGCGTCCTGCACCTGGCCGTGACGTCCTTCGGGCTCGTGCTCGGCGGGTTCCTCCTGTGGACCTGGCACATCGCCCTCGTGAGGCGTGAACTCCGCGTCAACCCCGACCCGCTGCCCGACGAACCCCAGATCTGACCCGCATTCCCCGTTGAGAGTGCACGACTTGCCGGTGTCAGAACGGAATCACCGGCAAGTCGTGCACTCTCAACGGGAAGTCTTGACGGGGGCCGTCCGGAATCTGTCAGGACTCGATGACGAGGATGAGGTCGCCGCCTTCCATCTGCTGGTGCTTGCCGACCGCGAGGCGCGCCACTGTGCCGGCGACGGGCGAGGTGATGTTGGCCTCCATCTTCATGGCCTCAATGGTCGCGACCACCCCACCGGCCTCGACCTCGTCACCTTCGGCGACCGCCACCGTGACCACCCCGGCAAAGGGCGCGGGGATCTGGCCGTGCTGACTCCGGTCCGCCTTCTCGGCGGCCTTTACCTCGACCTTGGCCGACCGGTCACGCACCTGGATCGGGCGGAACTGACCGTTGAGGGTGCACATGACCGTCCGCATGCCCTTGGCATCGACCTTGCCGATTGAGGAGACCCCGAGCAGCAGACGCTTGCCCGCCTCGATCTCGACCTCGTATTCCTGCCCCGGCTCGAGCCCGTGGAGGAACTCGACCGTGCCGAGCGCGGACAGGTTGCCGTAGGTGTCGCGGCTGGTCTCGAAGTCCTTCGTCGGCCCGGGGAAGAGCAGCGCGTTGAGGGTGCGCCGCGGGTTGGTCGCCAGCGCATCCTCCTGCTCGGCGGTCAGCTCGGTGATGCGGGGCTTGGCGTGCCGCCCCTGGAGCGCCTTGGTCCGGAAGGGCTCCGGCCAGCCACCGGGCGGGTCGCCCAACTCGCCCTCCAGGAAGCCGATGACGGAATCCGGGATGTCGTATGCCGTGGGGTTGGCTTCGAACTCCTTGGGATCGGCTCCCGCTCCCACCAGGGCCAAGGCCAAGTCCCCGACGACCTTACTGCTCGGGGTGACCTTGACGAGATTGCCGAGGATGGCGTTCGCCGCGGCATACATGTTCTCGACGTCCTCGAAGCGATCGCCGAGGCCGAGGGCGATGGCCTGCTGGCGCAGGTTGGAGAGTTGACCGCCGGGAATCTCGTGGAAGTAGACGCGCCCGGTGGGGGAGGCGAGCCCTGACTCGAAGGGCTTGTAGAGGGTGCGGACGGCCTCCCAGTAGGGCTCCATCGCGAAGACGTGGTTGATGTCGAGGCCGGTCTCCCGGTCGGTGCCATCCGTGGCGGCCACCAAGGCCGAGAGGGAAGGTTGGCTCGTCGTGCCCGCCATGGACGAGCAGGCCGCGTCGACCGCGTCCACTCCGGCATCGATGGCGGCGAGCAGCGTGCCAATCTGGCCGCCTGCGGTGTCGTGGGTGTGCAGGTGGACGGGGAGGTCGAAGCGCTCGCGCAGCGCGGTGACGAGGGTGCGCGCAGCGGGTGCCCGCAACAGCCCTGCCATGTCCTTGATGGCGAGCACATGGGCCCCCGTGTCGACGATCTGCTCGGCCAGGCGCAAGTAGTAGTCGAGCGTGTAGAGCTTCTCCGCCGGATCGGTGAGGTTGCCGGTGTAGCAGAGCGCAACCTCGGCGACAGCCGTGCCGGTCTCGAGGACGGCCTCAACCGCGGGACGCATCTGCTCGACGTCGTTGAGCGAGTCGAAGATCCGGAAGATGTCCAGCCCGGAGCGTGCGGCCTCATGCACGAAGGCGTCGGTCACCTCGGTCGGATAGGGCGTGTAGCCCACCGTGTTGCGCCCGCGCAGAAGCATCTGGAGCGGGATGTTGGGCATCGCCTCGCGCAGCAGGGCCAGGCGCTCCCACGGGTCCTCGGACAGGAAGCGCAGCGCGACGTCATAGGTGGCGCCGCCCCAGGCCTCCATCGAGAGCAACTGCGGTGTGAGCTGCGAGACGTGCCGCGCCACGTGGAGCAGGTCGCGCGTGCGCATCCGGGTGGCCAGCAAGGACTGGTGCGCATCACGGAAGGTCGTGTCCGTGACCGGGATGTCCCGACGCTCCCTCAGCTGCCGAGCGAACTCTGATGGTCCCACTCGTGCCAGCAGATCCCGCATCCCCGGCGGCGTCGAGGCCTCGGCATCCAACGCGGGCAACTTGAGCCGCGGCTTGATGTGCGACAGGGCCGGCCCGTGAGGCTGGTTGACCGTGACATCCGCGAGGTAGGCGAGCATCTTGGTCCCGCGGTCGGCGGGCATGCGCGCGTTGAGCAGCTCGGGGCGCTCGTCGATGAAACTCGTCGTCGCCTTCCCTGCCTGAAAGACCGGGTCAGCGAGCACGGCCTCCAGGAAGGGGATGTTCGTCGAGACGCCACGAATCCTGAACTCCGCCAACGCCCTTCGCGCCCGACGCACGGCCATTGGGAAGTGGCGCCCTCGACACGTCAACTTGACGAGCATCGAGTCGAAGTGGGCCGAGACCTGGGCCCCGACGAAGACGGTCCCGCCGTCGAGGCGCACACCGCCGCCACCGGCCGATCGATAGACGGTGATCTGGCCGGCGTCGGGACGGAAGCCGTTGGCCGGATCCTCGGTCGTGATCCGGCACTGCAGGGCAAACCCCCGCAAGCGGATGTCCGCCTGCTCCAACTCCAGGTCCTCGAAGGTGTCGCCCGACGCGATCCGCATCTGGGCCACGACGAGGTCGACATCAGTGACCTCCTCGGTGACGGTGTGCTCGACCTGGATGCGGGGGTTCATCTCGATGAAGACATAGGTCCCGTCCTCACCCAACAGGAACTCGACCGTCCCGGCATTCCGATAGCCGATCGACTCGGCGAAACGCACCGCATCCGCACACATCCGATCGCGCACAGTCTCGGGGAGGTTGGGCGCGGGAGCGATCTCGATGACCTTCTGGTGGCGCCGCTGCACCGAGCAGTCCCGCTCGAAGAGGTGCAGCACCTGACCCTCGGCGTCGGCCAGGATCTGGACCTCGATGTGCCGAGGGTTCTTCACCGCTTGCTCGAGATAGAGCGTCGGGTCCCCAAAGGCAGCATCGGCCTCGCGCTGGGCCGCCTCCAACGCGTCGCGCAGCCCCTCCGGAGCATCGACGCGCCGCATGCCGCGCCCGCCGCCGCCGCTCACGGCCTTGACGAAGACCGGGAAGCCGATTCCTTCCGCAGCCGCCTCCAGCGCATCGAGATCCGTTGTCGCCGGAGCGCTTTGGAGAGTCGGCAACCCAGCAGCACGAGCCGCCGCGATGGCCTTGGACTTGTTGCCGGTGAGGTGCAGGACCTCAGCGGGCGGCCCGATGAACGTGATCCCGTGGCGATCACACTCCTCGGCCAAGAGGGGGTTCTCGGAGAGGAAGCCATAGCCGGGATAGATCGCGTCCGCCCCACACTCGACAGCGACGCGCACGATGTTCTCGTGGTCGAGGTAGGCCCGAACCGGGTGCCCTTCCTCGCCGATCTGATAGGACTCGTCGGCCTTGAGTCGGTGTTCGGACTTGCGGTCCTCGTGCGGGAAGACGGCCACCGTCTTGGCCCCGAGCTCGGTCGCTGCCCGGAAGGCACGGACGGCGATCTCGCCACGATTGGCGACGAGGATCTTGCGGAACACGGCATACCTCCGGGGTCGACGGACGTCGCGGACAACCCTAGTGAGCGGGGTCACACCACGCCCGACGGTTTCGCGACGTGGAACGTCACCCGCCGCCGTGCCCACCCACACAAGCTGCGCGTATGCCGGGAGCCGGCTCCCGGCATACGCACGGCTTGGCGACGCGCCCGGGGAAATGGCGCAAACCCATACCATTACCGCCCGGTTGGCCCTAGTCTCCGATCACCCGCGTAGGACGGGTCGGTCAGTGGCGGCCGACCGGCGGCGTCATTGGGAGTTCACCGTGTCGGACGTGTCAGATCAGCACCTGACCGAGGACGAGCGCCATCTGGCC
>Ga0208940_1003377_pt1 | contig 13557 bp, 14 predicted proteins | sample AD_JPNNA6_MetaG_FD_184445 | JGI IMG/M metagenome (GOLD analysis project Ga0208940, IMG submission 184445) | Active sludge microbial communities of municipal wastewater-treating anaerobic digesters from Japan - AD_JPNNA6_MetaG (SPAdes) (version 2) | ecosystem: Engineered > Bioreactor > Anaerobic... | reverse complement strand
CATAAATTTAAAATAATTATTTTTTTCATACACTTCATATTCGCGCTTCTGATACAAATCGACTTTTGGCTCAATAAATTCAACTGACTTTAGAACTTCTCTTTTATTGCTATCCATGGGGAGAATTATTAATGTCAGCGGATTAAAAAATTTCACTTTCGTTTGATCTTCGAAGTATGGAATGATTTCTCGTGTGACTCGTTCATCATCAACATCTCTCTGAAAAAGATCACGCACATCCCATTTTTCGCTTCCTGGAATATTTGATATCAAAGTGATATAGTCGAGTTCATCATAACTTATTACTGTTTGTAAGAATCGGATTTTCGCATTACCTCCTGCACCCAGCTCACCATAATAGCCCCATTTTGATCGCCCGTACGGTTTTTCATCTGTGATAGGTATATCGGATGGTGACATATGTTCCCTCCTCTATCTGATTGAATACAATGGCTTCGATAAATATTTTATAATCTCCTCTACCAAGCCCTCAAAATTATCAATATACGCTTCATCAGCCATCTGGCTTTCTTCGTCGGTCCTTATGCAAACAAAAATGAGATTCGATACTTTGTTAAATATAACATTGTATTTCTTCGCAAATGTCGTAAATCGATTATGAAAATTATTTTCTTTGTCTCTTCCTGTTAGATGCTGATGACATCTTTGATATAATGACTTTGCCTTGCCTACGTATAAAGGCGGCATGAAAAGGCTCGCCTTCATAATTGCACGACGAAGCAAGGTAAATTTTTGTTCATCACTAACGCACGCTTCCCATATTTCCATAAAGCTGTCGAGATTTGGATCTCTGAAATTTAACTTGATATTAAGGTCAATCGCTTTCCAAGCAAAATCGAGGCGGGTATTTTGCACAGGAACATCACGAAGAAGCGCATCGTAATTCAATATGTTATTAACTTCATTTATAAATTTAATGGGGTCTTTTGATGTGATGATTAGTGGATAAAACCACGCATATATACCAGGTGATGAAGGCACACTTTCAAAAGTGTCATTTGTGTAAAAACCGATTTCTGCAGTTACATTTCGCCAGATATCGTTGAGCGACATATTTTATTTTCTCGAATACCTATTCAGATATGTTCTAACTCTTTCAAGATCCGCTTTGTGAAATGACTTGACGCATATTAGTAGTACAAACAAATCATCAACATATCCAATGCCTGGAGTATAATCTGGTATCACGTCAAAGGGATCGATAAAATAAACTAGACAGCCGATAATTGATCTACAGGCATCGATGGATATCTTTTCTTTTTCCATTATATAATTCTTAAATAATTCAAATAAACTTTTATGATAAGCAGACAAATCTGCTATCCATGATGTCTGAGACCGACAGGTATGAGTTAATTTATCGTCTATTTTGTCTAGTATGTAATTTACCTCCTTAGGCCCACATTTCTCCGAAACATTTGAATATTTATGTAATATCAATTCCTTCACATGCTTTTCTAATTTGTGTGGCAAAACAGTATTTAAAAGTCTAGATAAGATTGTCATATTTAGTAATGTTCTAAGATCTTAGAGATGGCAAATGGCGCATCCTTCAGATTCATCAAGTGCTTGAATGCCATATCTCTTCGTTATATTTTCAACATCACTCAAAGGTTTACCATCTATCCAAGTATAACGTTTTCCATTTTCATACTTTTCGTATCTCTTTGCTTTCTCAAATAGTTCTGGATGGTTTTCCTTTAATCCTTGCCATTCACCAATCTGTTGGTAAAAACAGAAATAGCACCCGGACCGTGAGCGCCATCGATAATATGTCGGCAAACCGAGACCTGACTCATCGAGTATATTACTTATATCTTCGAGCCTTATGTCATCATCTTTGAAAGGATAAACTGGAATTATATTTGGTCTCTGTGATATTACAGGGGGCTTTTTAGCTACATATCCTTCGCGATTCTCGTCAGCACGGATACCTATATAACTATATGCATAGCCTGTACCCACATAAGCTTCAAATGGCTTAATTTTTAGCATTTTTGTACACCATCGTGCACGGGGGCTAGGCAAATATCCATTAAACATTTCATATAACCAAAAATCAAAAGGATTGCGGCTTCGCTTTTGTTTGATATCGAGCAATCCCAAGGCATTTACTCGAATGATTTTTGCACCAAGAAGCGATTCAAGACGCTCTAGATATTCATATGTTTCTTGTAATTCACATCCCGTGTCACAGAAAACATATTCAACTTTGATTTCTGGATATTTTTTTCGCATGTAGATTGCGAGGGCGGCCGAATCCTTCCCCCCCGACAAACTAACTATATGTTTCACGGTCTCACTATTTAATGATTTTAGAATTTCCTTTATCGTCATCATTGTTTACCATCACCGACACGCTTATCAATGAGCGAATTAACTATAATTCGCGCTTCTTCTTCGCTCACAATGGTGGTTAATCGATCAAACAGTCCAGCCATCCTGCCCTGAATTAGATGTTTAATTCCTGTCTTACTCTTATCACCTGCCGTTACATTAGCCTGACTTGTTAGTGCATCTTCCTCAATTCTTCGTACAATATCCTTTAATTCTCTGTCGAACTGGGTAATCGACATATCATCCCATCGATCGATAGGCTTGCCAATTAACAAACTAGAGATTGAATTGAGTAGCAACTCGTCAGTCTCGTAAGGTGTATTTACTCTAGAAAAGAAACCCTTTATGATTCCATCTGAATATTTCGCGACAAAATCGTCAGCGAAACAACTGGCCCAATCACCCGCGACATTGCGCAGGTTACGGTTTCCGTTATTGTATCCAAGCTTTAATGCATGGAACGTGCTGCTCAAAGCATGGTTAAAATATACTTTACTTACACCTCGTAATTCGTCGACACTCTCTCTGAGTTTCGATAATAGCTGCTCACTTTCCTCAACGGGCGTTTCGTAAATATTGGGTATCTTTCTAAATAGCAGCTCAATTGGCTCTATTTCTCGATTCAGTATCTGCTGCAGTTTTAAAGTCTTTTCAGACAGCCTTTTAGTCGTTAACGCGGCAGGCGGTAGGTCCTCTTTCCAGCTTTGAATTGCTTCGAAAGTTACTCTAATGAGTTCACCATCGAGCATATGATTTTGAACTTGTGCTCCAAGACAACGATTAAGTTCTTTCAAATAATTAATTTCCGAATCCTTTAAGCGCAAAACCATAAGATTATATATAGAGGGTTCTCTACACAACCGCTCTATCTCGGACGGCAATAGATCCTTAATATATTCTCCCTCTCTTGTCAGTGCTATTGACGTCGGAAATGCCATAAGTGCGGCAGCAAACAAAATCGGAAAGAGTCCCTCCCGCATGCCATATGGCGGGCTCATTAATTCTTTGAAGAATTTATTGATTTGCTTAGGCTGATCAGATGGCTGTGTTAATAATCTTCTGAATTTATCCCATACTTCCTGCAATCCATTGTCCTTTATATCTTTAGGCGAAGAATAACACCATACGCCTCCCTCAGTCTCTCTATAAATCCCCGTATTGAGAAGCACCGTTCGAAGAAGTGAGGCATCCGGGAAATTGCCTTCGATACTTAAATTGGGTTTTCCTGATCTTTCTAGAATTCCAAGCAACAATTTCCTTCTCCCAGCAGCTACAGCGGGTGAAGGTTTATGGCGGACAATCATCTCGTTATTTATTTTGGGAGTAAGGTAATATACGCGATCCATTACGTCACTTATGAACAATTCTAGCTCTCTCTTACCATTTAACTTCCTTACATTCCCTTCGTGGAACCATTCATTTACTCCCACTTCGGCAGATAATAATCTATTAATAAGCCTGTGGAGATGCGACCGCGCATCATCGAGCATCTGTTGAAGTTCTGGCTGCACTAGGGGATCGGTTTCAACCAATTCCTTGTCCGTCTGCATTTGCAGGAGTGTCCATACCTCGAGCGCAGAGTTATATAATGGTAATTGCTCTGTTGGTAATACAGCGACAAGTCTTGGATGCCTTAATTTATCCGTCAGATTATCTCTAAGTTGCCCTAATTTCTCATTTGACTCCGGAATTATATAAAGGACCTTTCCATCACAATTCACGGGCAGATTATCAAGGAATGAGTCCCAATCTAAGTAATTTTGAAGAGTGGCTGTATCGTGATATTCGCCCTCCAAGAAACGTCTAATTCTGTAATTATCGTTATGCCTGATGGGTCGTAAAATAGGTGGGGGGGTTTCTTTTTTCAGAAAGCTTAGAAGATTAAATCTATCTCTTTGCCTTACTTTTTCCTCTTCTAGTCTACTTCTTAAATCAAAGTCGGTACCATGCCATATTGTTACCGCATCACTATGCTTTCTATAAAGTAATAACTTTTTCTCTATCAAATAATTTACCGTATCACGCAGTGTCTCATCCCCGTAGCCCACAGTGGCAAGCAATAGTACTTCTTTACTTACATGTGCGCGTTCTCCACTTGTACCTAGACCTAGTAGGCATGCCGTTTTCAGCACCTTTGACGCTCTAGGATCATTGCCAATTTTAGACAACGCACTTTGGGTTTCGAGCCATCTTCTATATGTACCACCTACCGAGGTATCCGATTGCATCGACGTAGCGAAATAATCAAACAGTTGCTCTGGTCCTACGGACACACTCAGATCTACATTGTAAATGAAGTTGAACAATGTTCGCTCATGCTGTGCTACACGAGCGGACAATCTCGGCAATAAATATAGCGCAATAGGTTCAAGTGGATACGCCGCATAAAGAATTTCCGATAACTCATGACTAGAGAAATCTTTGAATAAGCCATTCGCTCTTAACTCGCGCACTTTTGATGCGATAGCTACTTTTGATGGCGGTGCAGCATCTTTCTGCGTTGCCACTAGATTAGAAATCAGCCGATAGATTTCTTTGCTATCGTCGACATATTGTATGGTCTTAAATCGCCCTTCAATTTTCCTCCATTCTGCTTGTACTGATTGCGGTAAATTACTTGCGTAATGGAATAGGCCCTGATGCAGAAGCAGCCCAAAAGTGATCGGTATATCTGCTGAGCGCGCAACGTATTCGGCAAGTAATTGAATATCTGCTAGTGATGCTGGTCGGCCTTGACTGACTAGTGTTTCGATATGACGTCCGAATTCATCCCAGACAATTACAATCCGATCAACGTTATGTTTTCTTTTTACTTCGTTAAGGAAAAGAGCAATATTTTCTATTGTATCGCACGGAACGTCTAATGTGGGTGGCCGTCCAGGGCTCCTCGTGCGATATATCGCTTCAAGCACCGACGTTCTTATTGCTTCCGGTAGTGATGAGTAATAGCCATGAAGTGCGACGAATAGTCCGTGTGATTTTGGGGTCTTATTGATTTTTGAAACATCTTTTGCGAAATCAGGTTCGATATGCTTTATCTTTTCCTTAATCGTGCTCAGTAACTGAGCCGACTCCGCTCGTTTCTCTAACAAATGCAGCAGATATGTTGCTGTGATAGACTTGCCAGAACCATAAGGTGCTATGATAAAGAATGCCCTATCCTTTTCGAAACCAAGAAGAGACTTTAAGAGTACGAGGCTTTTTGTTGTTGGAAAGTAATGCCTTATACGTTCAGGATAGTCTGCATCCATCCTGATATTAATCGACCTCAAAAACTCGTTGGCCGCAATATTTAGTTCTTCGCCTATTTCTTTCCGCCGTGGACTCATATCAGAGATTATCCTTGTAATAGTGTTTAATCCACTCCAAGGGTTCTTGGCAATTTATTCTCAGCGTTCTCTCGCCTGCCATTCCAGATATTTCGATTCCATTCGATTCATTTTTACTCTCAAATTGTGCCAGCAGTTCGTGCAACGTCTCGCTTGTCATGACAAAGCAGCGTCCAGGACCACCTGGCATTCTCGCGGCATTGCGAATGAGTATGTCTGACTTCCCAGAGCCCATGGCTATATCAGGAGAACTCTTAGCCATTGCGTATCCTAAAATGGCCGCGGGTATATTCTTTACACTAGTGTTAAGATGGAATTGACCAGAGGCCTGAAAGTAGGTAAGCAACTCTAAATCCGTAAATGGACTTTCCGAAGCATCCTCTGGATCTTCTTTTGACGGTGGAATCTTCTTCGCATACGTGTTTAGAAGACAGCTAATATCCCTTTGGAGCGTTTTCACACTAGGCATGGAGGATCTTTGCATTTGAAGATGCTGGCGGAGCCCTTCTACACAAACAGCACGATCGAACCTTGTTAAAGTGAATGTATTGAAATACCAGCTCCAAGAATATGCATAATCAGGGTTATTAACAAGATTGACATGCAACGCCCACCACGTGCCCGCTTCCAAAAAATGGGGATCGCATTCATAAATGAGCTGCCCCAAGGCAGTACATTCAAAGGCGCTTCTCTTGATCGCTTTTGATCCAAGTGGCTGTGCTATACCTGTGGCAACAAGCCAATGTTTAATGGCTTTACCCATATTGCGACCGACGCCTAGCCAATCAGCATAATATTCGTCGGTCATCTTAATAGGATCCTCGACTAAGAGCCTCAGTCCCTTATTAAGCCAGCCCTCTCTTATCGGAAATGTTTCGTGTCCGCCGAATCGCATTTTTATCTTTGCTCTGCCATTAATTTAGGAATTTTATTTAAACTAAAGTCGCTTAACGCTGAACAAATCTCTTTTATTTGTTCAACAGTGTAATCAATTTCTTGTCGCGTAGTATATTCGGAGAGGCTGAAGCGAATACTTGAAAATGCTTCATCGTAAGATAATCCCATAGACCTTAGAACATATGATGGTTCGGGAATTTGATTTGTGCACGCTGAGCTTTGAGAACATCGAATTCCAAGCTGATCGAGCCTTGCGACGAGTGCTTGTCCCTCTATATCTCGGAACAGTAGATTCGTTGTGTTGTGGACGCGCCGAGTGCGGTCTCCATTTACTTCAACGTTTGGCACTAATCGCAGGACAGACAATTCAAAAATATCTCTCAGCTCCTGCACTCTATTTGTCACGGTATCAAAACGTTTAGATCTGAGCTCTGCAGCCTTTCCAATACCGACTATTCCCGGTAAATTCTCAGTACCCGGCCGCATTCCGAATTCTTGTGGACCCCCCCAAAGAATTGGGTACAAAGATTTTGGCGCCTTAGCATAAATTACGCCGATACCTTGAGGGCCATGGAATTTGTGTCCGCTCACGGAAAGAAAATCAATCGGCATATTGTCTATTTGCATCCGAATTTTTCCCACGGCCTGGGCCGCATCTGTATGCAATGGCACACCATATCTTTGGCATATATTTCCAATATCCGCGATTGGTTGAATAACGCCCGTTTCGTTATTAACCCATTGTATCGTGACGAGGTCGACCTTCTTCGAAGATATCTCCTTCTCTAAAATGGAAAGCGAAATATGCCCTAACCGATCAACCGGTAAATAAACAATGTCTGCAGACTGCGCTTCTAAATACTTGCAGTATTTCTTAATCGAGGAATGTTCTACGTTCGTTGTTATAATTCTTGTTCTATGACCTCGTCTCATTAAGGCGGATGACAGAACCATATTATTTGCTTCAGTCGCACCACTGACAAAAAACAAACTACAGGGCTCGGCGCCTATCAGGTGTGCCACAGCTTCTCTTGCTTCAATCAATCGGCTACGCGCACGTTCGCCTGCTGAATGAGCACTCGAAGGATTGCCAAACCCAGCATCTAATGCCTCAAGCATTGCCTCCCTGACTTCCGGAAGTGGTCTACTCGTGGCATTGTTATCAAGGTAAATTTCAGTATTCATTGCGAGACAGAACTTCGTAAGCTGTTCATTACTTTCTATTGTTAAATAGACTTAACTGTTGCTCATATGGCTGCTGAAGTGCTTCTATCCGATTTGCATATTGGCGAATCTCATCCAGTTCTCGCTCAGTGTAAAAAACTCGGCGGTCTCTGTAACGATATCCGGCAGGTATTTTGCCACTCTGACGCCATCGCCAAAACGTTTGACGTGAAATTCCGAACTGCTTGATTATATCAGTCGCAGCAATATACTTGATGCCGCCTATCCTGATTTCCATCTTGAATATCCGCACCTGTTGTTGCGCGTCGCTTAGTAACGTAATGCATTATAACACCACGTAACATCATGTCAACATGCAATAAATCAAAGATAATTTGTAATGATTTCAAGTTATTAAAGGCTGATACAGTTGTACTCTGTCTCATAGCAAAGCTCTCATTGGTGCTTATACGATTTCTATCACTATTCCTCACCCATACAAGTCCATCGCGACAACGGTTTGTCGCAAGAAAAACCGCGGTTATTTTTCGCTGATTGTAATGCTTACGCTAATTATCGGTTTAGGATGAAAGACGAGTATTATCTCAAATTAGACTTTGCGGGGCAGAACATTATCTTTTTTCGAACACCAGTATTTCTTATCATGTCACATCAAAAGATCACTTCCCGTTGTTCTCACTGAGCTTGAGATTGTGCGGTTTCATCCCGCTTGCTCTATTTCTTGAGTCACCTTGCTGCAGATGCGCCAGATGATTTTTCACCCTTTTCGCACTCTGTTCATAAGTATGCCCCTGACCGAACAGCCCTTGTTTTCTCAGTTCATTAACCATTTCATCGATGGTGTAATTACCGGAAAGAACCAGAAGATTAATCTGACCCGATTGGGACTTAGCTTCGTGCCTCAGCCAAGTCTTCCCATTTTTGACCGGTGCTCGATTCTTAATTTGTCGTTTTGTCTCTTCGATATCTGACAGTATCCCTGAGTTCATGTGCTCCCTATACCTGTACTTTTGAATGTCATTTATGCTTCATCAGACTCATATTCCGCGACATCCTCACGAATCGTGATCGGCAGCACCGTGCCTGCCTCACCTGCCGGGAGTTCTTCTACATCCTTCAGCTTTCGTCCAATTGCGCGTGTGCGCACCTTTGCCTTTTCGATCGTTTCAGATGCCTGATGAATCTTCTTATGCACCTGATCGAGCACTTCGCCGTATTTGGTCCACTCGGTTTTGACTGCTGCAAGCAGGTTCCAGACCTCGCTGGAACGCTTCTGGATGGCAAGCGTCCGGAAGCCCATTTGGAGGCTGTTGAGGATAGACCAGAGAGTGGTCGGGCCGGCGATGACGACGCGGCATTCGCGCTGGATGTACTCCGTCAGGCCTGTACGGCGGATGACTTCGGCAAAGAGGCCCTCGATGGGAAGGAAGAGGATGCCGAAGTCCGTTGTCTTCGGCGGGCTCAGATACTTCTCGCAGATATCCCAGGCACAGCCTTTCACGCGGGTTTCGAGCTGCTTGCCGGCGGCTTCCACCCCCTCGATATCAGCCTTCTCCTGCGCGTCGAGCAGGCGCTGGTAGTCCTCGACGGGGAACTTGGCATCGATCGGCAGCCAGACGATTTCGTCTTTGTCGGCGCCCTGGCCGGGGAGCTTGATGGCAAACTCGACGCGCTCGCTCCCGTCCTTCGTGGCCACGTTGGTTGCGAATTGGTCGGGATTGAGGATCTGCTCGAGCATGGCCCCGAGTTGCACTTCGCCCCAGGTGCCTCGTGTCTTCACGTTCGTGAGGACTTTCTTGAGGTCGCCGACACCTGTGGCAAGGGTCTGCATTTCGCCCAGACCCTTGTGCACCTGCTCAAGGCGCTCGCTCACCTGCCGGAAGGAATCGCTCAAGCGCTTATCCAATGTGCTCTGGAGCTTTTCGTCCACGGTCTGGCGCATCTGCTCGAGCTGTTTGGCATTGTCTGTCTGGATAGTCTGGAGCTTGTCCTCTACCGTAACTCTGACCGCCTCCAGTTTCTTTTCATTGGATTCCGACAGCTTGCCGATCTGGGTGGACATTGTCTCGAGTTGCGCTTTCTGCCCTTGCGAAAGCTCGCCCATGGTCTTCGCGCTCGCTTCCGTTATCCCCTTTAGCGTTGCGATGACCTCTTCTCTCAATTGCTTGGCGCCGGTGGCCGATTCTGTGCGGATTCCATCGAGTTTCTCGCCGCTGGTCTTCGTCAGAGTCGCAATCTGATTCGAGAAGGCATCGAGCTGGCTCTTTTCCGCCTCAGCCATGTCCTTCATCGTTTTCGCGATCATCTCGGAAATGGTGTTGAGCGTCGTGATCACTTCCTCGCGGAGCTGTTTGGCCTGGGACGCCGATTCCTGCCGGACTGCGTCCAGCCGCTCGCCGCTGGCCTGGGCGAACGTGTTGAGCTGTCCGGAAAAAGCCTGAAACTGGGCTTTCTGGATCTCGCCCAGCTCGCGCATGGTGCCGGTGATGGTTTCGGAAAGGGTCTTGAGGGTGTTGACCATTTCCTCCCGGAGCTGTTTTGCGCTGGTTGCGGTCTCCTGCCGGACGGCGTCGAGGCGCTCGCCGCTGGCCTGGGCAAAGGCATTGAGGTTGCCCGAGAAGATGTCGAACTGGCCCTTTTGCGCGGCCGTCGCGTCGGTCATGCGGGTGACGACGGTGTCGCCGAAGGTCTTGAAGGAATCGGACAGCTCCTGGCGCTGCTCTTTGGCGGCCTTGCTCAGCTCTTCCCTGCTGCGGGTCGCTTCTTCCCTTACGGCCTTTTCCGTGCGCTCTTCCGCGTTCCTGATCACATCGAGGCGTGCGATCAGGCCGGCGGTATCCGTCTTGGAGATCTTGCCGAGGACCATCAGCAGGATCACGACAGCGATGACAAGCAGGCCGGCGATGGCAATTAGGACTATATCGGTCATTTCGGTGCTCCTGCCAAATCAAGAAGGAGATGGATTCCCGATCGAGCCGAGAATGACAACTTTTCGAGATGGATTCCCGTTTTCACGGGAATGACAACCTTTCCAGATGGATTCCCGCCTGCGCGGGAATGACAACGCTGAGTTTCTTGTTTTCCTGAATACATCCATTTTCTTGAACAGGAAAATTCATCCTTTCAGGAAAATTGATTGCTTTTCATTATCCGCTCGATCAGGGCGGTGTCTCTCGTGTAAGGCATATACAGCCGCTCGCGGGCACGGGTGATGCCCACGTAGGTGAGGTTCTTCGCCACCTCGGCCGACCACTCTCCCACCTTCGGCGAATCCAGCCCCAGCAGGAACACGCAGGCGTAGTCCAGGCCCTTGGCGCTCTGGATGGTGGAGATGGTCACGCGGTTGGTGGTGATGTCGTAGTTCTTTTTAGTCTTGTAGTCCTCCGAGATCCAGTTTGAGAGAATGCCTTTTGCCTCGAGGGCGTGGCCGATGAGTTCCGGCAGGGGCTCCTTTATGTCCTCGTAGGGCTCCTTGACGGTGTAGAGGACGGCGATCTCGGAGAGGGGCAGGCCCTCGTCGGCCAGCGCTTTGATCCTGGTGGCCACGTAGTCGACGATGGCTTTCGCGCCGGTGAATTGTTTCAGCTCGGGCTGGGGGCCGTGATAGTCGAAGTAGTCGGGGAATAGTTCGGGCTGGCTGCCGGTATGGATTCCGTCTCGCGCTTCGCTTGCACGGAATGACATAGAGGAAGATGTGCCGCTTTCGCCCATGAACCTTTGTGCAAAGCGGGCGATCTCGATGGTGTTGCGGTAGACGTAGTTGAGTTTGTGCACCCTGCCCTGGGCCCTGATGCCCAGGTTCTTCCAGGCCTGGCCCCCGCGGTAGATGTTCTGGTTGTCGTCGAGGGCGATCATGAGGTTGTCGGTCTTCGGGTTCAGAAGGCTTATTGCTGTCTTGAACATCTCGTCGCTGAAGTCCTGCCCCTCGTCGATGAGGATGGCCTCGTACCGGAGGCTGCCTGTTTGGGCCTTGTCCAGGGCCAGCTGCACGACCGTGTCGTAGTAGGCCTGGTCCTGTTTCTCGTACTGGATCGTTTCGCCCAGGATCTTCGCGCAGAGCTCGAAGAAGTGCATCACCTCGACGCCGCCCTCGCCCAGGGGGACCTTCTTGTCGGAAAGAAGCCTCTTGATGTAGTTGACGAGGGTGATGTTGTAGCAGACAAAGAGGATGTTCTTTATTTCAGGGTTGTACTGCTTGAGAAGGGCCGCCCGGTGGACCAGGACGAGGGTCTTGCCGCAGCCGGAAGGGCCCGTGACAATGCGGTGGCCGCCCTCGATCTTGCGGGCCAGGGCCTCCTGGTTGTGGTCGAGGACCCTGAGGCGGCGCCTGTCCTCCTCGCGCTTCTCTTTGGCGCCCCTGTCGGGCAGCTCGAGGCGTACGACGGGGAAGAGCACGCCCTTGAGGCGATCGAGCTCCCTGCCGGTGACGTGGAAGCTGAACTGGGGCATGAACATCCGCTTGAGGGCCTCGAGGAAGCAGCGGCCCGAGGGGTCGGCCCAGTGGTCCGACTGGGGGTGCAGATCGTCGCAGAAGAAGATTTTGTCGGGGTCGATTACTTTGTGGAGGTCCTTCTGTTTGTACTCGTACTTGTTGATGTTGGGGAAGACGACGCCGCAGTTCACGGGGATCTTCACCTTGCCCCGGAAGCGGGGGTCGGAGGAAAGAAGGACGCCGTCCTCCTTTAAGCGGTTCATGACGTCGGCGAAGTAGTCTCTCGCCTGCTGGAAGGGGTTGCGGCGCTTCTCGGCTTTGCCGCCCATGTCCAGGATGAAGTACTGGGGGTCGGCCTCGCGGATCTGCTCCAGGGTCCAGTCCTTGACCTCGAAGATGACGAGGCCCACCTCGTCGGAGAAGAGAAGGAAGTCGGGCTCTTTGCCTCTGATGTCGGGGAGGTACCAGGAGAGGTAGCGGCTGTCGGGCCGGGCGACCCGCTCGAGAAAGCGGTAGAACTGCCGCTCGCCGTCGGTTGTGAACTGATCCACGTCGCTGGGGATCATGGTGGCCATGGGTGCCGCTCACCCTCTCTCTTCAATCGGAGACTGCGTTGTAATGGATCGCGAAGGAGTGAAGGGCCGGGAGAACGCCCCCCTCACCCTTGCCCTCTCCCGCGAGAGACTGTGTCATAATCAGCTCTCGTCATTGCGAGCGACCGAAGGGCGCGCGGCAATCTCAATCCTTTCCGGAACATCCGAGATTGCTTCAGTCGCTTCGCTCCTCCTAATGAACAACTTTGAGGGTCATTGCGGTGAGCCGAAGCCCCGAGCGAAGCGTGGGGGGAAGCGAAGCAATCTCAATCATTTCAGTGGATTGCCGCGTCGGGCTCACGCCCTCCTCGCAATGACGGATCGGCTCTGTTTATTCCATCGATAACCCCGTGCCCAAACGGGATCCGGGGCTCGCAATGACATTGCGACACAGTCTCATGAGGCAGAGGGAATTATGTAGTTGCCTCTCCCGCCGGGGGAGAGGGAATTTTTTTGAGGCCGTTTGTTTCTCTCAGATGCGCGAGGTGTGGGGTTGTTTGGTACCAGGCAGACACCGCAGTTCAGACCCCACTTCGTTCAGGGTCCTATTCGGGCTTCTCGATTCCCCGGAAAGACCGTGCAAGAAGCCTGCCGGTCAGGACCGGATCCGGACCGGTTTTCGGCTGCCCGGCGAATGTTCGATGTGGCTGAAATCTATATAAAAATACCCGAACCGATGTTCTATCGACCCGGGCTCTTTGCGTTGGGATGCTTCATATCGTTTGATGCACCGTCAAATTTTGTATTCACATAGCAGAGCCGG
>Ga0208940_1003356_pt1 | contig 13617 bp, 9 predicted proteins | sample AD_JPNNA6_MetaG_FD_184445 | JGI IMG/M metagenome (GOLD analysis project Ga0208940, IMG submission 184445) | Active sludge microbial communities of municipal wastewater-treating anaerobic digesters from Japan - AD_JPNNA6_MetaG (SPAdes) (version 2) | ecosystem: Engineered > Bioreactor > Anaerobic >... | reverse complement strand
GGGCGATACCCTGCTGGATTGGCGCTCGGTGCTGCCCGACCAGCCAACCAGGGTGGGGCTGCGGTACGTGCACCTGTTCAGCCGCGCCGGGCTGGGCGTCCTGGCGGAACAGAGTGGTTTTGCCGTCCGCGAGACATTTGAATCAGACGGCACCACCGGGAACCTGGGGCTGTACCAGGTCTGGCAGGCGGTGTAAATCATCCCGCGTTGCGGGTGGTGTGTAGGGGCGGCGTACCGCGCGGTAGGGGCAGGGCACCGCGCGGTGTACCATGCGGTAGGGGCGAACCCCATGTCATTGCGAGCCCCCGCAGGGGGCGCGGCAATCCCTCTTTGGAAAATCACCAGATTGCTTCGCTGGTCACTGCGTGACCGCTCGCAATGACAGACAAAGGTGGGGACAAGCCCCACCCCTACAAAAAAACAGGGATTGCCGCGGCACAGAACGACGTGGTCGTCGCGTAGGGGCAGGGCTCGTCCCTGCCCGTCTGTCATTGCGAGCCCCCGCAGGGTGCGCGACAATCCCTGTTTTACAAATCACCAGATTGCTTCGCTGGTCACTGCGTGACCGCTCGCAATGACATTCCACCGCGGTCGGCGCGTAGGGGCAGGGCTCGTCCCTGCCTGTTTGTCATTGCGAGCCCCCGCAGGGGGTGTGGCAATCTCTTTTTTGATACCACCAGATTGCTTCGGCTGCGCCTCGCAATGACAGCCCACCGTAGTCGGCGCGTAGGGGCAGGGCACCGCACTGCATGCCTGGGTGTAGGGGCGAGGCTGAACCCTTGGGATCGTGTCTTGGAGAGTTCAGCCTCGCCCCTACAAAACATCGGGATTGCCGCGCCGCCATACAATGACGGATGGGTGGGGACAAGCCCCACCCCTACAAAAAACAGGGGATTGGGTCGGGACAGACTGCCGCGCCCTCCTTCGATTGACGGGCTTTCCCTGCAACCACATTCCCCAAATGCCCGTATAATAAATCAGGAACCACCCCGCATGGGGGACAGCCAGACTGGCTCGCAAATGGAGGGCAAGATGGGCTTTTCAATCAACGACTGGAAATCCGGCATCGCCGACTATTTCAAGAAGCACACGCCCAAAATGAAACAGGGTGGCATGAACGTCTTTTACGGGCTGGTGACTGCCGGGGTGCTGGCACCTGCCGTGGCTGCTGTCGCACAAAGCAGCGGGCAGGAAGTCTTCGGACAACTGGCTGCCTTGCTGGGCGGGGTGGGCGTCAACCTGGTCTCCAACCTGATCCAGCAAATCAAGGACCGGTCCGAGGAGGATGCCGCCGCCGAGGTCCAGCGGCAGTACGAAGCCGACCCAGAGCTGCGCAAGGCGCTCGATATGCTGATTGAAAAGCTCGACGCCATCAACACCGCCCAGCGGATGCTCAGCGATGCCGACCGGGAATGGTTTGTCCAGACATTGCGCGAGGAACTGCGCCAGGCAGGTTCGACCATCATCAATATCACCATCATCCAGCCTGACCCCGGCGTGCAATCCCTCCACCAGCTGCCCGACCCACCGGCGGACTTCATCGGGCGGGCGGCGGAACTGGACGAACTCTGCGCCAACGCCCGTTCCCGCGGCGTGCTGATCAGCGGCACCGGCGGGGTCGGCAAAACCGCCCTGGGGTTGGTGCTGGCGCACCGCCTCCGGGATCAATACCCCGACGCCCAGCTCTTCCTCAACCTGCAGGGTGCCTCCGACCATCCGCTGACCCCGGCGGAGGCGCTGGAACGGTTGATTCGCGCCTTTGAGCCCACCGCCCGCCTGCCGGAGACGCTGGACGAACTGAAAACGATCTACACCTCCCTGCTGCAGGGCAAACGGGTGCTGGTCTTCCTGGACGATGCCATGGATGCCGCCCAGGTGCGACCGCTCCTGCCGCCCCAGCCCTGCCTGGTCATCGTCACCAGCCGCCACCGCCTGGTGCTTGCCAACCTGCACGCAACTGACGTGGAAGCCCTGCCGCCGGAGGACGCCGACCGGCTGATCTGCACGGTGTGGGGCAAAACCGGGGAGGTGCGGGCGCTTGCTGAACAGTGCGGCAGGCTGCCGATGGCACTGCGGGCGGTGGGGGCGCTGCTGCGCCGCCGCCCGGACCTGTCTATTAAGGATGTGCAACAATTGCTGGAGAGTGCCGCTGAACGGCTGAAGCTGGCGGACCCCGAACGGGCGGCGACCGTGGCGGCTGCCTTCCAGGCAAGTTACGACCAGCTGGACCCTGTCCTGCAAACCCGCTGGCGGGGGTTGGGCATCTTCCCGGCGGACTTTGACACCCCGGCGGCTGCCGCGGTGTGGGGCATGGACGGCGATGCCGGGGCAGTGCTGGCGGAGTTGTATGACGCCTGCCTGGTGGATTATGCCCATGACCGCTGGCGACTGCACGACTTGGGGCGGGACTTCACCCGTTCGCTCTGGACGGGGGAGGAGGGGGATGCCCTGGGGGACTGGCATGCAAAGCATTATCTGGAGGTATTGAAGGAAGCGGACCGTCTGTATATGACAGGGGGGGACTCCATCCTGCAGGGGTTGGGGTTGTTTGACCGGGAGCGGCAGAACGTGGAAGCCGGGCAGGCATGGGTTGCCGCCCGGGCGGGTCACAACCCGGCTGCCGCCCGGCTGTGTAACGCTTATCCAATTGCCGGGGCGTATGTCTTATCCCTGCGCCTGCACCCGCGGGACCAGGTTGCCTGGCTGGAGGCGGCGCTGGCGGCTGCCCGAAACCTGGGAAACCGGGAAGCGGAAGGGATGCTCCTGACTAACCTGGGGAATGCCTATTCTGACATGGGTGAGGTACTGAAGGCAATCGGGTACTACGAGCAGGCGCTGGCAATTGACCGCGAGATCGGCGACCGGCAGGGCGAGGGAGCTGACCTGACCAACCTGGGGAATGCCCACAAAAACCTGGGAAAGGTGCAGAAGGCAATCGGATACTATGAGCAGGCGCTGGCAATTGACCGCGAGATCGGCGACCGGCAGGGCGAGGGGAATGCCTCCTGGAACCTTGGCTTGATGTACGCACAGCAGGCCAACCTGGCGCGCGCCGTGCAGTTGATGCAGGTATGCGTGGATTACGAGCGCGCCATCGGTCACCCGGAGGCGGAGAAGGATGCCGCCCTTGTGGAGGAAATCCGCCGCCGCATGGAGGGGGGTTAAAACCTGCCGCAGCCTAGTGTCCTTGCGGGGCGCAGCCGAAGTAAGGGCGAAGCATCCGGAAACGGCATAACCGGTGAACCAGCACATCTCATGCCGGATGCTTCGCCCCTACCGCATGGTACACAGCGCGGTGCACCCCCTGCGGGGGCTCGCAATGATAAACGGGCAGGGACAAGCCCTGCCCCTACGCGCCGACCGGGACCGCATCGGTCAACGCCCATCCCGTCAGCGGGCAGGGACAAGCCCTGTCCCAACGCTCTGCGGCAAACCAAAGGGCTGGCGGATTTTCCGCCAGCCCTTTTTCAACAGACGTGGATCGCCTGGAATCGCCTGCCTAGTTGACGGTTTGCGGGCGCGGCTCCAGCGTCACATCCACCTCCTGCTGCGCCCCGTCGCGAATCACCGTCAGCTTGATGGTCTGTCCCGGCTCGGCTTTGAAGGCAATGTACAGCAGGATATCATCAAAACTGGACACCGGCTCGCCATCCACCGCAGTGATCACATCCCCGCCAATTTCCACCGTGCGCCCATCCACGGATTGGGTTCCCGTGCTGCCGCGCAAGCCTGCCTTTGCCGCCGGTCCGCCGCGCACAATTTCCGAGAGGTACGCCGCCTGGGTCACATCCAGGTTCATCGCCTGCGCCTGGTAGGTGTTCAACGTCCCGCCGGTCACCCCCAGCCATGCCCATTCGTGTTCACCCTTCTCAATCAGGTCGGGCACCACCAGCTTGACGATGTTGACCGGGATGGCAAAGCCCACGCCGCTGTTGCTGGCGCTGGTGCTGCCGGTTTCAATCTGCGCATTCACGCCAATCACGATGCCGTTCAGGTCCAGCAGCGGACCGCCCGAGTTGCCGGGGTTGATGGCGGCGTCCGTCTGGATGGCTTGCGGGATGGAAAAGCTGGTCAGGGACGAGATGGTGCGCCCCAACGCGCTGATGATGCCGCGCGTCAGCGTGCCATCCAGCCCGTAGGGGTTACCGATTGCCACCACCGTCTGCCCCACCGCCAGGCTGTCGGAATTGCCCAGCGCCAGCGGCTCCACGCCCTGCGGCAGCGAATCCACCTTCACCACTGCCAGGTCGCTGTGCAGGTCCATCCCAACCACCGTGCCGGGGAGGATGGTGTCATCGGAGAAAATCACATCCACTGCATCGGCGCCCTGCACCACGTGGGCATTGGTGACGATATGCCCGTCGCTGTCAATCACAAACCCGGAACCCAGCCCCTGGCTGACGAGCTGCCCGCGGAAGTTGGCGTACACCGTCAGGTGCACCACCGCCGGGTTGACGCGGGCATACACGTCAATCAGGTTTGCCTGGGCGTCATCACCGATGAAGACGGTCTGCGATTCCGATTGCTGGGCGGTGACGGGGAGCAGCGGCGCATCGGTTGATTCCGCCGGATCTGCGGTGCCGGTTTGCCCAAAGGGCAGGCTGAACGTGCAGGCAGCTGCCAGCAGCGGGATGAGAAAGAGTGGAAAGAGTTTTTTTAGATTGGTTTTCATTGCAAAACCTCCTTTGGATTGCCTGGTTACCAGCCCGGATTATCGCGCCCGTGCGTTAGAAAATGGTATAAATTTTGTAAAGATGTTGTAAAAAGCGGGCGGCGGCAGGGTGGTCGGAAACGCGGCTGCAAACGCGTTATAATAGCGGACATGAAATATCATATTTGGACCGAAGGCTGCCAGATGAACGTTGCCGATTCCCAGCGCGTGGCAGCCGCGCTGGAAACCCTGGGATACACCCTCACCACCCGCCCCGATGAGGCGGATGTGATCGTTCTCAACACCTGCGTGGTGCGCCAGTCCGCCGAGGATAAAGCCTACGGCAGGCTGCAGTCGCTCCGCCCGCTCAAGCAGCGCAATCCCGGGCTGGTGATCAACCTGATGGGCTGCCTGGTGGGCATCAAGGGCAACCCGCAGCTCAAGGAGCGCTTCCCCTTCGTGGATGTCTTTTCCGCCCCGTCCGATCCCCTGCCGCTGATTGCCCACCTGACCCAGCAGGCGGACCGCATCGCCGAGGAAGACCGGACGGCGCAGCGCTTTGCCTGGATGGATGAGGAGGCGGCGCTTCCCGCCCACCAGCAGGGCAAAACCGTCACCGCCTTTGTGCCGGTGGTGCTGGGCTGTTCGCATGCCTGCACCTACTGCATCATCCCCTACCGCCGCGGGGTGGAAGTCAGCCGCCCGCCGGAGCAAATCCTGGCGCAGGTGCGCAGCCTGGCGGCGCAGGGCGTGCGGGAAGTCACCCTGCTGGGGCAGATTGTGGACCGCTACGGCAGGGACAATCCCGATTACCCCTCGCTGGCAGGGTTGATGCGCCGGATGGCGGACGTGGAGGGCATTGAGCGCATCCGCTTCCTCACCTCGCACCCCAACTGGATGACCGCCGAACTGATGGACTGCGTGGCGTCCGAGCCCAAGGTGATGCCGCACATCGAGGTGCCCATCCAGGCGGGGGATGACACCGTGCTGGAGAACATGAAGCGGGGCTACACCAATGCCGATTACCGCCGCCTGGTGGCGGAGCTGCGCGGGCGCATCCCGGGTGTCTCCATCGCCACGGATATTATTGTTGGCTTCCCTGGCGAAACCGAGGCGCAGTTTGAACAGACCCGCCAGCTGCTGGAAGACCTGAAGCTGGACGTGGCGCACCTGGCGCGCTACTCCCCCCGCACCGGCACCGTTTCCGCCCGGCGGATGGAGGACAATGTGCCCGCCGCTGAGAAGATGCGCCGCTTCCGCGTACTGGAGGATTTGCAGGAAAAAATCGTCACCGAAATCCACGCCCGCCACCTGGGGCAGACCGTCCCCGTGCTGTTTGAGGACAGGGTCAAAAAACGCTGGCGCGGGCGCACGCCCACCAACAAGCTGGTCTTCGTGGAGACGGAGGAAAACCTGCGCGGGCGCATCCTGCCGGTCAAGATCACCATCACGGGTCCCTGGTCGATGATTGGCGAAATTGAGGCATGAAGCCGCGTTTCAACCCCCTTTTTCTGATACCCGTCCTGCTGGCGGTGGCTGCCGGTGTGGCGGTTTATGTGATGGTCTTCGGGCGCGGGGCAGGCTCCGCCCGCTCTGCGCGGGTGTGGGAGTGGCTGAAAAATCCGCAGGCGCACCCCAATTGGGCGGTGCAGGCGGGTGAACGCTGCGGTGATGCCCCCTTCCAGGTGCCCACCAGCGGCTTGATCGGCTTCCTGTGGGATGATTCCTTCCGCCCCGGGCACCGCCACAGCGGGCTGGATATCTTTGGCGGCAGCCAGGCGGGCATCACGCCGGTCCATGCCGCCTACGACGGCTACCTCACCCGGCTGGCGGATTGGAAATCCACCGTCATCATCCGCATCCCCTCCGACCCATTGCAGCCCGGCAGGCAGATCTGGACCTATTACACCCACATGGCGTCCCCCGCCGGGGAATCGTTCGTGGATGCGGCGTTCCCGCCCGGCACCAGCGAGGTTTTCGTCCCCGCGGGGACGCTGCTGGGCTACCAGGGCAACTATTCCGGCACACCCGGCAACCCCACCGGCGTGCATCTGCATTTCTCAATTGTGCTGGATGACGGCAACGGCTCCTTCCGCAACGAACTGGAGATTGCCAACACGCTCGATCCTTCGCCCTACCTGGGGATTGCGCTCAACGCCCGCCAAAACCCGGCGGATTTACCCGTCTGCCCGTAGATCGGCTACTCGGGGAACTCGACGGTCACCGTCATGCCCCAGCGCACCCGCGGGTCCGTGTCCTCCAGCCGGATGCGGACGGTGTACAGTACGTCGTTGCTCCGCTCCGCAGACACCCGGCTGATGGATTCCACCACCCCGCGCAGGGAGACATCCGGCAGGGCGTCCAGCGTAACCGCCACTTCCTGCCCCACCTCCACGCGCACCACGTCCAGCTCGGTCAGGTCCCTGGTTTCCACGTACCAGGGTTCGATATCTGCAAAGGTCGCCACCACCTGCCCGGGGTTGACCGTCTCGCCGACCTCCAGGCTGGCAATATCCATGATCGTGCCATCGTAGGGGGCGGTCAGGACGAGGGCGTCCAGGGCTGCCTGCGCGGCGGCAAGCTGTGATTGGTCAGCCTGCAGGTTTGCCTCCGCCAGTGCCAGCTCCTCCTGGTCGGGTCCATCGGCGCGGGCATCCAGGCTGCGCTGCGCCTCCGCCTGGCGCGCCAGTGCCAGGTCCAGGGCTGCCTGTGCCTGGTCATGCTGCGCCTGCAGCAGGTCGCGTTCGTATTCCGCCTCGTGCAGGGCTGACAGGGCTTCATCCACATCCTCTTGGGCGGATTTGCGGGTGGGGTTGTCCTCTTCAAGGTTGAGGTATTTGTCCAGCGTGTCCTGTTTTTCTTCTAGGTCGTCCTTCGCCTCCTGGACGGCAAGTTCCTTGTCGTCCAGTTCATCGCGGAATTCCTGGGTGGTGTATTCATCCAGCGCCATGCGCGCCTGGGAAACTGCCAGGCTGGCGGCAATCAGTTCCTGCTGCACGCCGACCCGGGCAATGTCCGCCGTGCGATGGAGGGTGTCGAGCTGGTGCCGGGCGGACAGCTCCGCCAGGCTGGCGGCATCCAGTGCGGCTTGCAGCGATTCCACGTCTTCCAGGCGGATCAGCACCGTGCCCCTGTCCACACGGTCGCCCGCGGCGGCGTTAATTTCGGCAACCTCGCCGCGCACGGCAAACGAGAGGGCGGCAAATTCCGCCGGGACAACCCGCCCCTCTGCCATCACCCCGGCGCTTTCCGTCACCACCGGCAGCGGGGTGGGCTCGCCGGAACCGCCCAGGCTGCCGATGGCAGTACAGCCGGTCAGGGCGAGGGCAAGAAAGAAAAGAATCAAGACGGGGATGAGCAGGGTTCGTTTCATTTTTTACGCTCCTGAAGAGATTATTCATACGCCAGCACCTCGCGGATGGTCAGGCGGGCAGCACTGCGCGCCGGCAGTACGCTGGCAAGAATGGAAAGAATCGTCACCAGTCCCAACCAGATGAAGACCCCGGTTGCGGTGAAAACAAAATCAATCGGCATGCTGAAGATGGCAATGCTGACCACATCGGAGAGCATTTTCCCGATTGGGAAGGAGGCAAGGCACGCCAGCACCCAGCTGATCAAGCCGATCAGCATCCCCTCCACCAGCACCAGCCGGGTGATGTGCCGGTCGGTGGCGCCGATGGCGCGCATCACACCGATCTCGCGGGTGCGCTCCATCACGTTTAACGACATGGTTCCCATCAGCCCCATGCTGCCCACGGCAGCCATCAGCAGCGCCATGAAGAGGAGAAACGTGGTCAGCGTATCCAGCCCGCGGGCGGTGGTTTCATTCAAACTCAGCCCGGCGGTGATCTCGCTGACCTCAATGCCCTGGCGTTTCAGGTGGGCTTCCAGCACGGCGCCCAGTTCCTCCTGCTGTTCCAGGGTGTGCATGCCCTCCGCTGTGACAATGCGGTAGAACATCGACCTGCCGGTCATGCTGGTGAGGCGCGAGAGGTGATCGAAGCCGGTGTATGCCAGCAGCCCGCCGGACTTTCCGGCAAACTGGAAGAATCCCACCACCACCCATTCCGTCTCCTCGCCGTTCACCCGCAGCCGGACGGTATCGCCGATGGCAATCCCGGGCAGGCTTTCGTTAAACATCTCGTTGAGAACAATGGCGTTCTCGTCGCCGGGCAGAATCCATCGCCCGGCAGTGAGGATGGGTTCAATCAGGGTGCTGTCGGTGGGAACTGCCTGCAGGATGACTGCCTCCCCCACCGATCCATCCGGCTCCACCAATTCGGCGCGGGCGCCTGCCCAGCCCTCCACCGAGACCACCCCCGGCACCTGCTTGAGGATGGCGGTCATTTCCCGGATGGAATGGGGTTCCGAAAGCGTCAGGTTGACATCAGCAATGAAATACTTGCCCAGCCGGTCCATGTAATGGTCAATGGTGGTGCGCACATTGAACACCCCGATGAAAATTGCCCCGCCCAGGATGAGTGTGACCAGCGTAAGCACCAGGCGCAGCCGCCGCCGGAAGGTGTTGCGCAGGGAGATGAGCATGGGGCGGGAAAGCCCGCGGATTTTCGCCAGCCAGCGGTACACCACGCTGGGTCGGTCTGCATTGCCGGAACCCGTCCCGCTGAGCGCTTGCTGGATGGTAATGCGCGTCCCCTGCAGAATGGGCAGGGAACCGGCAACCTGCGGGACGATCAGGGCAATCAGCGCCTGCAGGAGGATGCTGCGCGGCACCGGCTGCACCGCAGGCAGGTTGAAATTAATCCGGGTCGAGAGGAAAGTCAACAGGGCATATGCCGCCCGGTCCGAGAATGCCAGTGCAAGCCCCAGCGCCGCCAGGCTGTACACCAGGATCAGCACCATGTAGATGCTGCGGATCTGGAAGCGGCTGGCGCCGATGGTTTTCATCACGCCCACCTGCTGGATTTGCTGGTTGAGCAGGGCGGAGAGCGTATTGGTGATGATGAAGGCACTCAGGAAAACCACCAGGAACCCCAGCATCACCAGCAGCCCCAGCATCGACTCGAGGTAGGGGTTGTTGGGGTGGGCGGTGCTGGTCATTGCCGCCCGGCTGATGGTGATCAGGCTGTTGCGCTCAAATTCATCCATCAGCGTGCCTGCCACGGACTGGATGTGTTCCAGGTCTGCATCGCCGCTGCGGACGGTGGCGTGGAGTTGGTTGAGCAGTTCCGGCTGTTCCAGCCAGGCAAGGGTTTCGAATGTGATGTACCCCTGCGGTGAAGCGATGAAGTATCCCCCGCCCATTCCACCGGCGCCGATGGTCATATCGCGCACGATGCCCACCACCTTCATCTCCCGCAGCCTGCCCGAGGGAAGCTGCACGGTGATGGTATCGCCGAGCCGGGCTGCGGTATCCTCCAGTTTGTTGATGTCCAGCACAATCTCGCGGTCAGCTGGCGGATATTTGCCTTCCAGCAGGGTCAGCTGGTTGATCTGTTTCTCATCCATCTCCGGGAAAGCCTGGATGTCGATGGGGGTGCTGGTGTCCTGCCCGGTCTGCACCCGCAGGCTGACCAGGGCGACCCCCTCGGCTTCCTGCACATCCGGCAGGTTGCGGATGCGATCCACGAAATCGGCTGGAAAACCCGCCGCCGTGATGATGATGTTTGCCGGGTTTTGGGCGGCATACCCATCCCGCATGGCAAGTCCCAGCCAGGCGTGGGTGGTGGAGATCAGCCCCACGGCGAACAAGCCAATCGCGATGGAGACAATCACCAGCAGGGAGCGCATCTTGTTGCTCCACAGGTCGGCAAGTGCCTTGTGCCAGCGGGGGCGCATCATGGCTGCCCTCCCCGGCGCACGGATTCCGCCAGGCTGCGCACTTCCGCCTCGTCCAGCACCAGCAATTTCAGCGGCTGCGAGCCTGCCCGGGGGTTGCCCCCGGCGCGCCGCAAGCCTGCCAGGTCCACCAGCCTGCCAAAGCCCCACACCGCCTGCCCGGCAATCACCGTTCCGCCTGCCACAATCCCCAGCTGCAGGGAGGATGGCACCTCCGCCCCTGCCGGAAGGTGAACAGGGCGGGCAAGGTGGTGGAATTTCAACAGGAGATCGTGCCCTGCCCTGGGCAAGGCGGCGGACACGGCGGGATGAATCAGCTCACCGTCACTGATGACCAGGCTTCGGCGGGTTTGTTTTGCCAGCAGGCTGTCGTGCGTCACCATGATGATCGTCTTGCCCTGGGCTGCCAGCTCCTGGAACAGCGCCATCACGGCTTCGGCGGTGCGGGAATCGAGGTTGCCGGTGGGCTCATCCGCCACCAGGATGGGCGGGTCGGTTGCCAGCGCCCGTGCCACCGCCGCCGATTGCTGCTGTCCGCCAGAAACGGCACCGGGCAGCTTGGTTTCCAACCCCTGCAAGCCCACCCGCGCCAGCAGCTGCATGGCGCGCGGCTCGCGTTCCGCCGGGGCAAAGCTTTCACAAAAATCCATCGGCAGCATCACGTTTTCCACCAGCGTCAGCATGGGCAGCAACTGGAAGAACTGGAAGACTATCCCCATGTTCCTGCCCCGCCACGAGGCAAGCCTGGATTCGTTAAGCTGGTGCAGGCGCGTCCCGCCAATCACCACACTGCCGCTGGTGGGATGATCAATGCCCGTCAGCATGTTCAGCAGGGTGGATTTGCCGCTGCCCGACCTGCCCACAATGCTGATAAATTCGCCGGGCAGAACGGACAGGTCAATCCCTTTCAGCACCGTCACCGGCGCGGCGGCAGTGCGGAAGGTCTTGACCACGCTTTCCATGCGAATCAGCGGGCTGGTGGCAGGAAGTTCAGGCGGCAGGTTGATTTAACACCTCCCCATCCTGGATGGTCAGCATGCGCGACACCCGCCCGGCAATCGTGCGGTCATGGGTCACCATCACAAGCGTCTTGCCCTGCGCCACCAGCTGCTGGAAAATCCGGAAGATCACCTCCGCGGTGACCGAATCCAGCCGCCCGGTGGGTTCATCCGCCACAATCAGCGGCGGATCGTTGGCAAGCGCACGGGCAATTGCCACCCGCTGCTGCTGCCCGCCGGAAATCTGGGAGGGCAGCTTGTGGGCGTGATCCGCCATTTCCATCTGGCGCAGCAGGTCCATCGCCCGCTCCCGGCTGGCACGGCGCCGGTACAGACCGCAGAAATCCATCGGCAGCAGGATGTTGTCGAGCAGCGTCAGGTTGGGCAGCAGGTGAAACGACTGGTAAATCACCCCCAGGTGCCGCCCGCGCCACAACGCCCGGCGGTTCTCATCCAGTTGGTGGATGTTCACCCCGCCCACCTCCACCACGCCGGAGGTCAGTGCATCCGTCCCGGTGATCATGTTCACCAGGGTGGTCTTGCCCGCCCCCGATTTTCCGGTGATTGCCAGGAATTCCCCCGCCTCCACGTCCAGGTCCAGCCCCTTCAGCGCCGGAAAATCCCCGGCGGCAGTGCGGTACACCTTGACCACCTGGCGCAGGCGGATCAGCGGCTGGTGATTGGAAATTTCAGGCGGAAAACGGGAGTTCATGATTGCCAGGTGCATCCGGTTTGTGATAAAATGAACACATGTATATTTTCATACAATGTATTCATTATTATAATCCATGTCACCCCGGAGTCAATCGTTCCACCATGCAGAGGCATCCGTGACCGCCCCGCGCACCGACCGGCGCACCAACCGCACCCGCCGCCAGCTCCGCGAGGCACTGCTGGCGCTGATCCTGGAGAAGGGCTATGATTCGATCACGGTTGAGGACATCACCGGGCGCGCCGACCTGGGACGGACGACCTTCTACCTGCATTACCGGGACAAGGAAGACCTGCTGCTGCAGAGCCTGGAAACCCTGGCGCAGGAACTGGTGGAGCAGATTGGATTGAACAACAGGGGGAATGACGGGCTGCGCCAGCCCGGGGCTGCCATCCTGACGGTGTTCCAGCACGCCCGCGAACACGCAGCCCTCTACCTGGTCATCCTGCAGGGTGGGGCAGCTGTTCCCGCCCAAGACAGGCTGCAGGCGGTGGTGGCGGAGGTTGCGGCGGTCTTCTTCACCCGGCGGGCAAAAGCGCTGGGTAAGCCGCTGGATGTACCGGTGGAGACGGCTGCCTCCTTTTTTGCCGCCTCGCTGCTGGGGTTCATCACCTGGTGGCTGCGGCGGGGCACCCCCGAATCCGCAGAGGAAATTTCCGCCCTGTTTCTGCGGATGATCTTCCGCGGGATGGTGGATCTGCTGGGAGAGCCGGGCAAGGGGGGCTTCACGCTCGACCAGGCGGTATAGACAGGTCATCGCGGTCGGCGCGTGGGAGGCGCACTGCACTGCGCGCCTGGGTGTAGGGGTGACTTGCACCGCGCTGCGTACCGCGCAGTAGGGGCGAAGCATCCGGAAACGGCGTAACCGGTGAACCAGCACATCTCATGCCGGATGCTTCGCCCCTACGCGCCATTCAGAACCGCATCGGTCAACGCCCATCGCGTCGGCGGGCAGGGACGAGCCCGACCCCTACTGCACGCCGACCGCAATCCCTGTGTTTTGTAGGGGCGAGGCTGAACCCTTGGGATCGTGTCTTGGAGAGTTCAGCCTCGCCCCTACACCCAGGCATGCAACGCGGTACGCTGCCCCCACGCGCCGAAAACGGCAATCCGTATCAATACGCCGGGACTTTCCTTGTTAACATCACGCCCGGTGGGGGTATAATGGGGTGTTGTGATTCTGATCAAAATGGATTGAATTTGTGAAAAATAAAGGCGTTTTGTTTGCCCTGGCTGCATACATCCTGTGGGGATTCTTCCCGCTCTACTTCAAAGCCATCCAGCAGGTGTCCGCCCTGCAAATCCTGGCGCACCGCATTGCCTGGGGATTTGTGTTCACGCTGGCGGTGGTGCTGATGCTGCGGCAGTGGAAGGAATTCCGGGCTTCGATCTTCAACCGGCGCACGTTTCTCATCTACGCCGGGGCATCGGTGGTGCTGGGAATCAACTGGTTCACC
>Ga0208940_1003355_pt1 | contig 13617 bp, 9 predicted proteins | sample AD_JPNNA6_MetaG_FD_184445 | JGI IMG/M metagenome (GOLD analysis project Ga0208940, IMG submission 184445) | Active sludge microbial communities of municipal wastewater-treating anaerobic digesters from Japan - AD_JPNNA6_MetaG (SPAdes) (version 2) | ecosystem: Engineered > Bioreactor > Anaerobic >... | reverse complement strand
CAACTCAAAGATATTATCACGGAAATATTACAAGGCTTCGAGATATTGTAAATAAAAGGGGCAAAACTGTAAGGTTATCAAAAATAGAAGCGGAATAGAAGCGGGTTATGGGATATATGTATTCAATAATTTCAATATGTTATATGGAGCGGGCAACGGGGATCGAACCCGCGGCATCAAGCTTGGGAAGCTTGCACTCTACCAGCTGAGCTATGCCCGCCTTGGATATAATCTAAAGTATTTTTTTATGTAAATCAAGTCTTCTTTCTTCTCTTAAGATCTCCATAAAACTTTTTTAAGGCCCTGGAAACCTAACCAATTTTTTTTCCTTTTTTATCGAGGACCTCTCTTATTTTTTTTGAGATATCTTCAAGGGTAAAGGGTTTTTGGATAAACTCTAACCCCTCTTTTAAAATCCCGTGATGGACAATCACATTATCTGTATACCCTGACATAAAAAGCACTGCTGACTCTTGATGTATCTCCTTTATCTTTTCAAATAGTTCCGGGCCTCTTAACCCAGGGATAACCACATCCAGCAGCACAAGGTGTATATCATCTTTATATCCACTGCAGACAGATATTGCCTCTTCCCCATTTCCTGCCTTCAAAACATTATATCCCTGCACCTTGAGCATCTCTGCAGCGGATTCCCTTACACCTTCCTCATCTTCTATTATAAGGATTGTCTCGCTGCCTCTAAATGTCTCTTTAGCCATGTAGCCATCTTTTTTATCTCCCTCTTTTTTGTCAACACAGGGGAGGTATATCTTGAATGTTGTGCCCTTATTCGCCTCAGAATAGACCCATATATTTCCACCGCTCTGTTTTATAATCCCGTATACTGTTGATAATCCAAGACCAGTGCCCTCCCCTTTTGGTTTTGTGGTAAAAAAAGGTTCAAATAGGTGCTGTTTTGCCTCATCGCTTAAGCCTGCACCGGTATCACTAATAGACAGCATTACATAGGGGCCTGGTTTGACATCCCGATGCCTCTGTGCATATTCACTATCAAGATATGCCCTTAATGTCTCTATGGTGAGTTTTCCCCCTCTGGGCATGGCATCCCTTGCATTGACTACCAGATTTATTATTACCTGCTCTATCTGGCTAGGGTCTGCCTTTATCATACCTACATCTTCCATAAGATTAATTTTTAATTCTATGTCTTCTCCTATGAGCCTCTTGAGCATCTTTTCGAGGTTAGCAATAAGGTCATTTATGTTTATTATCTGCATCTCCATAATCTGTCTTCTGCTATAGGCGAGGAGCTGTTTTGTAAGTGACGATGCCCTCTCTGCTGCCTTTTTTATTTCATTTATTCTCTGTTTAAGTCTTTCAGGGTTTTTTAAATCGAATTGGGCGAGCTCACATGAGCCTATTATAACCGTTAGTATATTATTGAAGTCATGGGCAACGCCTCCTGCAAGTCTGCCTATAGCCTCCATCTTCTGTGACTGTATAAACTGCTGCTGTAGTTCCCTGTATTGCTCCTCTCTTTTTTTACGCTCTGTGATATCCTCTACTGTCCCTTCATAATACAGGACATTTCCCTCCTCGTCTGTTACCTCATGGGCATTTATTGTTACCCATATGGGTCTGCCAAGCCTGTCCATCAACTGTGTCTCAAACCCCTTTATAGTCCCATATTTTTCAAGTATACTCTTATAGACCTCTCTATCCTCAGGGTGGAGATACTGTTGTTTACCTATATCTGCATAATAGTCCATGAACTCTTGAGGTGAATTAAAACCAAATAGCCTTGCCAGGGCTGAATTTGCATCGAGAAACTTCCCATCTGGTGTGGTCTGGAATATGCCTTCTATGGCGTTTTCAAAAATAGAGCGATATTTTTTTTCACTTTTTCTTAGTTCCTCGGTCTTTTCCTTGACCTTTTTTCTCAATAACCATGTTAGAAACATACTCAGGACAAAGAGAATACATATAACTAAAAAACCTATAATAAAATACCTCAATGAACCTAAAATGCCTTTTTCCTCATATATGCCAAGCCATTTATTGTAAATCTCTTTATACCTATTTGTTGATTTGAGTATATTTAGACCTGTATTAAGCCTTTCAACAAGCAATCTATTACCTTCAGTAACGGCAAAGCAGTATTCCCTGGGCATTAAATCTGCGCCTGCAGCCTTTATGTTAGTGAGTTTGAATTTATCTATAAAATAATGACCCTGCATCTTATTCAGGATGGCGCAATCGTATTTTCCCGAGGCAAGAAGTAAAAGCGCCTCATGGGGATCGGTAACAGTTATGATCTTTTTTGTGATATCCTTCTTTTTTAGATAATCGTGCATTATACCGCCTTCCTGCACCACTATCTCTTTACCCGTAGCGTCTTCAAGGGAGCGAATGGATGAATTTCTACGGATGAATATATCGAAAGAGAGGATTGAATGGGGGATAGAGAAATCAACTACCTTATCCCTTTCTACTGAATAGGTCATGCCTGCAAGGATGTCTATCTCCCCTTTTTCCAGTTGAGACCTAACCTCATTCCATGGGCCAAGGCTTATCTTTATATTTAGACCCATAACCTCTGCAACGGCCTTAATAAGATCTATGTTAAAACCCTGGGGGTCTCCCTTATTATCGAGGAATTCATAGGGAGGGTAGTTATGGTCAGCCCTTACAATCAGCTGTTTCTTTTCAAGGACATCTTTTGCCTGGACATAAGGGCTAATAAAAAAAATCTGTGAAAGTAATAAAAAAACTATGACCTTAATAGACAGCATTAATCGCGCCATAGGCTCTGTATAACAAATCAATTCATAGATTGTAAAGGGATTTGTAAAACTGATGGAAAACCAGATTTCGTATTGGATTTTCCTTAAAATCTTCAAATATAAAATGTTATAATAAATACGATGCTATCTGACAAGGCCATCTTTGAGAGGATAGTTTTGATTCTATCTGCCTGCCTGGCATGCGCTGGGTTTATAGGGGTTATCTATGTTGTCAGGATGGGCATACTGCCTTCTCATAACCTGATGGGGCACTCGAGGGAATATGAAAAGGGGTGGAGGCTTTTTTTCATGATTTTTCTGGGTATCCCCTGTTTTCTGGCTTTCTTAGCCGGTATTATGCCCTGGATTATATGGAGACCCTGGAAAAAGTCATCCATGAAAAAAAAGAAGGCATCATGAAAGGGATACCTTCTATACATTAAACTATAGAAAAATTAATCGAGATCAGCCTTTTCTGTTATACCCGAACCTCTCCTCAAATACAGGTGCTACAAGATTATCAACAGGTGCATAGTCATCCCTTATTACTATGGCATATTCTTTATTGAGGAAATCTTCCATCATCCTCTCGGGGACAACATAGGACTTTGCATGTTCCTTAAGCTCAGTCTTCACATATCTTACAAAGTTATCTATATCCATAGGACCGTTTGATGCAATTACTATGAATGTACTTATCTTTGTATTTTCGAAATCAGGGCTTACAGACACAAGATAGACATTCTTTCTCCCGAACACCTCTGACAAGGTCTTGATATAAGACGGCAAAAAAGCCCCCTTATGGAAATTATCGATAATATTAGACATGAGCAGGCCATTGGGCTTCATAATATCCTTTAATTGCTGGAGAAACTCCTTAGTGGTCAGGTGATAGGGTATGGAGAGGTCATTATAGGCATCTGTGAATATGAGGTCATACTTCTCTTTGCAGTTCATGACATACCAGCGCCCATCCTCATTGTAGCTTTTGATTCTCGTAGTCTTTGGCAGCCCCAGATGGTTATATACAATCCTGGTCACCTCCGGGTCAATCTCCACTACATCTATATCTGCCTTAGGGTAGTATACCTCCATATATCTTGGAAAGGTATAGCCACCACCACCTATGGTAAGGCTTTTGAAGTGCTCATCTTTTCTAAATTTCCATTTCAAGACATCCGAATAAATCCTCTCGTATTCGTATTCAATATGATAGGGGTCATCAAGGGCAACATACGAATGTATAAGGTTATCCAGTATCATTGCCTCAAGAGGGGTATTATTGTCTTTGCTTACTGTCTTTGTCAGTTTTATAGTAAAATAGTCACTTTCTTTATAGAGGTATGTGTTTTTCTGAAGAGGGGGCCTGTAAAGGTAATGGTATATGAGCCATAAAAAAGGCACAGCAACAACAAGAAACAGCACCGCCATCTTTTTTGTCCTGAATAGTGACCCGGAGAATATAGCAGCAAGTATGAGTATAATACCCATGGTAAAGACTATACTTCTTGTGCCCATATAGGATATGAGGAAAAAGCCTGTGGCAAATGTACCGATTATAGCGCCGAGCGTTGAAAATGCATATATCTTGCCTATAACATTGCCCGCCTTATCAAGGTTTTTCAGTGTAAGTCTTACCACAACAGGGGAGATAGTACCGAGAACACATCCAGGGATAAAAAATATAATAGTGGTGACAATGAATATCCTCAACATGAGTGATACAGGAAATCTATATGCAGCAATGGCATAGGTAAGGGGGATAATGGTGAGAGAGGTAATCCCTGATATGAGGAGTAACCACCCCAGTGTCTTTCTCGTAGGGAATCTGTCAACAAGTTTCCCGCCTATGTATGCCCCGATGCTTATCCCGGCAAGGATGACACCTATTATACTCGTCCATGTATATATGGATACGCCCACAAAGGGGGCAAGTATACGACCTGCTACCATCTCTATAACAAGGGAACAAAAGCTCGCAATGAATGTGATTATGTATGCTTCTATCAGGCTCATCTTTTCAGAAATCCTCCTTTTTTAGTACTCTAAGCTGTAAAGCCAATATTCTATTCAAACAGGCATTATTAAATCAGACCTGAAGAATCTAACTTATTAAAGCTATGCAGTATATTTGACAGATTAGTGTGATTTTTTCAATAGTTAATTTTTGAGAGGCCCTGGGCATCTTTCTAATATAGACTATAGACTGGCGACTAAAGACTACAGGCTTATAAAATCCTAAATCCAGATTTAGTTGGAGGGTATCTCTTAAGGTCTAATCTCTCTGAGACATATAATTTTCGAATTCAACGAGGTTTGCCTCGAGGTGCTCCACCTCTTCAATGAGCCTTCTTGCCTTTTCTTCAAGCTCTGTGCCTTTGGCTGATTTTGCTATCCTCCTTGAAAGACCTGCAATAGCTACAATACGGTTTCTGAAATTATGGGCAGTCTCAAGGAGTATTGTCTCCTGACGCTGGCAGGATGACATAAGCATTTTAATAAGGTGTGCCCTCCCGATTATTGCACCAAGGAGGTGTCCAATAACCTGGAGATACTCGAACTCTTCACTGGAGATGGGTGTCCCCTCCTGCCCTGAATCCACAATAAGGGCACCGAGCTTTTTTTCTTCATTGGTTAATGGGTCAATATAAGCAAGAGGGATTATGGCCTTTATTTTTATTGATTCACTGAGGGTGTGTGTATAACCATTTATTGAATGGGGGTCTGTAAGATTAACAGGGATGCCTTTTTTTACAGTATCCCATACTACGCTGTCTTTATGGATCTGTAATCCCTTCAAAGGACACAGATGCTGACCCGCCCAGTATCTCAGGGTTAAATCATCACCCTCGAGAAATGCACACCTTGCCCTTTTCCCCAGCTTTTCACAGAGATGGTTGAGGACTGCCTCTATGATCTGTTCAGGCGATGTGCTTGAGCTCAAAAGATGGACTATCTCGAGGATGTCCCCGAAGCCTTTCATGCATCCATCACGGTTCTCTGATGTTGTCTGGGTATTCACTGTTTTTATGGTAACACTTTTTTCCCTCATGGACAACAGGGAAGTTTATTGTAATCACCATTTGTTAAACATAAAAAAAGCTGCACCTATAATCATGAGGAAGGCAACGATATAGTTCCATCTTATGCCTTCTTTCAGATAAAGAATCGAGAATACTGCAAAGACAACAAGGGTAACTATCTCCTGTATGACCTTTAATTGGGCAGCAGAGAATGTATTGTGTCCTATACGGTTGGCAGGGACCTGAAAGCAATATTCTACAAATGCTATTAGCCAGCTTATAAATACTACCTTCCATAGAGGTTGAATCCTTGAATTTAAGATGACCATACCATGCAAAGGTCATAAAGATATTGGAGATTGTAAGAAGTGTTATTGTTCTCATCTATGCCTCATCTTTTTTTTGTGTTTTTTCAGTTTGGAGAATCTTAGTCATTGGTTAATATTTTAAGGATTGCATATCTGGTTTATATGTTTTATGGTAGGCGCGACGGGTATTGAACCCGTGACCTCTACCGCGTCAAGGTAGCGCTCTCCCACTGAGCTACGCGCCTATATATTTGGTGGAAATTTATAACAATTACTGTTTTCCTTTGTCAAGATAAACTTTTTTTTCCAGTTTATGTGGATGAACCAATTTTTTATTGATTTTATATGTCTTTTGATTTTATATTGCATATGAAAAATATCACAAATTATACATGAGATAAAAAAACAATATTCAGGAGGCTGGCAATGGAAGAGATTGGAAGGCAAATTTTCTGGAATGTTGGTGGAGGTGCCCGATGGATCTCCTATGCCCTAATGGTGGCAACGTTCATCGCCCTCATTTACGGTATCAAGAAAAGATATGCCATGTGGAAGATAGGGAAACCAACAACATTTAAATTTACAGACAGGCTTGGCGAAAGGATAGGATATTTTATAGCAAACGGTATCTTCCATAAATCTATCCTTAGAGAGGCATACCCCGGCTGGATGCACTTTTTTATATTCTGGGGTTTTCTCATACTCGCCATTGCAACTGCACTTATTGCTATACAGGACGACGTTATAAGGTTGATCTTTGGCGTAGAGTTCATAAAAGGGGATTTTTACCTTGTCTTCTCGTTCCTGACTGACCTTGCCGGTGCCATTGCCATTATAGGTATCCTCATGGCTATATGGCGCAGGTATGTGGTCAAACCCACAAGACTTGACAATAAGCCCGATGACCTCATAGTGCTTCTATGGATACTGGCTGTCCTTGTTACAGGTTTCCTCGTAGAGGGCGCAAGGATTGCAGCAGACCCAAAACCATATGAGGTGTGGAGCTTTATAGGCTGGATAACATCATCCATTTTCCCGGCAGCAGAAAAAGGGACAACCTATATACCCCATGCTGTCTTCTGGTATATCCACATGATTCTATCCTTTGGTCTGATTGTATATATTGCATATTCAAGGCTTCTCCATATAATCACCTCTTCCCTTAATATGATGTTCAGGGGAGTGGAAGACAGCCCAAGGGGTGCCATTGCACCCATTGAGGACTTTGAAAATGCTGAGGAGTTCGGTGTCAATTCCATCGAGGGTTTTACCTGGAGACAGATATTCGACCTTGATGCATGCACAAGATGCGGAAGGTGCCAGGATCTATGCCCTGCATACAACAGCGAGAAACCATTGTCTCCAAAGCAGTTTATCCAGGACCTCAAGGCAGAGTGGGAGAGGACAGCACAGGGTCAAAAGAATGAGGATGGTCTAATTGACACTGTAATCCAGGAAGAGACACTGTGGTCATGTACTGCATGCCTTGCATGTCAGGTTAACTGCCCTGTCTCCATCCCAACCTTTGATAAGAATATAGAGATGAGGAGGTATCTGACCCTGACACTGAGTAAGACAACATCAGAGACAAGGCTACTGTTCAAGAACCTCCAGCAGAAGGTTGACCCCTATGGAATGGGTAAGAGGCAGAGGACAGAGTGGATAGAAGGCCTGGATATAAAGATGATCGGTGAGGAAGAGGTAGAATACCTATATTGGGTTGGCTGTGTTGCATCCCTTGATGACAGAAACAGAAAAGTAGCCAAGGCATTCTCAAAGATACTGAATACTGCAGGCGTATCCTTTGGTATACTTGGACAGGAAGAGACCTGCTGTGGTGACCCTGCAAGGAGATGCGGCAATGAAGACCTATATCTCGGTATTGCCCAGGGCAATGTAGAACTCCTTAAAGAGATGGGCATCAAAAAGATAATAACAACATGCCCACACTGCTACCATACACTGAAAAATGAGTATCCCCAGGTGGGAGGTAATTTTGAGGTATACCATCAGTCAGAGTTTATCTGGAAACTCATAAATGAAGGAAAGCTAAAGATTAACCCGGCCATAGAAGGCACAATAACATTCCATGACCCATGCTACCTGGGCAGGGTAAACAGGATATTTGATGAACCAAGAAATGTAGTGGCCAAGGCAAAACAGGGCAGCTATGTAGAGATGGGCAGAAATCATGACAGAAGCTTCTGCTGTGGTGGCGGCGGTGGAAGGATATGGATGGAGGAACACCATAAGAGGATAAACCACCTCCGTATTGATGAGGCAATCGCCGTATCAGCAAATACAGTTGTGACTGCTTGTCCTTATTGCCTTATAATGATGGAAGATGCCATCAAAGATAAGGAAAAGACAGAAACCATGAAGGCATTAGACCTTTCTGAGATTGTTGTAAAGGGACTGTAAGCTGATTTAGGGAAAAAGGATTGATTATAAAAGGATGGGTTTCTCACCCATCCTTTTATTTTTTAGAGTGTTTTTACTCTTCCAGTGTGATTGCCTCTACCGGGCACTCCTCTGTGCATGCACCGCATTCTGTGCAGAGTTCAGGGTCAACCTTTGCTGTGTCATCCACAGTAATGGCATCCGCTGGACAAACCTCTGAGCATGCTCCGCATCCTGTGCAGGCATCTTCATCAACTTTTGCAGGCATAATCTTCCTCCTCATTAAAGTTTTTTAGATTTCCTAAACGAAACTAAGAAGAATGTCAACAAAAAAATTTTATCTGTCTTGTAACCTAATCATTTTTCTTGTCTTTTTCAGATGTTTTTGGTAGAAAATAAAACTCAATTTAAAGGAGGTATATACAATGCAAAAGCGATATTTACTTGCACCAGGACCAACAGCAATACCACCAGAAGTCCTTTTAAAGATGGCCGAGCCCATCATACACCACAGAAACCCCATGTTTGAGGCAGTCGTGGAAGAGGTCAGAGAAAATCTGAAATACCTTTTTGGGACAAAGAATGAGGTTTTGATATTTGCATCTTCAGGTACAGGGGCTATGGAGGGTGCGGTTACAAATATGCTCTCCCCTGGAGATAAGGCTATATGTGTGAGAAGTGGAAAATTCGGTGAGAGATGGGCAAATATCTGTAAGGCATATGGCGTTGAAACAATCAATATAGATCTGCCATGGGGAGATAGCCTTGATCCTGCACTTGTTGAAAAGACTTTAAAAGAAAATCCGGGTGTAAAGGCTGTTTATATGCAGGCCACAGAGACATCTACAGGTGTTAGATTTCCTGTAAAAGAGGTTGCTGCCATTGTAAAGAATTATCCTGAGACAATCCTTGTGGTCGACGGGATAACCGGAGTTGGTGTTTTTGAGCTTCCTATGGATGAATGGGGTATAGATGTCCTTGTTGGCGGTTCTCAGAAGGCCTTAATGTTGCCACCGGGGCTTGCCTTTGCCGGGGTAAGCGATAAGGCATGGGAATTCAATAAAACCTCAAAGATTCCCAGATTTTATTTCAACTGGCAGAAAGAACTCACTAACCTCCAGAAGAATCAGACAAATTTCACACCTGCCATATCCCTTATTATAGGTCTTAGGGAATCCTTAAGGATGATAAAGGAAGAGGGGCTTGAAAACATATATAAAAAGTTCGATGTCCTTGCAAACGCAACCCGCGAGGCGGCAAAGGCTTTAGGCCTTAAGATATTTGCTAAAACACCAAGCCCTGCTGTTACAGCCATTGTCGCCCCTGAAGGCATAGATGGTCAGGCAATATATAAATCCATGTGGAAGAAGTACGGTGTGACCGGTGCCGGTGGACAGGACCAGTTGAAAGGCAAGATATTCAGAATAGCAACGCTCGGTTATGCTGATAAATACGATGTCATCACCGCCATAGCCGCCCTTGAATTTACCTTAAGAGACCTTGGTTATAAATTCCAGATGGGGACAGGTGTTGCAAAGGCAATAGACTGCCTGAAAGATATATAGTGTGAGGCCTTTTCTAAAGGCCTCCATAAGCCATATAAAAAGCATTTAATAATGGAAGGAGATACAAGATGAAGATCCTCATTGCAGACCAGCTATCTGAAAAGGCACTGGATATCCTGAAATCCAACAACCTCGATGTTGATGTCAAGACAGGCCTGACAGGTGAGCAATTAAAAGGGATTATTGGAGATTATGATGCCCTTGTGGTCAGGAGCGCAACAAAGGCAACAAGGGAGATAATAGAAAACGGGAAAAATCTGAAGGTTATAGGAAGGGCAGGCATTGGTGTAGATAATGTAGATGTAGCTGCTGCTACAGAAAAAGGTATTATTGTCATGAACACACCCCAGGGCAATGCACTTGCAGCAGCAGAGCATTCTATTGCCCTTATGTTTGCAGCAGCAAGGAAGATTGCCATAGCAGACAGGACAATGAAACAGGGCAAGTGGGAGAAAAAGGCCCTAATGGGTATAGAGATATACGAAAAAACCCTGGGTGTTATAGGCATAGGAAACATAGGAAGCCTTGTGGCAGAAAAGGCGCTTGCCCTTGGCATGAGGGTCCTTGCATATGATATCTACGTATCCAAAGAATTTGCAGAAAGCAAAGGTATTGAGCTTGTTGACCTTGATACACTATTGAAAGAGAGTGACTTTATTGCTATACATGTGCCCCTTGTAAAGGACACAAGAAACCTTATAAACAAGGACACAATTGCAAAGATGAAAAAGGGCGTTATCTTAATCAATGTTGCCAGGGGTCCTATTGTAAATGAAAAAGACCTCCTTGAGGCGCTTGAGAAAGGCCATGTTGCCTGTGCTGCCCTTGATGTCTTTGAACAGGAGCCACCTCCTCCTGATAACCCCCTTGTCCTTTCCGACAAGACAGTCTGCACACCTCATCTCGGTGCATCCACAAAAGAGGCACAGGATAAGGTGGCAATCGATATTGCAAATCAGATTGTGGATTTCTTTAAGAACGGCGTTATCAAAAACAGTGTCAACGCACCATCTCTATCCCTTGATATGGCAAAAAAGATAGCACCGTATCTAAAGCTGTCAGAGAATCTTGCCACCATTCTATCATGCATAACAGATTTTCCCATAAAATCCATTGAGATAAATTATATGGGTGAGGTATCTGAGACAGACACCAAGATACTGACACAGGGGATAATAAAAAATATCCTTTCGCAGCAGCTTGAGGGCGTGAATTATGTAAATGCACCCCTTGTTGCAAAGAGTAGGGATATTAAGCTCAAGGAGCTAAAGAGCAAAGAGTCTGAAGACTTCACATCCCTTATTACTATAACAGTAAGGGGCGAAAAGAATCAGAATACTATAGAGGGGACGCTATTTGGCAAAAAAGAGCCAAGGCTTATAAAGATTAACAATATATACCTTGAGGCAGACCTGAAAGGCCACATGCTCCTCATCTATAATTATGATAAACCAGGAGTTATTGCCAGCATAGGCAATGTATTCTTTATCAGGGGCATAAACATTGGCGGTATGCACTTTGGCAGGGAGAGCATAGGTGGGCTCGCTATATCCCTTCTCGACCTGGATAAAGAGGTAGAAGACAATGTTATAAGGGAGATACAGTCTCTGCCCAATGTCATCGGGATAAAGAAGATAGATCTGGTTTGATAGAACTGAAAGGATAAAAGCTTTTCTGCTTTTTCTTGGTGAAGACAGGGGTATGTCATATTCCATATTCCGAGCCGTAGTCTTTGATTTTGATGGAACCTTAACCGAACTTACCCTTGATTTTGGTCTTCTAAGAGAGGAGGTCTTTAAGATTGCCAGGGGATATACAGACCCTGAAACGCTTAAATGCCTGGATGGCTTTTACATAATAGAGATGATATATGAGCTTGAAAGGCGCTTGGGTGAAAGGGGCAGGGTCTTCTCCGGGGAGGCATTCAAAAGACTGGAGGAACTGGAGATTGAGGCAGCAGCAGGTAAGGATGTGTTTCCCTACACAAGAGAGGTATTAAAGGGGCTAAAAGACAGGGGAATAAAGAACGGTATTATAACCAGGAGCTGTGTTGCAGTCCTCCATCAGGTCTTCCCCGACATCAATGATTATGTCCATGGGATATCAACAAGGGAACATATAAGGTATGTAAAACCTGACCCGCGCCATGTAGAGCATGTCCTTGAATCTATCCAGGTGAGACCAAAAGATGCCATGCTTGTAGGGGACCACCCCACTGATATTACAGCCGGTAAAGATGCAGGGCTTAAGACAGTAGGCGTCCTTTCAGGGAGGACAAAGCAGCAGTCCTTTAAAGAGGCTGGTGCAGACTATATAATAAACGATATAAGGGAGATACTGGCTATAGTAGATGGGAGACTAAATCAATAGTCATTGGTCTACAGCCTTTAGTCTGTATTCGTGCCTTACGGATGCAGAAACCTCCTTGTTTATGAAACAGGATGGGTCTTCTGCGAGGTAGTCGCCTGTCAAAGCGTAAGCCCTTCCACGGCAACCTCCACATATCCCCCTGTATCTGCAATCACCGCATGTGCCTTTTAAGGTGTTCTCTCTGTCTCTGAGATTTTTGAATATCTCTGCCTTCTCCCATATATTCTTGAAGGGCATCTCTCTCACATTCCCTGCACTTATCTCCACAAAGGGGCATGGCCAGACATCGCCGTTTGCCTTTATATATACGAAACCCCTACCGGCAGCGCACCCGTAAAAACACTGCCTTGCTATATCCATCCATATGCCTTCATTCTTTTTAGTGCTCTCCATGAGATGTGGCCAATACTGGGGGCCAGCTACTGGTTCAATAATGGTGGATATGTTTCTCTGTTTCTTGTATAAAAATCTTATAAGCCTCTCATTATCCCTCAGGTCAAGGGTGGCATCGTTGATCTTTTCTCCCCTGCCCACAGGGACAAGTTGATACATGAGCATTATGCCCGAGCCATACATATCAGCAAGCCCTACAAGCTCATCAAGGGTGTCAAAATTATACTCCATTGCTGTTGTGTTAATCTGGAGGAGTATCCCCGCCTTTCTTATAGCCTCAATACCCCTCATGGCAAGCTCAAATGCCTTCTCATTGGAGCGTATCCGGTTATGGACAGACCTTTCAGAGGAATCGAGGCTTATTGCTGCACCTACAACGCCTGCCTTCTTCAGCCTCTTTGCCAAATCATATGTGATAAGGGTGCCGTTTGTGGCTATGACATTGGCAAAACCTGCCTTTTTAGAGTGCTCTAAAAGATCAAAGATATCAGGACGGACCAGGGGTTCACCACCTGTATAGACAAGCATCCTGAATTCATCTACCTCTGCAAGCTCATCTATAAATCTCTTTGCCTCCTCTGTTGTAAGCTCATCCTCAGCAGGTCTACCGGATTGGGCATGGCAGTGTATGCACCTTAGATTGCATGCACCTGTAACCTCCCAGGCAGGATGGGCTGGAAAACCAATACACCCCATGCCTACTGCGCCCGCTGCCACAGGCAGGGATTTGATGCTGTGCCTTAGAAACCATTTATTGAAGCTCTTCCACCCCACAAGGTGTCTGAAAAAAAGGACACTTGTAAACTGTTTAATT
>Ga0208940_1003349_pt1 | contig 13639 bp, 12 predicted proteins | sample AD_JPNNA6_MetaG_FD_184445 | JGI IMG/M metagenome (GOLD analysis project Ga0208940, IMG submission 184445) | Active sludge microbial communities of municipal wastewater-treating anaerobic digesters from Japan - AD_JPNNA6_MetaG (SPAdes) (version 2) | ecosystem: Engineered > Bioreactor > Anaerobic... | reverse complement strand
GAGGCCGCATGAAAGACAAGAAAACCAAATTCATCTTTGTTACAGGCGGGGTGTGTTCTTCGCTGGGCAAGGGGCTTTCAACCGCATCCCTTGGACTTCTTCTTGAAGGACACGGATATAAAGTTTCTGTGATAAAGATGGATCCTTATATAAATATTGATCCGGGCACAATGAGTCCGTATCAGCATGGTGAGGTTTACGTTACCGAAGACGGAGCCGAAACCGATCTTGATTTGGGCTATTATGAAAGATTCACCAACGCGCCTTTATCGCAGGCTAATTCGGTTTCAACCGGGCAGATATATTTTGAGGTAATAACCAGAGAAAGAAGAGGGGATTATCTCGGACGCACTGTTCAGGTTGTTCCTCATATAACAAACGAAATAAAAAAGAGAATTTATAATATCGCACAGGACGGTCTGATGGATTTCGTTCTAGTCGAGATCGGCGGAACTGTAGGAGATATTGAATCATTTCCTTTTCTTGAGTCCATCCGTCAGATACGTCAGGAGCTTGGAAGAACAAGGGCCTTAAACGTTCATCTGACTCTTGTTCCGACACTAACAGTTGCAGGTGAGCATAAGACTAAGCCGACACAGCATTCGGTTAAAGAACTTATGCAGATAGGGATCATTCCTGATATTCTGCTTTGCCGTGCGACTATTCCTCTTTCTGATGAAATGAGAAGCAAGATCGCTCTCTTCTGTAACGTGTCGGATGATCATGTAATTTCCGCGCTCGATTCAAACTGCATCTATGATATTCCGATGATGCTTCATGATAACGGTTATGATAAAATAGTTCTTGAGCATTTCGGACTGAAACCCGGAAAGCCGGACATTACTGCATGGAAAAAATTTGTCGACGCGTTTAAGAATCCGAAAAGTACGGTTCAGATAGGCGTGATCGGAAAATATATCGCTCTTCCTGATGCATATAAGTCGATTTATGAAGCGCTCGTTCACGCAGGAGCTGCGAACAATGTTCATGTTGATATTGTTAAAATTGATCCGGAAGATCTCGAAAAACATAATGATTTTTCAACGCGCATCGGCTCGCTTGACGGAATTCTGGTTCCTGGCGGTTTCGGTAACCGCGGTGTAGAAGGAAAAATTGATTCAATAAAATATGCTCGTGAAAATAATATTCCTTTTTTCGGAATATGCCTTGGTCTTCAGTGTGCCGTAATTGAATTCGGCCGGAATGTGTGCGGGCTTAAAAACGCGAATACCAAGGAATGCGAGCCTGAATGTGAAAATCCTGTAATTTCTCCTCTTGTAGATCAGGAGATAATTATAGAACTCGGCGGGACAATGAGAAAAGGCTCATATCCGTGTGAACTTAAAAAAGGCAGCGGTATCAGAAAAATTTACGGTGATGTGGATCTCATTCGCGAACGTCACAGGCACAGATACGAATTTACAATGAAATATAAAGAACTGTACGAATCTAAGGGTCTTGTTTTCGGAGGGCTTCATCCAAACCCTAAACTGGTTGAAACGATTGAGCTTCCTGATCACAGATGGTTTTATGCAGTTCAGTATCATCCTGAATTTCAGTCGAAACCGGTTAAATCGCATCCGCTTTTCAAAAGTTTTGTCGAAGCGGCTGTTAAATTCAGAAAGGAAAAGGCTTGAGCAAAACCTTTTCCGTAAAGACTCTCGGATGTAAGCTCAACCAGTATGATTCGGGGCGCATTTCAGGCGCATTGAAAAGATGCGGCTGGATTGAGCTTCCATTCGGAGAAAAATGCGATGCTGTAATCGTAAATACCTGTACGGTTACGGATAATTCCGACAAAAAATGCAGAAATTATATAAGGCGTGCAGCGCAAACCGGTGATGTTTTTGTTACCGGATGTCTCGTTTCTAGAGACGCTGATTCAGTTTTATCCATTACGGGCGTAAAAGCGGTTTATTCCAATGATGATAAAGAAAATCTCATTCTTGATCTGGAGCCGTCCGCTTCAGGTGAATCATTCTTTTCACTTTTCGGCAGAACAAGATCATTCTTAAAAATTCAGGACGGATGCGACGGAAAATGCTCATACTGCGTCGTTCCGTCTGTACGCGGAGTTCCGAGAAGCCGCAGTGCCTCGAATATTATTGATGAAGCAAAGATATTGATTGATAATAATACTCCTGAAATTGTACTCACAGGAATTACTATCGGAAAGTATAACGATGACGGACTTGATCTCGCATCCCTTGCCTCGAAAATAGCGTCATTGAACGGTGATTTCAGAATACGCATTACATCAATTGAACCGCTTCATCTGACTGATGCTCTTGCCGAGATTTATTCGCATGAAAAAATCGCGCCTCATATTCATCTGCCGCTTCAGTCTGGAAGTGCGAAGGTTCTTTCTGAAATGAATAGGCCGTATACGCCAAGACAATTCATCGAAAGCGTCGAAAGAATAAAGAGAGTCAATGATGATATAGCCGTAGGCACGGATATTATGGTTGGATATCCGTCTGAGAAATCATCAGACTTTGATGAGACGCTTAAAATTGCAAATGAAGCTCAATTTTCATATATCCATCAGTTTACTTATTCGCCGAGAGCCGGAACTGTTTCTGCATGCATGACAATGGAAGATAAAAACATCATTTCAGAGCGCGCCGCAAAACTCAAGAAACTCGGCGGCAGTCTTATGAAAAACTACCGCGAAAGATTCGTCGGAAAACTTCTATCTTCAGTTATTGAAGATGACGAAGCGTTAAGCGGAAATTATATTCACATGAAGATATCTGATATAACAGATAAAAAAACAGCTCAGGTTAAACTGCTTGATTCGGGAGCTAATCCGCGCGGAGAAATTATATGAAAAAATATATCATTATACTTATTTCATTTTTTCTTTTCTGCAGTGAGACAAAATCAGAAGAATTCACTATTCTTTTCATGGGTGATTTTCTAACAGGAATTAATATCGAGCATTTCACAAGGAATGAAGGCGCGGATTATCCGTACCGTCGCATAAAGCCGTTAATCGATAAATATGATCTTGTTTTTGCTAATCTCGAATCATCGATAACGGAAAGAGGAAAACCCGTGACAAACAAAGCATGGGTATTCCGTACAAGCTATTTCTGTGCGTCATATCTCCCATCACTTGGATTGGATGTTGTCTCATTATCAAACAATCATATACTCGATTACGGAAAAGACGGCTTAATTGACACGATTGATTATCTCAAAAAAAATAGCATCGCTTTCTGCGGAGCCGGAATGAATGAAGACGAAGCGCGGCAACCAGCCGTCATTTCATCCGGTAATAGAAAGATTTTGTTTCTTGCATACAATGATCTTCCGCCTTCGTATTATTATGCCAGAGGAAGTAAATTTGGCTCTGCGCAAATCAATGATGAGAAAATAATTTCAGACATAAGAAAACATAAGACGAAGGATAATCTTGTCTTTGTTTCGCTTCATTGGGGAATCGAACATTCAACAAAAATTAAACCGGAGCAGATAGTCCAGGCTCACAAATATATTGACGCCGGCGCTGACGGAATAATCGGTCATCATCCTCACGTTCCGCAGGGAGTAGAAATATATAATGGCAAACCTGTATTCTATTCGCTGGGAAACGCCGTAAACGGATACTATAATCAGAAATACATGCCGAATATTTTCGGTGCCGTGAAGATTAAAGACGGGAATATTATAGAGATACGCGTTATTCCTGTTGAGGGAGATAATTATAAAATGCGGTTTCAGCCTTTTCCGTTGACGGGTGAAGAATCTGCAGCTTTTTTAAAGAAAGTTGAAAATTTAAGTTCGCGGTTTAAAACAAAGTTTATCATCGAAGGCGATGAGGCTGTTGTTTTTCCGGATGCCGGAAAGCAATAAAAGGTGCTTTTTCCTCGAGCCGGCCGTTTCCGCACGGAAGCGGAAACATAGCCCGCGAGGAAGACGAAGTCTTCAGCGGGACAACGCAATATTCACCTTGGAGATGTGTGCGAATAGTTACATTAGTGTTGTAATCGAAGCAGATACGATGTCTGCTGAGAAAAAGCAAAGTATTTTTGAAATTCAAATGCCCGAGAGTCAGGCGTACTTCACAAGGCTTCGCCTTATGGATCTTTTTTCTGCATGGATCATGCAATAATATTCAAAGAGACGAGGAGCTCAGTCGCCGCGCGGCTTTTTCTATCATTCTTATTTCGCTGAAGCATATAAACATTGACGGATTAATTATAAATATCAACAATCCTATTCAAGCTTGAAGTTTAATCAGTATTTATTTAAATAGTAATCAAAAACATTTTAAGTGGGGTACTTGTGAAGAAGTTTAAATTTTCTGTAATGATGTTATTCGCGGCAATGCTTGTATTTTATGTTCACGGCAGTGGTAACGACAATCCGGAGAATTCCGTAAAATCAATAGAACCTGATGATTCGAATTATGCAATAGAAATAAGACCTGGAAATGCAACTCTTTATATCAACTGCGAGTATAAAATTTACGCGATAAAGAAAAATTGTCCCAAACATCTGAATGAAATAAACTGGAAAGTTGATGATGCTTCTATTGCATGTATCGATGCTAACGGTAAACTAAGACCTTTGAAGTCTGGTAAATTGATAGTTACCGGAACTACCGAGAAAGGTGAAATCGGCATAGCTGAATATACGGTTTCGCCAATTGCGGCTAAAAATGTATTTAAAGCTTTTAATGGTGTTCTAATCGAGTACAACGGTAAAGATGTACGTATTGTTATTCCGGAGAGCATCAATGGAATGGTGATTAAATCGATTGGTCGGAACTATGGATATTTTTATAATAAGTATGTTGAAAGCATAGAGATTTCCTCAGTAGTAACAAATATTAGCGATGCTGTGTTTGCTTATTGCTTTAGTTTAAGCAGTATTAAAGTTGATTCTTCAAATGTTAAATATAAGGATATTGACGGAATGCTTTATGATAAAATCAGCAATGAACTCTTATTTGTTCCTAAAAAGAGAATCAGTAATGGTACATATAATATCCCGACTGGCGTGACGAGTATTGGCAAGAATGCATTTTTGGCTTGTATTAATCTTAAAAGCATTGAAATCCCGTCAGGAGTTACAAGGATTAAAGAAGGCGCATTTATAGATTGTAAAACTCTTAAAAGCATTAAAATACCAGTAGGAGTAACGAGTATTGAGGGTGGTACTTTTTCTGGTTGCATTAATCTTAGAAGCATTGAAATCCCGTCAAGTTTGACGAATATTGACTATTATGCTTTTTTTGGTTGTAGTAGTCTAAAAAAAATAGAGATACCATCGGGAGTGAAGAATATTGGTAAATTTGCTTTTTATAGATGCAGTAGTCTTGAAAGCATTGAAATACCATCAAGTGTGACGAATATTGACAATTGTGCTTTTTCTGGTTGCAGTAGTTTAAAAAGTATAAAGGTGCCATTGGGAGTGACGAGTATAGATCATAATACGTTTTCGGGCTGTAGTAGTCTTGAAAGAATTGAAATACCGGAAGGAGTAACGAGTATTGGTGATTTAGCGTTATCTGATTGTAGTAGTCTCGAAAGCATTGAAATCCCGTCAAGTGTGACCAGTATTGAATATGGTGCGTTTTCTGGTTGCATAAGTCTTAAAAGCATAGAGATACCATCAAGAGTAATGAATATTGGTGATGCTGTATTTATTCATTGCTCTAGTTTAAGCAGTATTAAAGTTGATTCTTCAAATGCTAAATATAAAGATATTGATGGAGCGCTATACGATAATACTTCCAATAAACTCTTATGTGTTCCTAATAAGAAAATCATCAATGGTAGTTATAATATTCCTTCTGTGGTAACGAATATTGGCAATCGTGCGTTTTGTGCTTGCGTTAATCTTGAAAGCATAAAGATACCGTCAGGAGTGATAAGTATCGGTAATTATGCTTTTTGGGAGTGCATAAGTCTTAAAAGTATAGAGATACCGTCAGGGATGAATAATATTGGAGATTGTGCATTTTTGTCCTGTAGCAGTCTTGAAACTGTTAGAGTTAAGGCAGTAAAACCGCCTACGCTTGGTTCTGCTCCGTTTGATAATTGTTTTAAATTAATGAAAATTGAAGTGCCTACTGCTTCGTTAGCAAAATATAAAGATTCCGAGGGATGGAAAGAATATGCTTCAATTATTGTAGGATTTTAGTTTAAAAGTTTTTTACAACATTTTTTACGGTAACAGCATGATGTCATGCGATACCCAAAAGGTGTTTCCGTTTTTTTCGCTTCGCTCAGTAAACGCGTAATTTGTTCTCGGGATGGAGTCTTAAATAGATTAATTCTCAGATTCGTTCTTTGGTTTGGAAAGATGTCCAATGAAAATCGCTTTGTGTCATCGTCCGTAATTATTAATTATTTTTTATTAATAAATTCTTTCCGGTTATGAAATGTAATCCGGCATAAGCGTAAAATAAATGGACTTGACGGGAAGAAAACGGGTTATAATAATTTATACAGCTATGACTATTTCAATCGGAATAATACTGTGACGTATCCTGACGGAGAGACGGTAACGTACGGATATGACGGAGGCGGAAACGTAATATCCGCGAGCGGAACGGAAGCTTATGTTAAAAACATATTGTACAATGAACACGGACAGAGAACGGAGATAGACTACGGAAACAATGTGGTAACGAAGTACGCCTACGATGACGAGAATCTGAGACTGAAGAAAATAGAGACGACGAAAGGCGGCCGCACGATACAGAGTTTGACGTATGACTACGACGATACGGGAAATGTGACGAGAAGGAGCAATGACGGATTTCAGACGAAGGACGATAACAGAAAGTTTGCTGAACACAATTACGAATACGACAGTCTGAACAGGCTTGTGAAAGCTAAGGGAAGTTATGCGAGAAGCGGACTGATAATAGACAACATGCTGCAGAAGTATGACACTAAATATGATTACACTCCTGGCGGAAACATATCGAGGAAGAAACAAAGCGCGTGGGGAGTGGGAACGGAAGGCAACTCGATAACGGACGTGAATCTTTCTTACGATAACGAGTACAAATACGACTCGCCGAAACCGCACGCTGTGACAAAGGTCGGAAGCACGGAATATACGTACGATCTTGACGGACGCATGACGGGAAGTTATGACAGCTCGTCGAAGTTCAAGAGAACGTTTACATGGGACGAAGAAGGAAGACTCCTTAAAACCGTCGATAACAAACATACGACGGATTACAGATATGATGCAAATGGTGAACGAATATGCAAATATAGCGATCTCGGTGAAACAATCTATGCCAGCGGATACTATACCGAAACTGACGGAAAGAAAATATCCAAGCACATTTATATCGGCTCAACGAGAGTCGCGAGTCAGGTGATGAGCCGTTCATGCGAAACCAGCACAACCATGAAGCGCGAAAACACATTGTATTACCACACCGACCATCTCGGCAGTTCGGGCTATGTGACGGATAAGAAGGGCGAGTTCTATGAGCACACCGAGTACACGAGTTCAGGAGAATCTTGGGTGAATGAAAAGGTTACGGGGAATGCAAATCTTCCGTACAAATATACCGGGAAGGAGATGGACGCGGAGACCGGATTGTACTATTACGGTGCGCGGTACTATGACGCGAGAACGAGCAGGTGGATTAGTACTGATCCTATATTGGAAAGCTATCTAAGTGGTAAACCAGCAGGAGGAGTGTATGATCCTTCTAATTTGGATTTGTATTCCTACGTCGGGAATAATCCTATTAAATATGTAGATCCGGATGGAAAACATAAATGGGTTTTAAAATCTGACACGGTTTCGAATATAGCAAATAGACAAAGAAATGGTGAAAAAATTTATGTCCCAGTTATGGATTCTAAAGGGAAAATAACGGGATCATTTGATTTTTCAGAAGGATTCAATATACAAGGTGCATATAAATATAAAACAAGTCAAGGTAATAGATATTTGAAACCTGAAAATCTTGTTGGGGCAGTAATAAATGAACAGGATGGGTTTTTAAGCGTCGAGACTTCGAAAAAATCAAATAATTATGAATTAGCTAAAACTATGGTTGATGAATGGGTAGATGATACTTCTTCAGCAGGTAGATTTGTTTCTTTTATATCTAAAACTATAGGGAAGATAGAAGAGTATTTTCACATAAATGGTCAAGAAGAGGCGAGTGATAATGTTGGAGGATCACCAGCGCCGTTAAGTGAGCGGAAAGTCCAATATCTTGAAATAATTCCAGAATTAGATACGAACAAAGACAATTTAGATGGAACACCAAATAAGTACAAAGGGACTCCAAGTGACTCTCATACTTATGAAAAACCAGAGGGGAATAATATAAGTGATTATGAAAAATATGACAAAAATAATTAATGTGATATTGATTGGGTTTGTTTTTTCTGTCCTTCAAAATGTGAGTTTGCATTCTGAAGAAAATATTAACTCTATTGATAAAAATGATATGTTCCTTGATCATGAATCTCTTCTAAAGCTTGAGAAGTTTCCGGATGAAATATTGACCAAAATCAAAATTGACAGCATGAAAAATGAAAAATATGAAACTGATGATTTTAAACCTGATTCGTATAAGTTGGAAGATTTGTATGTGTATGCATATAGAAGAAATCACATAATAAGTACTATGAAAAATATGAGAACTGAGGAAAGTGCTGAATATTACGAGAGTGGAAATATTAAGAAGTATTCAATATTTATAGTTCGAGTTAATGAAGGGAAAAAAAGATATGAAGAGAAAATAAAAACTTATTCCATAAGTTATATTGATGATAATAACCATCAGATTTCAAGAAGGTTTTTTTCTATTAATGTAAGAGGAACGCAGTCATATTATGTTGAAGAATATGAAGATGGAAAAATCGTTAAGACGGTATATTACTCGCGTGATATGACTGTAGAGAATATGATAAAAGATGGTAAAATAGAGAAAGTTGAAATAGTGGGTTTCAGTATTGATAATCCCATTGATAGTTTTAGAGAGAAGTAGCTTAGAGTGGATAAATTAAAATCATGCAGACTCCTTGATGAAATAGTGATGATGAAGACCGCCAAGAATGGATTTAGAACAGATTTTGGAGTTTTCTTTATTGAATCTGGATTATGTAGCTCTTTGAAAACCCATTCGCGAAGCGGTGATGAATTGAATGACAGCTTCGCGCGTTAGGGATTGCGCGTAAAGGCGGAACGCCTTGAAGTAAAAGCCCGACCCGACATGGTCAGAAGAATTTAATTTGATGTTTGAGAATAATAGCTCTTTGAAATTAATTCAAACTTGGGAAAGGGGAACGCCCGTATCCGTCGATAACAAACACACGACAGATTACAGATATGACGCAAACGGCGAACGAATATGTAAATACAGCGACTTAGGTGAAACAATCTACGCGAGCGGATACTACACGGAAACCGACGGAAAGAAAATATCCAAACATATATACATCGGCTCAACGAGAGTCGCAAGTCAGGTGATGAGCCGGTCATGCGAAACCAGTACAACCATGAAGCGCGAAAACACATTGTACTACCACACCGACCATCTCGGCAGTTCAGGCTATGTGACGGATAAGAAGGGCGAGTTTTACGAGCACACAGAATATACATCGAGCGGTGAATCCTGGGTGAACGAGAAAGTGACGGGGAATGCAAATCTTCCATTTAAGTATACCTCGAAGGAGATGGACGCGGAGACTGGGTTGTATTATTACGGTGCGCGGTATTATGACGCGAGGACGAGTAGGTGGATTAGTACTGATCCGATATTGGAACAGTATCTAGCGGGTAAACCTGCGGGTGGAGTATATAACCCTATTAATATGAATCTTTATAACTATTGTGGAAATAATCCAATAAAATATATTGATACAGATGGTAATCATTTTGAGTATTATGCCATAATAGATGATTGCTTTCGAGGTGATAAAAAAAATCGTAACAATTTAGATAGTCGTGTATTGGTCAGCACATATATTGATGGAAATGGAAAAACTATTGTGCGACAGAATTCATCAGGATATAATGCTTCTTTGGGATGGAGCAATACGGCAGGTACGTCTTATCGAAATGAGGATGGAACTCCTTTGGCTTCTGTATTGGTGAGACAAGAAGATAAGCTGTTTTTAATGGAAATAATGTCTACCGATACAGTTGCACCTGATGGTAATGCCCCAAACCGTGTTATGCATTATCGGTTAAAGCCCGTAAACGAGGATACTTTTGAAGTTGATTCTAACAGCAAAAATTGGAAAGAAGGGAGTGTTCAGTTTGCAGATAACAGAAAAGAGAAAGCTTCTACTAATAGTAGTGATAAACTAAAAATAATAACGGGTTACAAACCGTCTGGAAACAAAGACGGACGAAGCAACGAAGATACTCCTAGAACGGTGACTGACTGGAAATATGAAGAGAATCCGAATATACCATTCTCTGATCCACTAAACAGAATGAAGCCAGACACAAATGATGGGGGTAAACATTATGATGAACCTAAAAAGAAATAATGTTTTTGTTGTAATGTTCTTAATATTGTATAGCACTATTTTTGATTTGAATCTGTTGTCATATGATTTTAATTTAGAAGATGATATGCCTCCGAGTCCAATTGCATATTATATGAAAAACCAATGGCATGATGGTAATTTCTGGTTTTCATATGTGAAAAATGACAGAACAAGTTTTTACGAAGAGGCAAGAAGTGATAGCTCAGTTTTAAAAGTTTTTCATAAATATGAAGTCGTTACTGCAATTTTGCGAAAGAGAGTAAAAGATGAAGTATGGATATTTGTTGGGACATATGACCCTAGCGGGAATTATTTAATTTATGGCTGGATTAAAGAAGATCAAATTATAATTAAAAGTGATTTTAAGCCAGTTGATAAATTCGAATATAAAAGTATTATCATTGGTAGTAAAAAAGATGGTAATGTTTTTGAGTTTTATTTTAATAGAGAAGGACAACTCGAATATATTTTTAGCCAATATGAAGCAGATAAGATTACAGGTAAGATAAAAGAAGAACCATATTTTTCTATAAAGCTTAAAGGACGAGTTAAAAAATATAAAGAAATTTACTGGTTTGCGACGGATGCTTATACAGAAAAAGAAAGAATTTATGAATCAGATTTTTTAGTGAAATTTCATAATAATAAAATATTTCATTTTGATGATATTGGTGATTCAAATCCTTATGATGCGCAATATGTTTTGTTTTCTGATGTATCTAAATGAAGATCTTAGGGGTGATAAATTAAAATCATGCAGACTCCTTGATAAAATAGTGGTGATGAAGACCGCCAAGAATGGATTTAGAACAGATTTTGGAGTTTCCCTTATTGAATCTGAATTATTTAGTTCTTTGAAATTAAATCCGTGAAACGGAGATGAATTGAATGACAGCTTCGCGCGTTAGGGATCGAAGCGGTACGAAGTACAAGCGGAGAGCCCGACCGTGCATGGACGGTCAAAGAAGCGTGAGAAAGAAGAGAGGCACGGGAACGCCCAACAGGCTTGTGAAAGCTAAGGGAAGCTATACGAGAAGCGGACTGATAATAGACAACATGCTGCAGAAGTATGACACCAAATATGATTATACACCTGGCGGAAACATATCGAGGAAGAAACAGAGCGCGTGGGGAGTTGGAACGGAAGGCAACTCGATAACCGATGTAAATCTGTCTTACGATAACGAGTACCAATACAATCCGCTGAAGCCGCACGCTGTGGCAAAAGTAGGCAGCACGGAGTATACGTACGATCTTGACGGACGCATGACGGGAAGCTATGACAGCTCGTCGAAGTTTAAAAGAACGTTTACATGGGACGAAGAAGGACGCTTACTGAAAACCGTCGATAACAAACACACGACGGATTACAGATATGACGCAAATGGTGAAAGGATATGCAAATATAGCGATCTCGGTGAAACAATCTACGCCAGCGGATACTATACCGAAACTGACGGAAAGAAAATATCCAAGCACATTTATATCGGCTCAACGAGAGTCGCGAGTCAGGTGATGAGCCGTTCATGCGAAACCAGTACAACCATGAAGCGCGAAAATACATTGTATTACCACACCGACCATCTCGGCAGTTCAGGCTATGTGACGGACAAGAAAGGTGAATTCTATGAACACACGGAATACACTTCGAGCGGTGAGAGCTGGGTGAACGAGAAAGTAACGGGGAATGCGAATCTTCCTTACAAATATTGTCTGAAAGAAATGGATAATGAAACGGGATTGTACTACCATAGCGCCAGATACAGAGATGCAAGAACAGGTGTGTGGTTGAGTTGTGATCCGTATCTTACAAGTGGAGATTATTTTCCTGTGCCGCCAGTAAATGATAAAGCAAAAGAAAGAAATAAGAATCTTCCAGGTATGGGAGGTATATTCAATTCGGTGAATCTGAACGCATATCATTATGCGGGTAATAATCCGGTTAAGTATATTGACCCAGATGGAAATGCAGATTATTATCTTTTTGGGGAAATTGATTTGGTCGGAATTGTTGGAATCGAAATTTCTGTCGGAATTGTTGTAGATTCTGATAAATTAACTGATTCAGGAATATTTGCAACTGGAGGCGTAGCCACAGGTGTAAATGTTGGTGTTGGAGTAGGTGTTGGGTATACAAGAAGAGACATTGAAGGACATGCAGAAAACATTGATGTTAATGTTGCACAAGGGTCTATGACAGTTTCTTTTGATGATAAAGGTTATAATGGACTGGCTGGTTCTTATGGAGCTGGTGTTGGCGTTTCTACTTCTTCAACAGAAACTGTAACATTAAGTGTGGAGAATGTTGTTAATTTTATACAAAATATTTTCGAATAAGGATTATTTTATGAATCAAAGAAACAAGTTTAATGTGATAACACTTATATCTCCTGTAATGATGATAGTTTTTTCTGAGTTGTCGTTTGAAGTTAGTGAAAAATATATACCAATGATTTTTGTAGTTTTTATTATCTCGATGTTTTTAAGAAATAATATAAGATGTCCGAGCTGTGGTTCCGAAACTGGTAAAGGATTGATAAAGTTTGGAAAAATTTCTTTTGTTTGGTGGAAAATATTAGCTCCAAAAAAGTGTTTTAATTGCGGTTATGTTTATAGTGGGGAAAATAAAATAGAAAGTAGTAAAAGTCAAAGTTTTAAGATTCCAAAATTTGCGATCTTTAATATAGTTTTAGGTGTATTTGTTTCAAGTTTCTCAATTGTCTGCATTTTAATTTCTTTTATTAATTTAAAATTCTCGAACAATATTATGAGAATTAATGTATTATGGATTAAATATATGCCGTTTCTTTTTTTTATAGGTCTGTTGTTTTTCATAATGGGATTTGTTTTAAAAAATTCAAAGACAAAATCGTTGCGTATTTTTATTTCTATTGCATTGATTATTAATTCAATATTATTATCTTTCTGGTTTATCTTGTATGTACTTGATTCAAGAAATACTTTTATTGAAATTGTAAACGGAATGAGGATGCTGAAATATCCTATTAAATCAGAAGTATCCGTCAAATTAACGCATAGATATCAGTATTTTTCGACATTTGCAATCAGATTTTAATATCATTGGCTGATAGATTGCACGGAAGAAGCTTTTCAATTTCTTCATCAGATTTTGCTTCCGGAAG
>Ga0208940_1003342_pt1 | contig 13649 bp, 6 predicted proteins | sample AD_JPNNA6_MetaG_FD_184445 | JGI IMG/M metagenome (GOLD analysis project Ga0208940, IMG submission 184445) | Active sludge microbial communities of municipal wastewater-treating anaerobic digesters from Japan - AD_JPNNA6_MetaG (SPAdes) (version 2) | ecosystem: Engineered > Bioreactor > Anaerobic >... | reverse complement strand
TTTGAAATCATTTTTTTTATCCAAAAAAGATTGCACCAATTTCGATTGAATCCGTCCAATGACGATGACATTGCCCGATACAGCAGCCTTGTTTTGGGTAACCAAGGGTTTGAAACCGCTAACTTTGAAAATATCTTCCGCCAAGGAATAAGCCAAAATCGAATCCAATGTTATGGCTTTGTCGTATAAAATGCTTGCTTTTTGGTCTTTGGTAAACACTTCAAATTTTGATGCAATCTCAGTTTGAGCCTCCGTTTTTGAAAGGAACAATAGAATAAACAAAAAGGTCAGGATGGTATTTTTCATTATATAAAATGTAATTGAATCATAATTTATTCCGTTTGTCAAGCTGGAAGTGTCTAGATTATGTTGCTCTCGTGCGAGGAGACGCTTCCAGCGTGACAAATAGCAAGAAAAACCACAGTTGTTTAGGCTGGTTAATTGATTTTAAAGTTGATTTTCAGCTAAATTTAAAAACTATTATTGAATGGTGATTAATTTACTACTTCTTTCAGAGTCATCGCCTTTGATAACTAAAACGTAATTACCAGCAGCTAATCCATCACGTTTTATTGTAATCGTGTTTTCGCCATTTGGATAGGTCTTTGCTGGAATTTCCATCACTTTCATTCCAGCCAAGTTATAAATTGCGATACCTATTTTACCATTTTGGTTATTTTGAAAAACAACATTAGTTTCAACAGAAAATGGATTTGGATAATTAAATATTCTTGATTCTTTGTTGAATTTTTCTAAACCTAAAGCACTTTCGTATTCAAAACAACCTAAATCGGGTGCTGTTCCTTTATAGGCAAAACCAATATTGGTTCCAGCATCAATAAGGTCACTGCCTGCTTTTAATTTTAGGAAATTATTTTTAGGCAAACTTCCGTCGGCTTCTCTTGGAGCGGTTAGTAATGTTTCATCAGTACTTAAAAAATCGGAACTATTAACCGTTACCGACATATCAAAATAATTAGAAGTTAAGAAGCAACGTGGTTTATCTATATTTTCCAATTCGGCCGTGGTAGCGGCAAAACCTAAATTATTTGCCAAGGTATGATTCCATCCAGGGCCATCAGTGGCAAAATCGGTTGCATTTAATGCTACGCAATTCAACATATTGTAGTTTCTTTTGTTAACATAGGCCGTGTTGTTGTACCAATAATTGCCGTCTAAATGGTGGTTGGCATAAAAACCGCTTTGTTTGTTTCTGACCGCCAGACAAAATCGAATAGTGTTTTTTGGAATGGGCGTGTAACTGGATTGAATAGTGGTATAAGGAGTTCCGCCAGCACCATATCCACCGGCTTTGAAACCATTTCCGTCGCCACGACTTACAAATTTATTGGTTCCACTAATGGAATAGCCATTATTAAAAGCCCAACAGTTTTCAATTAAAACAGGCTCCGCATTATTGATTAAATCATAACCATCGTCGCTATTGTACCAAGCACGACATCCTCTAATCACATTATTGACACTTCCTTTTTTTAAGTGAAAACCAAAACCATCCGTATTTCCGCCTACTCCACTTTCGGAAACAGAATCATAATTATTATAGGCATCACAGTTTAGAATCAAGTTATTGGAGCCTTTTGTCATATAGACTCCAATAGCCATACCATCGTGCATTTTTACTTGTTCAAGCGTGATATTGCTTCCTTGAATATCAAAACATTCGGATTGGGTATGGGTCAATATCGTTACTTGAACACCAACTACTTCAATCCCTTTAATATGAATATTACTTCCTGTAATGAAAAAGGCAAATATGCGATAATCAGCAGGTTTAATATTTTTATAATCAAAAATTGGAGTTTCATTGGGATAAGCCAAATAACTGATGCCATTTTTATTAAGTTCTGTTACATAAGCCCAAATACTATTATAACGAGCAATTTGGTCTTCCCTCATAGAATAAAGTCCGCCTCTTATATAAACCGTATCCCCTGAACTAGCCAATGCTTGTGCTTTTTGAATTGTTTCAACGGGATTGTTTAGGTCTCCAGCATTGGTATCGACACCATTTGGAGCGACGTAAAAAGTTGCTCCGAAAGAATACAAACTACTTAAAAATAGGGTGATGATTAAAATACTATTTTTCATATTCTGAAATTTTACATAAAAGTATTGAAACAATTTGATGGCAATTATTTTAAAAATCTTAATGTTCTAATGACTAGCATCGGATTCAAAACAACCCAAATCGGGAGCTTTACCTTGAAATGGAAATCCAATATTAGTTCCTGCATTGATTAATTTACTGGAAGGAGCTAATTTTAAAAAGTCTGTTTTAGGCAGACTCCCATCTGCTTGTCTTGGCTCTGTTAGAAAACTTTCGTCAAGGCTTAGAAAATCCGATGAAGAAACATTTAAATCAAAATAATTCGTTTTCAACACACAACGTGATTTGTCAATATTTCCTAATTCTTTTGCTTTAGCAGCAAAACCTAAGTTGTTGACCATTTCGTGATTCCAACCTGGGCCATCAGTACCAAAATCGGTTGGATTTAGGGCTAAACAATTTAACATATCGTAGTTTACTCGGTTTTTATAAGCGGTGTTGTTGTACCAATAATTTCCTTCTAAATGATGATTGGCATAAAAACCACCTTGTTTGTTTCCGACAGCCAAACAAAAACGGATGGTGTTTTTGGGAATTGGGGTGAAATTCTCCACGACATCATTATAAGGCCTTCTACCTTTGGCATAACCTCCAACTTTAAACCCATTGCCATCACCACGACTCACAAAATCGGATGTTAAACCATTATAAAAAGCCCAGCAATTTTCTATTAAAACGGGTTCTGCATTGTTGATTAAATCGAATCCATCATCGCTGTTAAACCAAGCTCGGCACCCCCTGAAAATGTTATTGACACTTCCTTTTTTGAGATGTGCGCCATAACCATCAGTATTTCCTCCTTTTGTTCCTTCTGAAACAGAATCCCAGTTGTTGTAGGCATCACAATTTAAGATGAGATTATTGGAACCCGAAAGCATATAAACTCCTATAGCCATTCCGTCGTGCATTTTCAGTTGTTCCAATGTGTTGTTGCTGCCTTGAACCTCAAAACATTCGGATTGAGTATGCCCTGTTATGGTTACTTGAACACCAATAACTTCAATGCCTTTAACGTGAATATGATCTCCTTTGACAAAAAAAGCGACAACACGTTTATTTGTAGGTTTAACGTTTTTATAATCAAATACTGGAATTTCGTTAGCATAAGCCAAATAACTGATGCCGTTTTTGTCTAGTTGTGTGACATAAGCATAAGCTCGTTGATAGCTCGCTATTTGATCTTCCCTCATCGAATAAAGTCCACCCCTGATGTAAACAGTATCTCCCGAACTGGCTAATTCTTGTGCTCTTTTTATGGTCTCAACAGGCTGGTCTTTACTACCAATATTGGAATCATTCCCATTTGGTGCAACATAATAATCTTTTCCATAGGAAAAAATACTAGTTAAAAAGAGTGCAATAATTATAGAGATATCTTTCATCATTTGGTGAATGTACTTTTTATTTGGATTCTTGCTTAGTATTGTCTTTAGGAATTTCGATATACTCTTTCAAGCCACATTCTTTTATTTTTTTGAGGCTTTCCGCTGCGGTTAGTGCATTGAGATTGGCTCCTTCAACACCGGTATGGGTGTGGTCTTTTGGGAAAAATGCTTTCACGGTTTCTTTGCCCAATGCTTCGTATTTCAAGGCTACAAGTTCGTTTAAATCGATGAAAAAAGCACCCGAATTTGCTGCCGCAATTTTAGACCATCCTCCATAAGTGTCGGCTCTGCGCTCTACTTTGTCGTTTGGCCATTCGTTTCTTGGAGTTTGGCTCAAAACGATTGGAATAGCTCCTTTTTCTTTGGCTTCCTTAACGAATTTTTCCATATACCAACCGAAAGTTTGCACCGTTTCGGTTAAACTGTCGCGAACTACAACTTGAGTTTCATTGCCGTTTCCTTTTAGGGAACCTCGGAATTTTTCTTTGTCAATCGCTCCAGCATCGTTATGACCAAATTGAATCATAATGAAATCTCCCGGTTTCAATTGATTTTTTACCGCATCCCACAATCCTTCTTTTACAAAAGTTCGGGTGCTTCTTCCGCCACGGGCTTTATTGATAACCTCGATTCTTGTCGTGTCGCAATACTTTGGAAATTCAACTCCCCAACCCACGGCATTTGGATTGTTACCATTATTGGCCATTGTCGAATCGCCAATCAAATAAACTTTTTTCTTGGCAGGAAGTACAATTTTTGGATTGGCTAGAATATATTTTTTTAATGAATTATCACTCGCTTTCAAACCTTCAATAATTGAAGTAGCCGACATCACGGCTCCTTTGGCAGAAGTATGGGTATGATCTCTTTTGTAAAAATAAGTTTCCGTAACATTCGACTCTCCTAATTTTTCCATTTTTTGAGCCATTATGGTATTCAAATCGATAAAAGTCACGTTTTCTTTTTCGGCAATTTGTTTGGCCCATAATCCATACGATTGGGTGTTGCGCGGCACTTTTCCTTCCTTCCAATCGTTTCTGGGAATAGGCGAGCAAACAATAGGAATAGCTCCTTTTGATTTGGCTTCACGAACTACTTTCTGGATATACCAACCGTAAGTGTGAACCACTTCGTGTTTTTTGGTCAACATATTATCAATCTCTTGGGTTTCGTCTCCAATCCCTTTGATCGTTCCCCTGGCTCTGGAATCATCATTTAATGGACCATCGTCATTATGACCAAATTGAATCATCACGTAATCGCCTTTTTTAAGTTTTTTATACACTGCTTCCCACAACCCTTTTTGCTGAAAAGTTCGGCTGCTGGTGCCACCCAAAGCGTGGTTTTCGAGATTAACTTTTGTAATATCCAAAAATTGTCCGATATAATCGCCCCAGCCCCAAAGTCCGCCATCGCCTTTTCCAGCTCCATTTTTTACGGTTGAATCGCCTACGGTATAAATAGTGGGTTTGTCTTGTTCTTTGGTTGTAAAATTGAAAAACAAGAAAGCTAAACTAAGAGCTAAAAGTATTTTAATTGACTTCATAATGGTGTTAAAATATAAATTTATTTATCTGTAAAAACTCTAAAATCGAACCAAAGATTCATCGAAATTCCGTCGTCTCCTTTTTTGATTCGGATGTTGGTCGGCTGACTTTCTGGCCCTTGGTGCTCCAATGGTTTGAAATCACGCATCGCCGAAATTTCATACATAAAGGAAATATCTCCTTCTGGAAAAGCCGGTTGCGGATTGCTGCCCGGAAATCCGTTTTTAGGCAAATCGGGAGTGAAAACTCGTAGAAACAAATTCTCTGATTCGCTAAATACTTTGAATGAGTTTGTGCCAGCTTTCAAATTAGCTCCGATGACATTGGCGTGATAGCCTTTGAATTCGGGATACACCAAATTTTCGAAACTTTCGCCTGTTATGGTTGTGTTGTACGCTTTTTCCCAAACACCGTAAGTCGTTCCTTTGAGTCTGTTTTTCCAAACGTGATAAGGCCCTTTTCCGAACCATTTCATTCCCGTAACTCCTTTTTCGGGAAAGCTGAACGTGATTCCGAACGCACTGATTTTGTCTTCAAAATAAGCTCCGTCAAAACCACCGGCGTTTTCGGCATTTTTCAAGGCTACTAATTCCATTTTGAATCTTCCGTCAGGTTCCATAATCCATTTTATGGACGATAAACCACCAATGTAGGAAACTGAAAACACCGCATTTTCGCCTTCTTGTGCTACTGTAATTTCACTTACTTTGGCTTTCATCCCAATAGGACGTGGCCCATTGGTCAACGGAATTACTGAAGTCGCATTTTTGATAGTCAAGATTTCTCCCGTTGTTTTGTCCAAAGTTACGCTGATGTCGCTTCCTTTTAATGTAACTTCGTTGGCCGTTTGAACAGCAGTTGCTTTTGCTTTCGTTGCTTTGGAAACTAAAAACTTGGATGCAAAAAACTGTGCTTTGTGAATAGGCCAAGTCCAGGTATAAATTTCCTTTCCGTGAATGTCATTCGCCGTGATGGATAAAACATCGCCTTCGAAAAAGTTGGCTGGAAGTGCGAATTTGATCTTGCGAGCTTCTCCGGGTTCAATGCTTGGAATTTCGATAGTTCCGGTGCTAATTGTTTTCGAAACGGCATCGGTATAAAGAATATTCGCATCGGATTTTAGTACTTTGTATTCCATTTTGCAGGAATTCAAATTACTGAAAAGATAGTCGTTGGTAATCAAAAACGAACCATCAAAAGCATCGGTTACTTGTTTGTTTGCAAACTGGATGGGTGCCCAAATTTCTTTTACGGTATAATAACTGCCTTCTTTTTCGCGGTGTGGTCCCAAAATTCCGTCGGCCGCCAAAGAACCTTTGGAATCAAATTTGGCTTCTCCTTTCCAATCCGAACGGAAGACAGCTTCGTCGAGCATTGCCCACATAAATCCGCCGGCAAACAAAGGGCTTTTTTTGTAGCGCGTCCAGAAATCTTCCAAAGCGGCTCCCATTCCGTTGTCATAGGTTCCGTGCATAAATTCAGTTGGGAAAAACACATTTTCGCCACTATTAAAACGGTGCATTCCCGTTAAATAAGTAGGGTAGTGGTGCGTGTCCCAACCATTGAAATCCGACCAAGGGTGAATCACGATTCGTTTTTGGGGATCATTTTCATCAAAGACTTTGTCCACATCGTAGTTCCAACCGCCTTCGTTTCCATTGTCCCAAATAATCACCGAAGGATGATTGACATCGCGAACAACGGTTTCGGTTACCAATTTGGTACCTGTTTTGGTATCGTATGAATTTTGCCAACCCGCCAATTCATTCAACACAAAAAGTCCCAAGGAATCGCAAACTTCCAAGAAATGGTCATCCGGCGGATAATGACCACGCACGGCATTCATATTCATATCCTTTAATAATTGTACGTCCAAAAGACTGATTCTCTTGCTGGTACTGCGACCACCTTCTGGCCAAAAAGAGTGGCGATTGATGCCTTTCATTACAATCTTGGTGCCGTTCACATAGATTCCGTCTTTCTTTTTGAATTCCAAAGTTCGGAAACCAATTCGTTTTTCGACTTTATGAATCAGAGTTCCGTTTTGTTTTAAAACCAATTCCAAGTTGTATAAATTCGGAGTTTCGGTATTCCACGGTTTTACATTTTTCCATTGGGCTGCGATGGTTTCTTTGGTGCTTTTGACTTTGATTGGAAAAGAAAAAGTATCGAATTTTTCGCCGTCCAAGCCTTTCAAAGTCGCTTCGACAATGGTATTTTTTGCAATATTTTTAAGGTTCATATCGACAGTGATGGAACCGTCCATTTTTGGATTTACAGCAATATGTTGGATTTGCGTTTTAGGTGAAACTTCTAACCAAACCGGGCGATAAATTCCGCCAAACAACCACCAATCGGCTCTGCGTTCGGCAGCATTTACGGATGGATTGGCCGAATGTTTCCAAACGTGCACTTCCAGAATATTTTTGCTTCCAAAGTTCAAAAGCGGCGTAATATCGTATTTAAATTCATAAAAACCACCTTGATGAATTTCGCCGGCCAATTTTCCGTTGACTTTCACTTCGGTATCGGTCATTGCGCCTCCAAAAGCGATTAGAATATCTTTCTCTTTGTAATCGGCAGGCACTTCGAATTCATATTTGTACAAACCTTCTTCTTTGCTCGGTTCTTTTTCATTCAATTCTTTGTACCATCTTCCGTAGGTATAAGTTCCAAAACCTTGTAATTCCCATTGCGAAGGCACATTTATTTTAGACCAAGCCTTGCTGTTGTTGCCATCGGTGCAATAAAAATCCCATTGCACGGGATGTTCAAAATCTTTTCCGGACAGGAACACTTTGTCGGTTTGTTGGGCGAAACTATGTAGCGCAGAAAAAGTTGTCAGCGCAGCAATAGCAATGAATTGAAGGTTTTTTTTAAGTAACATAATTGGTTTTTTCAATAGCGATTTAATTTCCATCAGGTTTAACAATTTCGAAACGGGCACTCATTGGCAAAGTCCAATTCGAAAAAGAATTGGGTTTTGTCGGGTCGTAAGCAGGTGTTTCCTTGGTGATGTTATTTTTTAAGGGAAGTCCCAATTCTCGAATGCCCTTGATTACGCAAAGGGCAATTTCGTTAGCTCCAAAACTGTTGAAATGGGTGTTGTCTTCCAATGCTTTTAGCTGTCCCGGGAAAGTATTTGCTGGATATTGCACAAAGGCTTTTCTGGAAGGTCCGTCTCCCCATTTTTCATACAATTGGGTCGTCATTTGAGTAACGTCAATCAATGGAACATTCATTTTTTTGGCAACGGCTCGCATTGCATCGGGAAAATCGCCGTGGGTTGGTTTCAAAGTTCCGTCTGGGTTGAAAGCTCTGCGTTGGGTTGGTGTTACTAAAATTGGAAATGCTCCTTTACTTCTTGCCATTTCAACATATTCTTCTAAATATTTGGAATAGGATTCCCAAGCCGTGTTTTCAGGGCCTTTTAGTTTTTCGTCGTTATGGGCAAATTCAATAAACAAATAATCGCCCGGTTTGATTAGTGAATTTATTTTTTTCAAACGGTTGCTGGCCTTAAAAGAACTCAAAGCCGAACCTGAAACGGCATAATTGGCCACCACGACTTTATCGTCAAAATAGTTGGTGATAAATTGTCCCCAAGAAGCCCAAGGTTCCACATCTTGGTCGGTTACGGTAGAATCCCCGGCCAAATAAATCACGGGAATAGTTGTTACAGGTGTTATTTTAATACTTTGGATGTTGGCAACCCCCAAAAATTCGAGAGTGAGTTTGTCGTCCCAATTGAAAACGCTTAAATCTCTGTCTTTTAGGCTGATTTTGGAAGTAGCGTCAATTTGGGGAAATCTTAAATTTACATTGAAAGTCTTGGTGATTTGGCTTCCTTTTTTTACTGAAAATTGATTGAGCATCAATCGTCTGGATTCCGCTTTAATGGTAACATTGGATGCTTTTTCTTTGCTGCCGATAGTTACTTCCACTTTATAATTCCCTTCAGGAAGTTTAACCGAAAAATAGGTTGGTTTTTCTATTGAAAAAGTATTAGAGTCCATTTTCACATTCGCAGCCGTTTCAAAATCAAAGCCATAACCGGTGTTCGAATTGTAAACCAATGAATTGGAAATGCCAATTACTTTTGAAGAAGATTTTTTAGTCCCAAAATGAAACGTTTGAGATTTTGAACCATTCATCATCTGTGAACTACTATTTGTTTCAGAAGCCAAACTTTTGAATGGCAGAAAAAAGCAAACAATTAATGCTAAAAGCGGGTAAATTTTATTCAATTTTATCAAATTTAAATTCAACAATAATTCAAAAATAAATGTTCCATATTAATATACTGTCCTGTACTATTAGGTTATACTACCAAAAAAAATGAAATCGACAATTATTTAAAAAAAATCAGGTAAGAACAGGATAGATTAAACAATAATAATAGTGAAATTGCTTAATTATTACTAAATTTCTATCTAAGATTTAATTATTTTTCAATCAAAAATCATGCAATTGTTTAAAATAAAACTAAAACTAACTTTTTTTTGGATATTTGTTTTATTACTCAGTTTTCCATTAGCGTCTCTGAGCCAAGAAAAAAACTTGCCATCGGAACGTAAAATTCATTATGCTCCAGAGGGAAATAGTTTTGTCTTGAAAAATGGGAGTCGAAAATTCAACAGAGCACTTTACGGAACCAACACCGCTTTTCGAGTAGAAACTGGCGATTTGCCCGAATTTGCATTGTATTTGCCGGGAATGGGTGGAAATTTTAAATTGGGAATTCAAAAAGGAGACCAAAGTAAATGGATTACCGAAGCCACGAAAATCGACGCTCGATACACTTTGGGAATGATGTACTACAAAATCCAAGACCCAATTTTAGGGAACGGAGAACTACTTTTGGAAGTAATCGCCTTAAAAAACACCGAAGGTTTTGGACTAAAAGTTACAGGAAATAATATATCAAATGACCTTTCTTTGATTTGGGCTTTTGGCGGAGCAAGTGGCAAAAAATTCAGTCGTGATGGTGATATTGGTGCCGATCCAGAATCGGTTTTTTATATGCTGCCTAATTATTGTACCAACAATAAATATACAGTTCAAAAAGAATCTTTTGTTTTAGAATATGGTTCTGAAGTCAATAAAGAAAAAACGGGAAACGCCAAAAGTTTGATTGGTTTTTATCCTAATTCCGAAATTCATTTGGCGAATGCCAATCAGCAAAAATCGCCTTTGGAATTGTTTGGTTCCGCACCAGAATCCTTGACTGTTATCACTGGAAAAATAGCAACTATTTCCAAAAACCCTTTGTTTTGGATGATAGAAACCGATGCTAAAACCCAATTGAAAAACCAAAAAGAATTGGCCACAATTTTTGAGAATTCTGTTCAAGAAACCCAACTTTTGGCCAATCGTATCAAAGTTGTCACACCTAATCCTTACATCAATACTTTGGGTTCTGCCTTGGCGATTGCTGCTGACGGAATTTGGGAAAGTCCCGCTTATTTGCACGGTGCCATCGCTTGGAGAATGTACCTCAATGCCTGGCGAGGCGCTTATACTGCTGATCCTTTGGGCTGGCACGACCGAGCCAAATCGCATTTTACAAGTTACAGCAAATCGCAAGTTACCGAACCTTTGAGTGGTCCTGTTACACCAGACGTTAGCCGAAATTTAGCCCGAGAAACCGAAAAAATGGGAACTACATTGTTTACCAGCGGTTACATCAGCAGGCGACCAAACAACAACACCATTGCGCATCATTATGATATGAATTTGGTTTTTTTCGACCAGATGTTGCGTCATTTTAAATGGACAGGAGATGTTACTTTTATGAAAGAAATGTGGCCTGTGATTCAAAGACATTTGGCTTGGGAAAAAAGAAATTTCGACACCAATAACGATGGCTTGTATGATGCTTATGCTGCCATTTGGGCAAGTGATGCCTTGCAATACAGCGGCGGAGCGGTAACGCATTCGTCGGCTTACAATTATTATTCGAACAAAGAAGTAGCGGCTGTCGCCAAATATTTAAAACAAGACAATTCCGTTTTTTTGAACGAATCCAAAAAGATTTTCGATGCAACCAATTCCCAACTTTGGATGCCCAAAAAAGGAATTTTTGCCGAATACAAAGATGCGTTAGGCAATCAATTAGTACACGATTCGCCTGGAGTTTGGAGTATTTATCACACCATCGATTCGGAATTATCTAATCCGTTTCAGAGTTATCAGATGTTGCGTTATTTGGATGCTAAAATTCCGCATATTCCAATGACTGCCGAAGGATTGGACAAAAAAGATTTATACGCCATCAGCACGACCAATTGGCAACCCTATGATTGGTCGCTCAACAATGTGGCATTGGCGGAACAATTGCACACTTCATTGGCTTTTTGGCAAGGCGGACAATCGGAAAAGGCTTTCAAAATGTGGGAAAGTGCCTTGATCGGAAGTATGTATTTGGGTGCTTCGCCGGGCGGATTCGAACAACTTTCATTCTATGATGCCATGCGTGGCGAATTGTACCGTGATTTTGCCGACCCGATTGGAATGACGTCTCGAACCTTGGTCGAAGGACTTTTTGGAATTCAACCCAATGCGCTGGAAAATAGGTTAACTATTCAACCCGGATTTCCCGTCGAATGGAATTCTGCAAGTATTGAAATTCCTGATGCTTCGATTGCTTTTACTAGAGAAAAAAACACGGATTCTTATGAAATTAAAACTCATTTTACAACAAAAATGGATTTGAAATTCGTGGCAAAAATTCCTTATGAAAACATAAAATCGGTAACTATCAATGGCGAAAAAGCAACTTGGAAAACCATTTCTGATGCGGTTGGAAGTCCACAATTGATTGTCGAAAGTCCGTATAATGAAAGTTATAAAGTATCTATTACTTGGGAAGGCGAAAAGTTAGAAGAACCGCAACTAGATAAAGTATATTGCATTGGCGAAAGCATTAAATTGCAAACTAAAAAAGCCAAAATCATCGATATTTATGACCCACAAACGGCTTTAAGCGAAATTTCGAAAACCAATTCTGAACTAAAAGCCAATTTAAAAACCAAAGAAGACGCTACTTTTTTTGTAAAACTACAACAAGGAAACACAACTTGGTGGAGTCCGATTAACCTGATTGTAAAACCAGAAATCGAAGTAAAATCGACTCGAATTGAAAACAACAATTTGCTTTTTGCTATAAAAAACAACAGTCAAAAAGCGATTGACGGGAATTTGATTTTCACTCCTTTTGGAAAGGAAATTTCACAGAAAGTAAGTTTAAATAAAGATTCTGAAACCACTATTTCCATTCCGTTCGAAAATTTGATTTCAGGTACGAATGCTGTAGAATTAAAAACCAATGAAGGCAAAACAACTTCACTTTCTTTCACCAATTGGGATATTGTTATACCAAAAGAAACAAAATTAGAAACAATTTCACTTTCTGATAAATTCAATTCGAAAGTGACCGATATTTTCAAGCAGGAATACCTTTCGCCTAGACCGACATCGCCTACTTTGCAATTGCCAAAACACGGCATCGGAAATTGGTGTTATCCTAATTTAGATGTAAAAATTGATGATTCAGGCTTACGTCAAAATGCAAAAAACAGCAATCAAATCACGAGTCCAGAAGGAATTTTGTTCCAGACTCCTGCTGATGCCAATTCAAAAAACATTGCCTTTACCTCGATGTGGGATATTTTTCCAGACAGCATTGCCGTTCCCCTTTCGGGAAAAGCGTCGCACCTTTATTTGATGATGGCAGGAACTACCAATCCAATGCAAAGTAGATTTGTAAACGGCGAAATAACAGTAAATTACACTGACGGAAGTTCGGAAGTTTTGCAACTCAAAAATCCTCAAAACTGGTGGCCGATAGAGCAAGATTATTTTACAAACGGATTGGCTTTTACCACCGATGCACCAAAACCACCAAGAGTGTATCTGAAATCGGGAACGATTTCCAGAACTTTTAAAGACTTTAGCAGCATAAAAGGATTCAGCAATTATGCGGTTGATGGCGGTGCGGCGACGATTTTGGATTTGCCTTTGAACAAAAATAAAACATTGAAAAACATCACACTGAAATCCATTGCCAATGACGTGGTGATTGGATTGATGAGTGCGACTTTGGTTCGATAAAACAAAACTTAAACCGCAAATTCGCAAATTAAATTCATCTCAATTCAATAAATAATTTGCGAATTTGCGGTAAATAATTACAAAGAAAAACTATTAAACTATGAAAAAAAACCTGCTACTTACCGCTTTCCTATTTTCTATCGCAATGATAGGACAGCAAAAAATTGACCGAAAAGCATTGGTCACAAGGCATAATGTAAAAAACACTGCAATCGATACTTTGGCTTCTTTGTCTGTCGGGAATGGAGCTTTTGCCTTTACTGTTGACGCCACTGGATTACAAACTTTTCCTGAAAAATATCAAAAAGGAGTACCATTGGGAACGCAATCCGAATGGGGTTGGGATAGTTATAAAAACACCAATAACTACAAATTTTCGGAAACCTTAAGAGACTACGATCAATACGGTAGAAAAATTAGTTATAGTGTTCAAGAAAAATCAACGCCACGAAAAAACGAGGCCGTAAACTGGTTCCG
>Ga0208940_1003334_pt1 | contig 13682 bp, 18 predicted proteins | sample AD_JPNNA6_MetaG_FD_184445 | JGI IMG/M metagenome (GOLD analysis project Ga0208940, IMG submission 184445) | Active sludge microbial communities of municipal wastewater-treating anaerobic digesters from Japan - AD_JPNNA6_MetaG (SPAdes) (version 2) | ecosystem: Engineered > Bioreactor > Anaerobic... | reverse complement strand
TCACTTTGAGAGTGTTCACGCCCCTTCGGTGCTCGCGCACCGGGGACATGGCTACCGCTCAAAGTGGCTGGTTTTGATTCGACCCTTCCTGGCTGGTTTTGAGTGACCGCTGACAAGCAGGTCGTCGTAGAACCCGTCCTGGTTGAGGAACACGCAGGGTTTCCGCAGTACGTCGAGCTGCCGCAGCGCGAGAATCTCCATCATCTCCTCCAGCGTACCCCAGCCGCCCGGTAACGCCACGAAGGCGTCGGCGCGCGACTCCATGAGCAGCTTGCGCTCGCGCATCGTGACAACCGTCACGAGCTCGTCGGCCTCGTCGTAGGCGAGCTCCTTCACCTTCATGAACTCCGGGATCACGCCGACGACGCGGCCGCCGCCCTCCTTGACCGTGCGCGCCACAGTGCCCATGAGTCCGGTACGCCCGCCGCCGTAGACCAGCCCCCAGCCGCGCGCGACCATCGAGCGGCCCAGCGCCTCCGCGGCGGCGTAGTACCCGGCCTCGAGCCGGTCGCTGGATGAACAGTAGACGCAGAGGGTCTTCGGCATGCCCCGCAGTCAACCGCCCGCGCCCGCGGCGGGGCAAGCGGCTTTCCGCCCCGCCGAAACCGGACGAGCCAGCCACGAAAAAGCCCGGGGGGCGCGCACGCACCCCGGGCTCGGAGGGAAAGGTTGTCGGGTCTACTTCGTCTCGAGCGCGCTGAGCTCCGCCTCGGCCGCGGCGGCCTCGCGCTCGGCCTTCTCGAGGGCGGCCGCACGCCCGCGCGCCGCCTCGCGTTCCGCCTTCGCGGCGGCCAGTTTCTCCTTGGCCACGCGCGCGCGCTCCTGCGCGGCTGCAAGCTCCGCGTCCGAGGTCTGCTGACCGAGGGCGATCTGCTCCTGCGTGCGACGTTCGGCTTCCGTCTCGGCCTGGATGCGGGCCGCCTCGCGCTTCTCGGCGCGGACCTCGGCGTTGTGCGCGTCGGCGCTGTGGCCGATGATGCCGCCGACCACCGCGCCGATCAGCGCGCCGGCAGCAGTGTTCTTGGACTGGTGACCGATGATGCCGCCGGCCACGCCGCCCAGCACCACGCCGGTGGCCGTACCGTCGTTGGCGGAGGCGTAGGACGACTCGCACCAACCGCCCTCCACGTACTCGACGCCGCCGCCAACCTCGACATACCGCGGGGCGACATAGACGACCCCCGACCGCGGCGGAAGCGCCCAGTAACCGTCGACCCAGACCCATTCGGCGAAGGGCGAACGCCACTGCCAGTAGCCCGAGACCCAGATGTGTCGGTAGCTCGGGCGATGCGGCATCCACTGGTGGCGCAGCGGCGGCGGCATGTGGTGGGCGCGAAAATGGGGGCGGGGCCGATGGTGCGACCACACATGGATATCGCGCCCGCGCGGACCGTCGTGGCGGGAGACATGGTGCCCGCGGCGGTCATGGTCGCGGGAGGAATCGTGGCGACGATCGCGGTCGCCCGCCATCGCGGCTGAGCAAAGGGAAAGCGCCACCACGCCGGCGAGGATGAAGGCAGATTTCGTGCGCATAGGTTGGGAGGAACGATTGTTGACGTTCGCAGAGCTATGACGGCGTGCGGAGAAAAAAGTTTCCACCCCGATTCAAGCGGTCGTCCCCCGCGATTTGCGGTTCGGCGGGCGGCTGGACGGTGTGTCCGAATCCCGGGCCCCCCTCGATCAGCCGAGAAACCCAAGCCCCGGGCAGCCCCGGGTGCGGGATGGTGGGCGATACAGGACTCGAACCTGTGACCCCCTGCGTGTGATGCAGGTGCTCTAACCAACTGAGCTAATCGCCCGAACGGGATGCAGGAAAACGCATATTCCCCGGGCGAAATCCACCAAAATCTTTCGAGGGATTACGAACAGTGCGGTGTACAGCTCGACAACGGGACCCGTGTCCCGGCTACCAACCCAACAACCACCGTTCCCATCATGAAGAAGATCCTCCTTCCCCTGCTCGTCCTCGGCCTCGCCACCACCGCCTTCGCCGGCACCGCGTGCGGCTCCGGGTGCGACAAGCCCCAGGCTCCCGCGTGTCAATGCGGCGACGGCTGCAAGACCAAGTGCGGCGACAAATGCGACTGCGCCAAGCAGCAGTGCGACGCCCCCAAGGCCGAGACCAAGAAATAACCATCCTCCGCTGCCCCCACCGCCCGCCCTTCCTCACGAGGGCGGGCTTTTCTTTCCCCTCCCCGCCCGGCGCACGACGCCGCACCGCTATTTGCGCGTCGTCACAGCTTTCCTCCGCCCCGGGAACAGCTCGCGGCACAGCGGGCAGACTGTGCCATCGCAACCGCGGGCCGTGCAGTGTTCGCGCCCGTAGTAGATGATTCGCAGGTGGAGCGCGTTCCACTGTCCACGCGGGAACAGCGCCTTGAGGTCGCGCTCCGTCCGCTCGACGCTGCGCCCGTCGCTCAATCCCCAGCGCTGCGCCAACCGGTGGATGTGCGTGTCGACGGGAAACGCGGGCTCGCCAAACGCCTGCGCCATCACCACCGACGCCGTCTTGTGCCCCACCCCGGGCAACGCCTCCAGCGCGGCCCAGTCGTGCGGCACCGCGCCACCATGCTGCGCCACGAGGATCTCGCTCAGTCCACGGATCGCCCGCGCCTTCTGCGGCGCCAGACCGCACGGCCGCACGATCGCCTGGATCTCCTCGACCGCCACGCCCGCCATCGCCGCCGCGTCGCCCGCCCGCGCGAACAGCGCCGGCGTGACTTCGTTGACACGCTTGTCCGTGCACTGGGCCGAGAGCAGCACGGCGACGAGCAGCGTGTACGGATCGTGGTGGGCGAGCGGGATCGCCGGCGCGGGATACAGCTCCGCCAGACGCTTCGCCACCAGATCGGCACGTTGTTGTCGGGTCATTCCGCAAGCAAAGGGCCGAGCGGTGGTGCGGCAAGCGCGCGACAGAGCCCGGGAGTTCGCCTCATTCGCGGCCGCCACGATTGCGCGGCGCAGGCTTCCGCCCAGCCTGAATCCAGCGTCCCCACAACCATGAACGTATCCACCGCCAGCTCCGCCTACCGCTCCGCGCCGCAACTCCGGCAACCCGACGCCGCAAGGGTCCAGAAGGACAACGCCGCAATCGCGACAGCGCAGCGAGCCCGCGACAACACGGCCGCCCAGCGGGCCGTCGCCGATCTCCGCCGGGATGATCGCCCGGCCGCCGCCGACAACCGCACCGAGGGGCCCCGGCGCGAGCGCGTCGGCTCCTCGCTCAATGTGAAGGCGTAGCGCCGCCGCCCCCCGCCCCGCGGGCCTGCTCCCACTCCGCGGCGAATTGCCGGGCCAGGCGCCCCAGCGCTGCCTCGACGTTCGCCGCCTTCGCGGTCACCCCGCCGGTCTGCTCCGCCCAGGTGACCGCCGGCAGCGTCGCCAGAACCTCGTGTTTGCGGATCGGTTTCACCGCCTCGCGCAGCTGCACGTCGAGGATGTAGAAGTAGCTCGCGCGCCCGGCGAGGCTCACGTTGGCCGAGATCTCGAGCACGGGCGCCCCGGGGGTGCGCTCCAGCACCGGCGGCGGGATCACCTCCACCCCGACCTCCTCGACCGCCGCGCGCACCACCGCGACCAGACCGGACTCGGTGAGCCCGAGCTTCGCGCCGTCGGGGGAAAGGCCGCGCACCGCGATGCCCACGGCGGGCAGGTTCCGCAACACGCTCATGTCGGCCGACTGGGCGGCCAGGCTCAGGGCGCCGCACAGGCACCAGAGAAGGATCGGTCGGAGGGTCTTCATGGAGTACAGGGCGAAGGGTGATTGTCCGGTTTGCTCGCGGGCCTCCACGCTCGTCCCTCGAGCGCGCCGCCCGCCGGGGCACTCGGTTCAGGGTGCCTCGGGCACGAGCCAGTCGAACCGCACGTCGGCCTCGCCGTCGAGCGCGAGCAGCGGCGCGAGTTGCGCGAGCACCGGCCGCAGCGCGGTGTCGAACTGCCAGGGCGGGTTGAGGATCGCCAGCCCGCACCCGCCCATCCCGACGCCGGCGTCCTCCGCCTGCACGCGCAGCTCGATCGCCAGGGTGGGCGCCAGCCGGCGTTCGCGCAGCGGGAGGAACAACGGCGCCGTGGACGCGCGCCCGGTCAGCGGATACCAGACGGCGAAGACCGCGGCCGGGCTGCGCCGCAGGCCCTCCTCGACCGCGGCGGCCACGTGCCGCATCTCGTCGGCGGACTCGAACGGCGGATCGATCAGCACCAGCGCTCGCTTCTCCAGCGGCGGCAGCATCGCGCGCGGCGCGCCGTAGCCGTCGATCCGATGCACCCGCGCCTTGCGCAGGCCGGCGCACTCGCGTTCGAGCGCCTCCGCCTCCTCGGGCTGGAGCTCGCAGAAGGCGCAGCGGTCGGAGGGCCGTGCGAGCTGGAGCGCGAGCACCGGCGAGCCGGGATAGAAGCGAAGCACGTCCTCACCGGCGCCGCAGGCCCGGTTGTAGTCGCGCACCGCCGCCACATAGTCGGCGACCGGCCCGGGCAGCGCGCCCGCGGCCGCGAGCCGGCCGATGCCCTCCGGCCACTCCGGCGCCCGGCCCCCCTCGGCGGCCCGCGCCAGATCATAGCGCCCCCGGCCCGCGTGCGTGTCGAGAAAGAGAAACGGCTTCGGTTTGCGCTGCATCGCGCGGATCAGCTCGCGCAGCAGCACATGCTTGAAGACGTCGGCGAAGTTCCCGGCGTGGAACGCGTGCCGGTAGTTCATCGCAACGCGAACCCGGCCGGCACCGGCACCTTCACCACGGTCTTGCGCACGAGCACCGGGGACGCTTCCGCCAGCCGCAGGCAGGGCATGTGACCGTCGGGAGGGAAGAGGATCACCAGGTCGCCCGGCACCAGCCGCAGCCGGGAGGCGAAGTCGGAGTCCGCGTACTTCACCAGATCCTTGTCGGGCACGTAGTCGACCGCCACCCGCAGCCGGTCGATGCCGGTCACCTCGACCGCCTCCTCGCCCTCGACGAGGGCCTGCACGTCGATGTAGCGCCGGTGCGACTCGAAGAAACAGTCGCCGCGGGTGCGGGTGCGATAGACCGACTCCATGGCGTGAACCCCGTTGCGCAGCTCCTGGCGCCGGGTCTCGCCCTCGGCCAGGGCGAGCAGTCCGGCGTTCTCCGGCGTGCCCTTCGTGAAGCAGTGTCGCAGATACTCGAACGCCTCCGCAAAAAGCGGGAGTTCGCGGAACAGTTCGGAGAGATCGCCGTAGGAGCCAAAGACCGCCATGGTGGCTGGAGACGTTCGGGCCCGCTCCGTAGGGCTCAAGCAAATTCCGGGCGGCGCGGCCGCCGGGGCCGGGCAAACTTTCGCTCGCCGGCCGGCCCCCGGCCCGCTGAGAGTGCGCGCATGAACGTCGAGATCGGTTTCTGGAAACGCACGGAGGACGGCCGCAAATTCCAAGTACGCCTGCGCGTCTTCGGCGGCAACATCCGCTGGGAGTGCCAGCCGGCGCGTTTCCAGGACTGGGAGCCCTACCCCGCGCCGGACGACGACGACTGGGACACCGTCATCGCCGAGGCCAACAAGCGCGAACCGCGCCGGGTGATCCACGACAAGATCCTCGCGCTCATCCGCCGTCGCGGCCGGCCGCAGGGCTCCGCCGAAGCATAGGAGTCCCGCGCGCAGCGTGCCACCCAGCCGTGCGCAGCCGGCCGGATGCGGTGCGAGGCCGCGCCGCCCCTACTCGCTCCAGCCGCCCCGGCGCTCCGACTTGCGGCGCGCACGTTGTTTCTTGCCGGCCAGCATTCGCGCCTTCTGCGCCCGGGAACGCTGCCGGTTGCGCCGCCGTTCCAGCTCGCGTTCGTCGCGCGCGGCCGCCGCCACCGCACGTTTCCGTTCCTCCAGGCGTGCCGCCAGCTCCGTCCAGGCCAGTGCGCGGTTGCGCGTCTGGGAACGCTCCCGCTGCATCCGCACTTCCACTCCGGTCGGGCCGTGGCGCAGTTGCACGGTGGACGATGTCTTGTTGACCTTCTGGCCCCCCGGCCCGCTGCCGAGAATGAACCGTTCCTCGCAATCCGCCGCGCGCACCCCCAGCGCCGCCAGCCGGGCGGCGAGCGTCTCGTCCTGCAGAAAATCGAAGTCGTTGGGGCTGGGCATGGCGTGCGACTAGAGCCAATGCACAGAAACGGGCCGTGGGAATCACGAAACAGCGCACCCGTCTCCCCCATTCCGGCCTCGAGCGGGGATGGTTTTCCCGCGGTTCCGTCCCTTGACTCGTCCGCGACTCCCGCCCAGTTTCCCGCGCGTCTATCAATCGTCCAACCCTCGACCGACCTCCCATGTCCGAGAACATCGCCCAACTCACCACCGCCACCTTCCAGGATACCATCACCAAATCGTCGACGCCGGTGCTCGTCGATTTCTGGGCCCCGTGGTGCGGCCCCTGCAAGGCGATCGCCCCGATCCTCGAGGAACTCGCCAAGGACCTCGCCGGCAAACTGAGCATCGCCAAGGTCAACGTCGATGAAGCCGGCGAGATCGCCGCGCAGTTCGGCATCCGCGCGATCCCGACGATGATCCTCTTCAAGGCAGGCCAACCGGTCGACACCTTCGTCGGCCTGGTCGACAAGGCCACCCTGCGCGCGAAGATCGCCGTGAAGCTCTGAGCGCCCTCGGCCCGCCCACTCTCGCCGGCCCCGCGCGGGCCGGCTTTTTCGTGCCCGGCGCCCGCCGACTCGCTTGCCACCCATCTGCCGGACCGCGACCATCGCACCTCGTCAAGATGTCGCCCGACCCGCTCGCCACCCATCACTGGGTCCACCACCTGAGCCCGTTTCTCTGGGAATTCTCCCCAGGGCTGGGCATCCGCTACTACGGGCTGGCCTACGTGCTCGGCTTCGTCGCCGGTTACTGGTTGCTCAACCGGTACTCGCGCGCGGGGCGTTCGCCGCTCAGCCCGGAGCGCAACGGCGATCTGCTCTTCGCCCTCGTGCTCGGCGTGCTGCTCGGCGGCCGGCTCGGGTATTTTCTGCTCTACGCCCCAGGCGCCCTCTTCAGCACTCCGCTGGCCTTCTTCCGCGTCTGGGACGGCGGCATGGCGAGCCATGGCGGTTTCGTCGGTGTGTTGGTCGCGCTCCTGTGGTTCGCGCGGCAGAGCCGGACCAGCGCCTGGACGCTCGCCGATCTCATCGCCACCATCACGCCGCCCGGCCTGCTGCTCGGCCGCATCGCCAATTTCATCAACGGGGAACTCTGGGGCAACGTGAGCCAAGTGCCGTGGGCGGTGGTCTTCCCGCTCAGCGCCGAACCCGGCACTCCCGTCGCCGCGATCCCCCCACGCCACCCCTCCCAGCTCTACGAGGCGGGGCTCGAGGGGCTCATCCCCTTGGTCTACCTGCAGCTGCGTTTCTGGCGCAGCCGCACCGCGCAGGAGCGCCCCGGCCAGCTCGCGGGCGAGTTCCTTGTCCTCTACGCCCTGGGGCGAATCGTCTGCGAACAGTTCCGCGAACCCGACGCGGCCCTGATTGCCGGCGTGAGCCGCGGTACGTTCTACTCGGTGTTCCTGCTGCTCGCCGGCCTGGCGATGTTCTTCTACGTGCGCTGGCGGACCACTCGGTGCGTCCGGCCCGCAGCCGGCCCGCGGCCGTAGTCACCCACGCAGCAGCCCGGCTGCAAGCCGCGGGTGCCGCGGCCCGCGCTCCGCAGCAGGCGACCGGCCCATGTTTGTTTTGCCAGACCGGCCGAAACGACTAGACAAAGGCTTCCGTGATTCGACCTGGAACGATGGGAGGCAGGTGAGGTCGGATCGGCTGTCCGCCCATGGTCTCCGCCGTCGAACGACAATCCGTCTTCATCATCACCCACGAGTTCTATCCTCGGCGGGGTGGCATTGCGACGTTCACCGAGGAGATCGCCAAGGCGTCGGCCGGGCTCGGTTACCCCACAGAGGTCTGGGCCCCCCAGTCCCCGGGCGAGAACGAGAAGAGCTGGCCCTTCCCGATCCGCCGCCTCCCGCTCAAGGGCAGCCACGACCTCTCCTGCCAGATGCGCTTGGCCCGCCAGCTGGTGGTCAACCGCCGCACCCTGCGCCGCGCCACCGTCTATCTGACCGAGCCAGGGCCGATGCTGGCGATGATGCCGCTCCAGTTCTTCAAGGCCCTGCGCCCGCGCCGCCTCCTGCTCACCTTCCATGGCTCCGAGATCCTGCGCTTCGCCGAGAGCAGCACCCGCCGTTGCCTCGCCCGCGCCCTCATCAAGCGCGCCGACCGCATCAGCACCCTCACCAACTACACCCGGCGCCTGCTCTGCACCCATTTTCCCGAAGCCGAGGCGAAGACCGTGATCACCCCCGGGGCGCTCCGCTCCGATTTCGCCACGGCCCAGCCACGCCGCTCCGCCTGCGGCGACAAGGTCGTCATCCTCACCGTCGGCCGCCTCCATCCGCGCAAAGGCCAGATGTTCATCCTCGAGGCGCTCAAGGCCCTCCCGCCCCATCTGCGTCAACGGATCGAATACTGGATGGTCGGCACCGGCCGGCATTCGGACTACGAGATGCTGCTGCGCGCCGGCGCCGAGGGCAGCGGCGTCACCGCCCGCTTCTTCGGCGATGTCGGCGACGACCAGCTCGACGACATCTACGACCAGGCCGACATCTTCGCGATGACGAGCATCAACCACCAGACGAGCGTCGAGGGCTTCGGGCTGGTCTATCTCGAGGCCTCCGCCCACGGCCTCCCGGTGATCGCCCATGCCGTCGGCGGCGTGCCCGAGGCGGTGGTCGACGGTGTCACCGGCCTGCTCGTCCCCCCCGTCAATCTGCCCGCCCTCACCGCCGCGTTCCAACGCTTGGTGACCGACGCCGATCTTCGCCGCACCCTCGGGACCAACGGACAGGACTGGGCCCGCCGCAACTGCTGGACCCGTTCGGCCGGCGTGCTCCTCGGCAGCTGACCGGCTCCCGCCGAGGCCGACGGGGCGGGCGAGCCGCGCGCCATCCGCCGACACGCGCCAGACTTGGCCTGCGCGCGGTTTTCTGGCCAACTGCCCGCATGATCGAAGGTCGCACCGAGCTCCGCGTCCGCTACGCGGAAACCGACATGATGGGCATCGTGTACCACGCGCACTACCTGGCGTGGTTCGAGGTCGGCCGCACCGAACTCCTCCGCGCCCATGGCATCGCCTACCGCTCGCTCGAGGACCTCGGCTACCGGCTTCCCGTGATCGAGGTGCAGGCCCGCTACCACCGGCCGGCGCTCTACGACGACATCGTCACCATCGTCTCGCGCATGAAGGAGCACCCCGTCGTGCGCTTGCGGATCGACTACGAGGTGCATGCGCGCGGACACAAGCTCGTCACCGGTCACACCCTGCACGCCTTCATCAACCGCGAGGGCGCCCCCGTCCGCCCGCCGGCCGTCTTCGCCGAGAAGATGCAGGAACTCTTCGGTCGCCCGCCCGCCTAGCCCGCCGGCTCCGCCGGGCCCCCGGGGCCCGCTTCGTATTCGTCGATCACCGCCAGGTCGGACTCGCCGGCCCGGCTTGCGGCCAGGGCCGCGGCGCCGGCCGCGGCGCCCAACACCCGCCACACCGCCCACACGGCATGCCCGCGCACGACCGGCGACTCGTGCCGCACCAGCCGCAGCAACTCCGCCGAGACCGCCGCCCGTTCCCGGGCGGAGCCCGTCCCGCCGGGTCCCCACACGTTGCCGGCGGCGATGCAGGCGTTGCGCAGCAACCCCGCGAGTTTGGTCCGCTTCATCGCCGTGCCCTTGAACAACTCGCGATAACGCTCCGGGGTGAGCCGCAACAGCTCGAGCAACCCCAGGGCGCCGAGATCGTGCCGCCGGGCCAGCAGCGCGCTGCGGCCCGCCTGCGCGAAACGGTTCCACGGGCACACCGCCAGGCACTCGTCGCAGCCGAACACCCGCCCGCCGAAGGCCGCGCGCAGTTCCCGCGGCACGAAGCCGCGGTTCTCGATGGTGTGGTAGCTGATGCAGCGCCGCGCATCGACCACGCCCGGAGCCGGGAACGCCGCCGTCGGGCAGGCATCCAGGCAACGGCGACACTTGCCGCAGTGGAGCCCCGTACGTCCGGCCTCCCGCGCCACGAGCGGCGGATCCGCCGGCACCTCGGCGCGCACCAGGATCGCCGCCAGCAGCATCCAGTTGCCGAACTCGCGCGAGATCAGGTTGCCGTTCTTGCCCCGGAAACCGACGCCCGCCGCCGCGGCCCAGCCGCGCTCCTGCACCGGCCCGGCGTCGACATAGTAGCGGTAGTCCGTGGCGCCCAGCCCGCCCAGTTCCTCCAGCACGCGCCCGGCGGCCACCAGGCCGGGCTTGATCGTGTCGTGGTAGTCGGAATGCAAGGCGTAGCGGGCGAAGGGTTCGCCGCCGATCGCCGCCCCGGGCCAGTAGTTCACGCCCAGCACGATCACCGTCTGCGCGCCGGGGAGCACCAGTTGCGGATCCAGCCGCAGGTCGGCCGTGCGCACCAGCCAGTCCATGTCGGCATGGTGCCCGGCCGCGAGCCAGTCGCGCAGCCCGGGATCGCCCGGGGCCGCGGCGGGGGCGAACCGGACCACGTCGAAACCGAGGGCGTGCAAACGCCCGCGCAACGCCTCGCGTGGCAACCCGTTCACGGGACCGCCACCGTCTGCGGCCGGAAATCCCGCGCCTCGCGATGGTACACCCGCAGAACGTGGTTCACGATCTCCGCGATCGGCCGGCCCTCGGTGAGGATCATCGTGCCGGAGCGCTGGTAGATCGGCTCGCGCTGTGCGAACAGCGTGCGGATACGCTCCGCCGGATCCTCCACCTCGAGCAGCGGCCGCGCCCGGCTCTGCGCGGTGCGCCGCAGGATCGTCTCCACCGAGGCATGCAGGCAGACGAGGATGCCCTTGGTCCGGACCAGTTCGAGCATGCCCTCCTGCACGATCAGCCCGCCGCCGCACGCCACGATCTGGCTGGTGGCCGGATGTCCATGCTCGATGAACTCGCGCTCGTAGCGGCGAAAGGCCGGTTCCCCTTCGCCGGCGAAGATCTCGCTGACGGTCTTGCCGCGCAGGCGCTCGATCTCGTGGTCCGAATCGAGAAACTCGAAACCGAGACGCGCCGCCACCCCGCGGCCGACCGTTGTCTTCCCCGTCCCCATAAAGCCGACGAGATAAAGATTGGCGCACTCGCTGGACATCGTGGGCCCAGCATGGCCACCTGCGTGCCCGGGGCAAGTGCGGGTTGCGGCGGCGCCGGCCTCACGCCCGGCCGGACCGGCCGGCGACCACCTGCTGCAACGTGTCCTCAAAAGCCGCGAACACCCGCTCCCACGTGATGCCCTCGGCCGTGGTGCGCGCCGCGGCGCGCAGCCCCGCCCACTCGGCGGGCCGCCGCACCAGCTCCTCGGCGGCGGCGACGAAGGCTCCGTCGTCGCCGAAGGGCGCCAGCACGCCGTTGCTCCAGGACCGGATGTGCTGCCGCCCCGCCGCGTAGTCGTAGCAGAGCACCGCCAGCCCGCTCGCCAGGGCCTCGGTGACGACGTTGCCGAACGTCTCGGTCGTGCTGGGGAAGAGGAAGACGTCGCCCGAGGCGTAGTGCGCGGCGAGCTCCTCGCCGCGCCGCATCCCGGCGAAATGAAATTGTGGGTACCGTTTCTCCAGGTCGCCGCGCGCCGGGCCGTCGCCCACCAGGACGAACTGCGCAAGCGGCGCCACCGCCTGCGCCCGCAGGAACGCCCGCACCGCCAGATCGATGTTCTTCTCCACCGCCAACCGCCCGACGTAGAGGAACACCGGGACATCCGGAGCCGCCCCCCACGCGCGGCGGAGCGCCTCGCTGCGCCGCGCCGGGTTGAACAACCCTCCGTCGACCCCGCGCGACATGACACCGACGCGTCGGAACCCCTGGGCGACGAGCTCCCCCCTCGCCTGGTCGGTGGGCACCAGCGTGCAAGCCGCGCGGTTGTGGAAGGCGCGCAAATAGCCGAGCGCGATGTCGTGCATCGCCCGGAACATGTACTGCTGGGTGTACTGCTGGAAATTCGTGTGGAAGCTCGAGCTGACCGGCACCCCGAGCCGCCGCGCCGCGCAGAGCGCGGCCCAGCCGAGCGGGCCCTCGGTCGCGATGTGCACCACGTCGGGACGCGCGCGACTCCAGCGCTTCCGCAACCGCAGGTACAACGGCAGCCCGATCCGCAACTCCCGGTAAAACGGCAGCGGCAGACTCGGCACCAGGCAGTGCCGCAACCCGGCCGGATCGGCCGGGTCGCGCTCACCCGCTCCCGGCAGCCGCGGCCGCACGATCTCGATCGCATGCCCGGCGGCGGCCAGCCCGCGCATCAGGCGCTGCAGGGTCATCGCCACGCCATTGACTTCCGGCGGGTAGGTTTCGGTGACGAGGACGAGTTTCACAGGAGCGACACGGGCCGGAGATGGGTGGAGGGCGAGCGAAGAGCAGCGCGCCCGCGCTGGCCAGAAAAACAAAACGCCCCCCGGAAGAATCCCGGGGGGCGTCGCGAAAAAACGGGGTTACTTCTTCTCCTCGGGCTGCTTGGTCGGCTCCTTCACCTCGAGCAGCTCGATCTCGAAGACCGTGAGCGCGCCGGGGAACATGCCCTTGTCGCCGTAGCCGAGCTCGGCCGGGACGTAGAGCTTGAGCTTCCCGCCCACGCCGGTGAGCTGCAGGCCTTCCTTCAACCCGGCGATCGCCGGCTCGAGCGCCATCTCGATCGCGACCGGCTTGCCATCCTTGTCCTTGGGGTCCACGAGCACGTCGCCGTTGACGAACGTGGTCTTGACGTAGCCGCGCACCGCCTGGGTCGGCTTCGCCTTCGCGCCCTTGCCCTCGGCGAGGATCTCGTAACGCAGGCCGCTGGCGGTCTTCTTGACCGAGGGCTTCGCGTCGAGGGTGGCCAGAAACTCCTTGGCCTCCTTCTGGTTCCGCTCGTTGGTCTCCGTGCGCATCTTCTCCAGCGCGGTCGAAACTTCCTCACCACGCGCCTTGAGCAGCGTCTGCGCCTGCGGGACGAGCACGCTCATGTCGTAGGGGAGTTCGGAACCGGCCATCGCCGCCCCGAGACCGCGCAGGAACCCGACCAACTCCTCGTCGCTGCGGATGAGCGGCGACAGGTCGCGGGCCATGTTCAGCCGCTGGGCGATCATGTAACCGTAGAATTCCATCTTCTGCACATCCGAGTACTTGCCGTCGACCGGCGCGATGATCTCGGGCTGGGCCGCCGCCGCCGCCGTGGCCGGCTGCGCCGCGGGCTTGGCGGCCGCCGGAGCCGCCGAAGTCGCCGGCTGGGCGGGCTTGCTCGGATCGATGTCGATCTTGATGTTTTGGGCACCGAGCGGCGCGGCGAGAGCCAGAAGCCCGGCAAGGAGGGGAAGGGTGCGTTTCATCTGAGGTTCGAAGTGTTTTGGGCGGCGCGGGCGCAAGCTTGCGTGCGTCGGAAAGGCGCGGAAGATGAAGACCGGTTTTTCAAAAAGCAATCCTTCCCCCGCGCCGGCGTTTCCACCTCCGGGCGGACCGCCGCCGCCCCGCCGGGGCTCCTTCTCCCCATGACTTCCGAACAATTCTGGCACAGCCAGGACGGGCTCATCCACGCCCTCCGCAAGAAGAACGACTCGCTCGCCCTCACCCTCGCCTTCCGGCCGCGCTCCACCGCCGAGCTGGCCTTCATGCGCGAGCACCTCGGCGCCCTGCACTTCACCGAACGCAGTTCGCTGGCCCGCATCGGCATCGAGATGGCCACCATCGGCGCCCCCACCA
>Ga0208940_1003324_pt1 | contig 13708 bp, 10 predicted proteins | sample AD_JPNNA6_MetaG_FD_184445 | JGI IMG/M metagenome (GOLD analysis project Ga0208940, IMG submission 184445) | Active sludge microbial communities of municipal wastewater-treating anaerobic digesters from Japan - AD_JPNNA6_MetaG (SPAdes) (version 2) | ecosystem: Engineered > Bioreactor > Anaerobic... | reverse complement strand
GTGTAACAACTCTGATACTGGGCATGCCTGTTTTTGAAAAGTTATCAACCAGAGAATCAGCAAGATTGTATCAGATTAAAAATCATATAGAAAAGACAAGGGTCAAAGATATCAAAATATGGAAAAGCAAAAATCTTCCTGAAAATCTTGTGTCAAAACGAATAAAAACTCTATCAAACCAAGCATGTTTTTAGAACCAAGTTTTGAGCACCCTACTTTGCAGGCCGTAAGCCTGCTTCTAATGCGACGGAGAGAAAAACGCTCCGCCAAACTGTGCGGATGGGACGCTACGCTCAATTGGGGTCTGATTAGTATACATATTTTAAAAATTTTAAAAAGAACAGATAAGAACTACATTACTAACAAATCGTCATCATTTACTGGAAACTTTGTCAAATTTGATTCAAAATGATTTCCAGTAATTTCTTTTTCATCACATGGTCCAACAATTAGAAAATCAGATTCTTTATCTATATTTCCATTTTGATCTACTGTCAAATGTTTTAATTTATCTCCTTTTATCTTAACAAATACCTGCACCCCATATGTCTTATGTTTACTCACATGAGCTCTTTCTGGACTATCGTAACATAAGCTCTTTATTTTTGCTATTATATTTTCTTTACTTTCATGAATCTCCGTTTGACCAGGAGTTCCTCTTTGTTGTAAATCTTTAGTAACAGAAGCTCTATTGTAGCCATCTTCTCGTACATGCTTATTACAAAAAGAATCAGAAAGAGTAAATAATGTTCCAGATTTCTTTAATATTCTTGTTTGATCTTTAGTTAGTAATTGAATCGAATTATGTTTTGGAATACAATTTATATAGTTTTGTTTTCTTTGCACAGATTGTACCGCCCTCGCCCCCATTACATCCGCCTCATGCTCCAACCCTACATTATCATTCACCGGCATACCATTCACATTTGTTGTTGGAGAAACACGTCCAGCCATTTGCTGGGCTACGTGCCAAGCTTCGTGAGGTAGATGCTGTTCTTGTCCTGGAGCTACATGTATGTCCGTACCTTGTGTATAAGCAAGTGCTTGTACCGTAGCTGGTTTGGGTGAATTGTAGTGTACACGCACGCTGTCCATGGAGAAACCAGAAAGGTTTTCAACTCCTGATTTCAGATTGTCGGGCATGCCAGTAAGGTTGGGAGCTGCTTCACGCTGTACGGCAAACTTTCCTTGCAAAGGCTCTTCTTCATCCTCTGTTACGCGTTGAATCGGAGTTGCAAATTTACCTTGCAAAGGTTCCTCCTCGTCTTCCTCTCGCTGAACTGGCTCGGAAAACTTTCCCTGAAGCGCGTCATCTTGCTCATCGTCGGCAAAACGTTGGAGGGTTTGGAAGGCTGTAGAGACAGGACGGTTGTCCTTGAATTGCGAAACAGAAGACTGACCTTCTGTCTTCGATTGTACGGTTCGGGAGGTCTGTGCCTGCCTAGATTGTTCTGTAAACATAGTATTGAGATTAAAATTGATTTAAAAGATGGATTTATTTGGCCTAAAACACTGAAGCCAAAAAGCCTCGACTCGAAGATTATCCTTTGAAAAAACTTCTTAGTAATTTCGTTTTGTAATTCGAGTATATTCTATTTTAAGCCTATTTTGTAATAGCAAATACAACGGTTGTTTTATTGGTGGCATAAGATCTATATATTTAAGTAATTCTATAAAAACAGACGCCATTTCTCTGGTTAATATAGAGGTACCCATCAACTCCATTGGATTTAAAAAATAATCCAATCTTTTTTTCACATAACCTTTGTCTTCTTTAGGAATTAAAGAGGTCAAATCGCCATGAAGATTGATAATTTTTGTTCCTGAACCATCCTTATAAAAAGAAGCACCTTGTGGCTCTCCAACAGAAGAAATGGAGACACCATTCTTCATGTTTTCAGTCATTATTCTCAAATGTTCCAATTCATGTATGGCAAATATGCGGTTCTTGGAAACTTGATCTACATTTGGTATATTAGGATTGGTCTCCATATCATTTGGTTGCCCAGGATCCAATGGCTTTGGCAAAGTTAAACGTACAATGCCTTGTCTAGGGGTGGCCTCGTTTACTTTGCCGTCGGCTTCGGGCAATGTACCAATCGTAACTCCCCATTCTAAACCATTTTCTGAAAACATAAGATACTGATACTTTCCTTTATCCATTTCATTCAACGCATCTAGGGTGTTAGTTTGATTGATTTCCTGGTTGTATGCCGCAATATAATCCTGTATTCCAGCTTGTACTCTTACTCGTTGAATGGTAGGATTTAGTTCTGTTACTATTTTTGATTGGGAAACATTCCTATTCTCTTTTCTTTGTACCGCATTCTCTCGCATCACTTCCGCCTCTTGTTGCAATCCTTGGTTATTAGGTTCCTCTTCTCGTTGTAGAGGCTCAGAGAATTTGCCTTGAAGGGTTTGAAAAGCGGATGTCACAGGACGGTTGTCCTTGAACTGTGAAACGGCAGATTGATCTTCTGCCTTCGGTTGTATGGTTCTGGAGGTTTGAACCTGCCGAGATTTTTCCGTAAACATAGTATTGAGATTAAAAAGCTTTTACGAGTTTCAACAAATTATTTTTGTATAAAAACCAAATTGTAGTTCTTGTTGATTCTTTGGATTCCTTCTATTTTCATCCCCACCTAACATTGATCATTTTCTCCATCCAGCGGAATTTGAGCATGCGGAAACTCCATGGAATGGTGTCGAGCAAGAGGTCGTAGGCGCGCTTGTCAACGGTAAGTTGCCAAGCCGTTTCGTTCTCCAATCGGAGAAATCCCGAACGTTGAAGGAAAGAGACGCGGAACGAATCCTCGGAAGTGTTTTTTAACTGGCTCCACTGCGCCTTCACGCCACCCAAGAGGCTATCGGCTATGGAACGTTCTTTGTCTGTCATTTCGCACGTTTTGGGCAGAGGCACTTCTTCTTCGAGCAAAACCAAAAGGCGGTTCAGAAAGAGCTGCGCCTCATCGTGCTCACGCTCCTCGCCATAGACAATGTACTGCATCAGGAAGATGGCTCGGATGCGGAACTCATCGTCAAGAAAAGCATCGGCGTTCTCGTTCATATAACCTGCATATTGGAACAGACGGGGAAAGAAAGGTGCGATCAGGACCAAGCCCGCATTCTCTACCGTCCAACTCTTTTTCGTCTTCTCTTCAGGATGTTCCTGTTTTTGTAACTCTTTTTCTATATCCTTTTTCTTCGGATGAAACTTATTTAGTTTTTCGAGAACCTGACGTAGTTTTCGGAGCGTAGATTCTACGGTTGGGCTCTCCTCTTTTGCCATCTCACGCTTCAAGATAGTGAGTAAATCTTCCCTTATCTCAGAAAAATCCAAACTACGCATCAGTAAGGTGCGCAGCTCGTCGAGCGACCATGAGAGGCTACGCCTACCCGTAAGCTGCACAAAGCAGAAGAGCGCATCGGCAGAAACTTTTTCCAAACGGGAAGTGGAGATACCTACCCCACCCAGCTCACGGAGAAAATCCTGCAACTGCGATTGGAGTCTGTCCAAACGGCTATCGGCAACCGCCTTCACGAAGAGGCTCTGCAGTTTGGCGTCGCTCTTCAGCAAACGGAGAACCGCCACCGTAGGCAAATCGCCACTGCGCCATAAACGCGTGAAGAGAGCAGGCCGCTGCTGAAGAGCGTATTCCAGCCAACGCTTCTGATAATCGGCAGGCGCAACAACCTCGCAAAAAAGCATTACTAGCCAGCGTTCCAACTCAGCATCCGTCATCTTGACCGAAGTGGGTTGAGCCACGACATGCTCCACATAAAGCTCGCGCACTACACTGGCAAGTTCCTCCATCTCCGCACCCGCCTTTGCCGGCAAGAGGTTCATAAAACTCGAGAGAAGCTCGAAAATCGAGAAGTTATAGTGCGAAGCCAGGGCATGAATCACACGCAGCACATACGTCTTGCGATGAAAAATTGTGCCCTGCGGAATGAAGAGACACGTGAGCAGCACCTGCCATTTGATGATTCGGAAACCTTCGCCGGCACGGCCTTCCATGAGTCCGTCGCGGTAAAGGTCCAACGTTCGCGAATAGGAAATGATAAAGGTACTTTCGTAGGGACGAATCTCGGCCAACTGTTTCTCTAACGCCTCATTGGTGTAACGGCTGAGGTACTTTTCGACCGAGGCCTCATCCTGCAACAGAGCAACATACTCCGTCTCGGTCTTGAGCTGTTGCGGTTTTTCAACCTTCTCCGTCTTCTTTTCCTGAGGAGAAAAAACAAGCGATAATCCCATCAAAATCTCCGTCAAAGAGGAGGTGAAGACCGTCTTTGTCTGAGCCTCAACCACAGGCAGAAGCAAAGCGATGAGATCGGCAACGGCTACATTATAATGATGTGCCAAACGTACGAGCACCGCACAGACAAACGCCTGACGAGCCAACTGCGTCTGCGGATATTCCAACAAAACAAAAAAGATAAACTCCCACTTGACAAGACGAAAACCATCTCCGCTTTTTCCCTCCAGCACACCCTTGTCACGGCTACGTTCCAAGCTATCGGCATAGGAAATGACAAACTCCTTTTCGGAAGGAAAGAGGATGCCCACCACCTGATGAATCACATTATCTGTCATCGTAGGGAGATTTTTACGAAGGAATGTCTCGTCAGAGAAAAGAAGAGCCAGATTTTCTGGAGAGAGGAAACTCTCACGCCACAGATTTACTTCTGAAGAAGAATAAGCGTCAGGTCCTTCAAAAAGACAATTGAAGCGTTGAATAAACAGTTTGTCAGACCAACCGAGATCAACGCCGAAACGATTGTCCAGCGTCTCGTTCTCAATCTCCAAAAGCAACGAGAGAAACTCGGTACGGTAGAGCTGCAACGCCTGCAATTCCTGCAAAGCGCCAGTCATCCAACCCACAAAATCGTGAAACGAAATATTATAGTGAGCCGCCATTCCGCGAAGGGTATAAAGCAGCAACTGTTTACGGGTAAAACGGCCCTTGCCCTCCGAATAGAGGTAAGCTAAAACCAACTGCCACAACACAACACGGTAGACGCCCCGCTCAATGAAGGGCTGCTTACGGCCTGCTCGAAACTGTTCCTTGTAATTGATGAGATGCAAGCGTACGTAGAGGCAGACGAACTTCGACTCGGAGGGGCGCACGCGCGTGAGCAACTGCTCCAGATTCTCGTCGTCCAACTGCTGAGCCAACCGATTGGTCACAAAAGCGTAATGTCCGTAGCTCTCCAAAAAATCGTGCAGTTTGCCCGCCTCCTGCTCCAACGTTTGCTTCAGAAGAAAATTAAGATCCGAAAAACGGTAGTCCAAGCCATCAGGCAAAGAGCCATGCAGAAGAAAATAACATAAGGCCTCAAAGACACTGGTCGCCACCGAAGTGTATACTATCTGGCACGACAGGCTTTTATTTTCCATCCTACGCCCACCTCGCGACATGTTGAGAGCCAACTCCTTCAGCTTAGCGCGCAAAGCGGCGGCAAAGGCAGCGTCGAACGACTCCTGAGGCAACGAGCCAAGATCCAGTTCGAGACGCTCAATCTGCCAAACGCCATCCTCCTTATCGAAAGGAGAAATGACCTCGTCGAAAACCTTTTCAAACGAATGTTGGAAAAAGTTATCCCAGCGGGCATAGAGCTTTCGGACAAAAGGTTCATCCTTGGCATCTATCAAAAAACGACATGTGTTGATATTCATATAGATGAAGGAAGATTGACTATGTTATAGCACATTTAATCTACGAATATCACCAACCTTCAAGGACGCATACCGCCTCAAAAAACGGGTGTCTACTGTAGAGACGATGTACCACATCGTCTCTGTAATATATTGTGTGATAATTTGTTAAATAAATTTATTATTCATCACAGACGGGGCGCGCCCCGTCTCTACCGGTGCCCGTACGAGAAACAGCACATTTAATCACCATTTCCTCATTTTACAAACCTACGGAAACGCGTACCGCCTCAAAAATCGGGTGTCTACTGTAGAAACGACGTACCACATCGTCTTTGATAATCAACCAATTAAATCGCATTAAATTTTCAAACAATGCAATTTCCATATTTTTATGATGTAGTTTCGCCTGTTCCTATTTTGGAAATCTCATTCTACCGAGCTGATCCATTTCTTCATTTTTCCGGCGAGTTGTGCACCGCCTAGTTTCTTTTGGGTGGATAGAATGTATTTCCAAAAATTATAATCTGTTTGGAAACTCTCTAAGTTTGAAATAGGCCACCAACAAACATGAGCAAGAGTTATGTGTGCAGGAATTCGTTTTTTCAACATCAAACTACAGAAATCACAGAACTGAGTGTCGTTTTGCAAACGCTCTTCCACAAAAAAGAGAGCGGAGACCGTCATTTTTTCCTCTTCAGGAATCTCAGTCGATGCGCCGTAATAAAATAGCGGATGCTCTATCAGGAAGAAATTGAAACAATCCTCCTTTATGCCTATCAACTGTTTTAGATAGAACTCCAATCCCGAGACGCTCCCGGGCGACGAGTCGAGGAGATTCATTCCCATCCCCCTGTTTTTAGCGTAAGACGAGACGTTCTGCAAGAAATCGAGCCGAGCGTTCTTCTTCTCCATGCAGTGGCGGTCCAGATGGCTCAAGGAACTATGTTCACCGTAGATGCCATCCAACATATCAGCCCAACTTTCATTGAAATCGACCTTGCCGTTCATACGGTCTCCGATAGTATTCAACTCCAAAAGGCCTGACTCAAATATGGAGTCGAACCACGACATATAGGTCTTAAGCTGAGCAATCTGAAGGTCGCGTTCTGTAGATGTGTATGAAGGCGCAATGCCTCGTTCATTCACGCCGTAACAGTCGGGCATGCCGTTGCCGACAGGCTCATGAGCAAAAATTCCGGGATTATTTCCTTCTGGAAAATTCCACTTTATATTATCGACAGATGAGGAGTCTGACGAAGTCTGCTCCGTATAGCGGTAGTTCTGAATCAGACGCTTCACCTCTTGAGTACTGACATCCACCGTTTTGCCGTTACGGAGAAGGCGAACATGCAAATCGCCAGCACCAAAAGCCACGATGGAATAGGAATGGTACAGATCAGGCAGCCTCAACTTATTCACAAAACGAAGATTACCTTTCTGGAAATAGAGAGAAATGACGCTCGAGACGCCCTCTACCTTCGACAGTCGGTTATACAAATCGGAAATAGAAAGCACATCGCCCTGTTCGGAAAGGGTATCTTGCTCTATCAGCATCTTCTTCTGCTCGGGACCATCGAACATCTCATCGTACGTATGGCCCTCCTCCTTCTGCGAGCGAAGGGAGACAAAGGTCACGCCAGAGTTAAGAAACGACTGTGCACTGTAGTAGATCTGAGCCAACATCTGCTCTGGATTCGAATCGAGGGCAATCTCCACATCGGCATGAAAATCAAGGATAATCTGAGACGAGAAGGTCACGTTGCCTAAGTTCTCGCAGAGATTTCGATGCTGATGAAAGAGCTTCACGATATCATCTATGATAAGTTGTTTGCGCTGATCGGAAGTGTCGGAGAATACATCCACCACAAAATCGTAGGTGCAGGTTTCTCGGTTGACAAGCACCTTCACATCCGCCACATCGTCTACCGAAGAGACTATCAGCAATCGGTAATCGGTCGGTGTGACAGGCGAGACGGCAAATACATCTACCGGAGAAAACAGAAGCGACTTGCTCGGATCGAACTGCTCATTGGGTGGCGTCAGATAATCCTGCAGGTTGAAACGCATGCGATAATCCAACTCCCAAAGAGCATAGTTGAGCTGTTCTAAAATGGTGACACCCGGATCGTGCAGGTTGTAGTCCGTCCATACGTCGCCAGACAGTTTCTGAAGCAACGAGACGGAATCCTTCTGCAACTTCTCGTAGAACGATTCTCCCGCATCTTTTCTTTCAATAGAGGTGTGCTCCATCTTTATGCTAAAAAGGAATTACAGTTCAAGAATATAATAAGAAATGACATGCTGATCGCCGTAATTGGAACGCGAACGCATCTGAAGACCATAGACATAATCGCCGTGCTCGTCTTTCTTCGCATTCCAACGGAATTGGATGGAGTTAAACTTTGAGCCAAACCACGAACGGCAAAGGTTTTTCACCTTGGCATGTTTACCGAAACAGTTCATAGCCGAGACCTCAGACATCGCATAACGTCCAGAACCCTTCTCGGCCTTCGCCTTCGCCACCACACGGTAGGCCATACAGCCGTACTCATAATGGGTAATGTTATGCCAAAGTCCGTCGGCCGGCACGGTCAGGATTTCGCCTTTGTAGCTGGTGGCAACCATTCCGCCCTTAACGGAGAGAGCTTTCTGCTCCTGCTCCGATGCCATCGTGTTTGGGTTAACCATAACAGAACCGTCCTGATTGAGGCGTACAACAGGCGTTTCGGACATTCCCCTACAGATAAGGAACGAACCATTGTCTGTTACCGAGAAGCGCCAAGCGGCCTCCGAGTCGAGAATGTCCTGACGAATCTCCATCACATTGCCCTCCCGGCTACCGTTTGTCGGCGAAAGGGTCATGCCACCATCGGCAGTCTTGATGAAGCCATCGTCGACGATGTTGAGCATGGAATCAATCAAATCGGCAAACTGCGAGCAATCGGGCTTTTTTCCTGCCGAAAAATACTCCTTCAGCGTGCGTCTATTCGTTTTAGCCATATATCATATAAATTTTATTTCATCTTAAAAAAAACGCTAACAGTCAAGCGTTTCGTTATTCATTGAAGGCGGAGTTTCCACCACAAAAGTTTCGCCTATCTCAAAATCGCCAACACCCGTCTGTGCCCGCCAATCTTCCTCTTTCTGAATAGGAATCAAGAAGAACGTCTCATCAGGAAGAAGGATGGACCATTCGTTGGACGGAGCCACACTGAAATCTCTATTTCCCGACATCTCCCAAGTATAGACTTTCCGCTCGTACAATCCACCTGGCGATTGACAGACATGAATCACCTTCAATCCAAAGACTGCTAAAATCTGAGGAATGGAGGCCAACGCACTTCGTAGATCCATTACCGAGAAAGACATGCCCAGCGTTGGCGCAACAGAACCGTCGTGCCAAGGTGCAATAGCCAACTTCAGCTGATTCTCCACCTTGTGGATAATGTCGCCCGAAGAGACTCCATCGCTCAGTTGGAGACCGCCAAAGACCGTCACCTTCTCATATACCGGATTAATCACATCCACCTCTACAAACGGAGAAATGTACTGCTTTAGAAAAAACTCAATCTCGCGCAACTCCGCATCGGTACAGAGAGGAAAATCCTCGTCAAAATGCTTTTTATGCAGAACCACCACCGTTACCAAACTTTTACGGTGAAGACCCTTCGTATCCTTTTGCGGAATACATTTCACATGGTCAATTTGATGGAAATTCTGCAAGACTAGCCGTTCATAATCGGTAGCGAGCAACGCACGGTTGCGGTGCTGGATACGTTCACGGATTCGGATATTCATGTCCTCGTCCGTCTCGGCAAAGAAGAAACCTTCGAGCTGCGAAACGGATTTCACCGCTGCCAAGCCTGGAATCGCATCGGGAACGGCCTCATCCGAATCTACCTGCACGCACGCCACATTGGTATAGGCAGCGCACACGCCCGAGCAGACGCCCATATCCTTCGGAACGAAAGCGGAGACCCAAAAGCAACCGTCGGCCTCGAGCATATCTGCCGTTATCGTTTCGGGGAAAAGAAGGGAGACAAAACCGCTCTGAAGCAAGCCATAGGTTTCATCGGCCAAAATATTGAAAGGCCGAATATCCACCCAACCCGCTTTGGTACGGTAAGACCAAGTGACGTGCTGAATCTGGTCCACCTCGGTCAGAAGTTTATTCATCTCCAAATAGAAGTTCAGAATATTCAAATCCTTGGCACCCGATAAGGAAATGACGAGACGTACACCCTCATCAACGCCATGGATAATAGGAATCGGCGCAGTAAACTTTCCGTTCTGTCCCGAAAAAGAGATGACCAGCTGCTGGTAAAAGACCTCCACATCAGAGGTTCCGCCGCTCACAAACTCGGTCTCCGCATCGGCCTCGTAAGAGAGACCAACGGAGGCCACAACCGGCTGGATTGGCGGTTCTGGCATGGACAACTGAACTTTCGTTCGGCTATTGAGCATCATCACCTCGGCAAAAAGACGACGATATAGAGCCGTACCAAAACCTATTTCGGGGGAAGAGAAACGGAAGCGGAAGAAGCCCGAAGGGACAGCTCCGAAAACATAATCGTCTTCCAAAAGATGGTAAGCCGGCATCGAAGGCAACGCCATACGAAGGGTGGAGTTCGAGACCAAAGGCTCGTTGGGCTCCGGTATCTCTTTATCAGATGAGGTTTGGAACAGATACTGTTCATTGCCCGACGACTTCCATTCGTAACCGCTCAAGAACTCGCCTTGAACGCGGAACGACTTGTTGTCTATCGGATCCTGACCCTGAATATGCGCACCCCTATCGTTGTAAACTTTGTAATATTCTTGGAGTCCGTCACGGTTGTTGGGCAAGCCGCGCCAATCGATCGAAAGCGAAAGATGAGAGACTTTTTTGCGCGCCATCTCATAGCTGCCAACGGCAAACCATGCGCCCTTGTCGGCATTTCCACCGAAAGGAGAAAAAGGCTGCGTTGTGTCGACCAAACCCAAATCGTTGTAGAGTTGGAAGTTCTTCATGTCGTCCACCTTGACCTGAATGCGGACGCTCTTCAGATTGACGATGCGGCACCAACTGTAAGGATGTAGCCAAGCCGTATCCGAAATCAACATCCGAAGCTCAGGTTCACCCCCCTCAAGAGGCACAACAGGCGGGAAGTTGGCATCCAGACGGATGGTCAACCGAATCATGCACTCGTCGTTGTTGCAAGGGACATTGTCTATCTTGAAACTGGTCACCTCCTTCAAACCCAAAGGTGTGCTCAGTTGAATAATAAAGGTATTTTCATTCAGCACCTTCTCCATGGCACAGCGGAAAGAGATCTGCTGACTCTCTGCCACCTTCTCCATCAAATTTTTGAACCAAAGAAAAGACTCTTTTGTCAAAGTGCCGAGCAGAACGATGGTACGTTTGCCACCCTCCAGCCTCAACACCGACGAGCGGAAGCCAATGCCAGGCTTCTTCGTATCTTCCCTCTTCTCCGGATAGACAAGCGAATGGCGCAAGGAGGTGACAAAATTAAGATCGGCCTCGGGGTGACGAATCGGCGATTTCTCCACCTTCAGCACGGAGATATTCTCCACCTGAAGATTGTTCACATACAGATCGGAAAGCAAACCACAGGAGATGCTTTTATCCTTCTGCGGCACCGATAGAATGGATTTTTCTGGTATAACAAACGAAGCGAAATTGGGCGTTTTGGCCACCGATATCCAGAGTTTGCCCTTCTTCTCGGCATGTTTTTTCACGCCCAAAATATCGTTGTAGTAAAAGGCGGGCATCTGCGCAAAGCGTCGGTTGAAGTTGGTGGTCACCTTTCCGTATTCGGTAAGGAAAGAGACCATCATGGCGAGGCTCGGATCCATTTTTCCACAGGAGAGAATCTCCTCGTGGTAGCGAGCTCGCTTAGCCTGCAACGCCTTGATGAAAGCAACCAACTGATAGCCCATGCGGAAGAGGAAATCGTGCTCGGAAGGCAACGCCAACGAATTGATGCGCGCCGAGTACCAGATGCTTCCCATCTTCGGGAAACGGAGTTCGGGACAGATCAGCATCAGCTGTTGGAAGTTGGCGGAGATCTTCTGCTTCAACGGTCCGTTTATATCATCTAAGAGTGAGTAATGCGTCTTGTTGCGGAGCGTTGTCCACTCGAGGCGCATGCGCCAATCGTCGATGCGGACCAGCAGGTCTACAATCATGGTTTTGAGCGTGGGGTCGAAAAAGACCTCTTCGCAAGCCGCATGAACGAGCGACTCCAGTTTGGAGACTTCGAACGAGGTAATCTCCTCGCAGACCACCAACGGCTGGTAGCGGTAGAGGTCTGCAAGTGATACGTTTCTGCCATCGGCAAGGGTCATGCGTTTTTTGGCCGCCACTTGCATAGCCTTTGCGAAAAGGAGGGAGAAATCAGATTCCATTAGATGGAGTTCCTTTGCGCTGGAGAAGTTGCGGTCCGCACGGTCGAGGCCGTTGGCATTATAGATGTTCATCATAATAATATGGGAAAACGAGGTTGCTCCTTACGTTGGTGAGACGGATGGTGTAAAGCAACTCGATACGTAAAACGCCCTCGTATTCGTTGCTCATGTCGAGCACAATTTCGTTGAGGGTGATGCGCGGTTCGAAATAGAGAACAGCGTTTTCGATGGCCTCCTTCAGCTGTGTACGAGCGGTGAGGTTCATATTATGGAATACGAGATCGTAGATGCCCACACCGTAATCGGGTTGCATAACGCGTTCGCCCTTACGGGTGCTCATCAGCACAATAAGGCTCTGACGGATATCCTCCTCTTCGGAGACCATCTGTGTAACCTCCCGCTCACTGCCAAATGCCGGCGGAAAAGCCCATCCTTGTCCTAGGAATGACATAAAATATATATGAATTAATGCAAGTAATAGTTTATAGATAAGGTGATTTTCAGAAAACGACTTTTCAACAATTAATTATGCGTAATTAGATTAAAACAAATCACGCATTAATATCAAATCTCTTTTATTGGAGATACAGAACCTTTCCATTCAATTTTAATACCAGTTGCAGTCTCATAAGCATCGAAATGAATGCTATTTCTCATTGCAACATCAGATCCTTTAAATACATAAGTCTTATGAAAATCTGACTTCGATTCATGATCTATATTCACAATCAAGACATCATTTTCTGTGACATTTTCTGTATTAACCTTATAAGGTGACTTTGGATCTCTTGATGAAGGTCTTAATGTTCTATTTTTTGTAATTTCCATATATAATTAACATTTAAAATATAAAAATCATTTTATTTTGCTATACAATTAAGCATTTTTCTAATTACGGAATCATAGTCACATTTTTTGTAACCATCAGAAGAAAGTTGATAAAGTTGTTCAAATTCAACTGAGCCATCTTCATTAATACAAGAGATAACTAATCCACACAAATTAAATTTATCTGATTTAAACCAAATACATGATTCTAAACTACCATTCATAAAATATAAAAAGTAAGGCAAAAAATAATGCCACAAATTAGAATTTAAATTTCCTCTTAATTGTTCTTTAATTATTTTTACTATAAAATCATCTCCTTTAATTTTTTCATTTTCAGGATCTTCAATACAAAGATTCAGACGTCTTAGTACAACTAATAATCTTAAAACATTTTGACTTAGATTTACTATTTTTCCTCTAAATTCCAAATTTGGAATTTTGCTTTTTATTATTTGATTAGAAACATCAAGCATTGAATTACTAACACATCTAATAGTTGATTCCGTCACTAATGTAGAATCAAATAAAATCGGTATATCTTCAATTTTTAAATTCATTCCAGTAACAGCACATATCCTTTCAAGAAAGTAAGCCTTCATATTCTCTTTCAAAGAATATTTAAAATAACCTTTGTCACAAAACTTATTTATATACCCATCAAAATTTGTATCTGAACCATAAATGTGTTTAAATATATTATGAACCCGTTGGCGGAATTAAAAAGTTAATAAATTGATGTTTAAAAAGTTGCGCATATCATTGATTTGTAGTATATTAGAGTCATCTAACACTTTAATATTCAATCTC
>Ga0208940_1003303_pt1 | contig 13789 bp, 9 predicted proteins | sample AD_JPNNA6_MetaG_FD_184445 | JGI IMG/M metagenome (GOLD analysis project Ga0208940, IMG submission 184445) | Active sludge microbial communities of municipal wastewater-treating anaerobic digesters from Japan - AD_JPNNA6_MetaG (SPAdes) (version 2) | ecosystem: Engineered > Bioreactor > Anaerobic >... | reverse complement strand
CCTGATAGGTAATAACTATCGCCCCCAGAAGTTCCTTTGCCAATGTGCTTATTAGCTCCTGTGTTATTGCCATCATATCGTTGTAATCAGCATACGCCTGATACAGCTCTAACATGGTAAATTCAGGATTGTGGCGCGTCGATATGCCTTCATTCCTGAAATTGCGGTTAAGCTCATACACCCTGTCAAATCCGCCAACAAGCAGACGCTTTAAATACAGTTCAGGGGCAATACGTAAATATAAATCTATATCAAGTGCATTGTGATGCGTTATAAAAGGACGTGCAGCCGCACCACCCGGTATCGCATGCATCATGGGTGTTTCAACCTCTATAAAGCCTTTTTGATTCAGGAAATTGCGAATGCCGGTAATCATGTTGCTGCGCAGTATAAATTGCTGTCGTACCTGAGGATTTACAATTAAATCAACATAACGCTGTCGGTATCGCTGCTCCTTATCGGCAAACTCATCAAACACCTTGCCATCTTTTTCCTTTACCACTGGTAACGGACGAATGCTTTTGGCAAGCAGCACTACATCGTCAACCTCAATGGTAATCTCACCCTGCTTTGTTTTAAATACATGCCCTGCAACTCCAATAATATCACCTAAATCAAGCGTTTTAAACAGCTCGTATTTTTCTTCTCCAAGCCTGTCAAGCCTCGTATACACCTGAATCAGTCCGCTTGCATCTTCAATGTGGGCAAAGCTTGCCTTACCCATCACGCGCTTTGACTTTATCCTTCCGGCTGCCGTAACAAGGCGTTTGTCCTCTTCGCCAAACTGTTCCTTGATTGCCTGCGCAGTATGTGTTGGTTTATATCGGATAGGGTATGGATTGATTCCTTTAGTGCGCAACTGCTTTACTTTTTCAATGCGCTGAAGTACTAAGTCGTTTATGTCATCTGCCATTATGGGATACCTCATAAAAATAAACTATGCCTGTAATGTAGCACAAACGGTTTGTTTTCTCTATTTTGTGCGATAGTTACCTGCAAATGTTACTGGATGATACTAGAGAAGCAATTGCTGTCAATTGAAAATTTGTTTGATAGTATTTATCCTGATCATCCCTTTTTTGTTACATAAAGATTACAGGTATATTTCATCAATGTAACATTTTCTATAATGATGAGATGAATAATACTCTCATATTGACACCATTAACTTGATACAATTAAAAATATAAAGACGCACATAACATGCGTCTTTATATTTTTAAAAGGAGGTATGTATGAACCATTTATTCAAAACCATTTTACATATTATTATAGGTATAATCTGCTGCTGTATTGTTACAAATAATAGTTATTCAGCAGAAAAATTATTTTCTTTTCCCGTAGGGGTAACGTATGACAGTATCTACTGGTGGCGTGGTGTTGAGCTAAACGGTAAAGGTGCAGGCGTTATATGGCCAAAAGTTGGTTGTGAAGTTAGCGGAGTACAGGGATATATAACTATAGGGATAAATCAGGATTATTATATGACCACTGAAGGTGGCGATAACGATGTAGCAAAGACATATCATGAATTTGATTATGGACTTGAATATTCATTTACTCAGAATACCTTCAGCAGCACTATCGGGATAAAATATTGCCAGTACCCATTTTATGATAGTGCTGGCGCAACGGTTGATCCATCTTTTTTTGAAGCGTACGGGATATTGAGTCTTTCCTGCGTCATTATTCCCGTTCTGGAACTATATTATGACTACTATCGTGAAGAGTCCGATGAAGAAACACCTGTCAATGAAGACGTCTATGCAAAATTATCACTGTTTAAAGAGATACTGCATGCAAACAGTTTTATTGTTAAAACCGGTATATGGCTTGGATATTACCATAATGCCTACCTTGACAGAGATGGTTTCAGTGATGCGGGAATAACATTGAGCACATCCTATGATTATAATAGTGTTGTATTTTTTTCAGCTGTAAACTATGCCCGTACACTTTCAGAAGATTTTTATATTGAGTACGACGCAGATGCCAATGGACATGCCAGTACATTAAAAAACCACCTCTGGGTTGACATTGGCATCAGCAGCAAACTGTAATAGCATAACCAAAATCACTATGTCACTTTTTAAAGGAGTGAGGCTACAACTATCACTCCTTTTGTTTATGAACCATAGAAAAAAAACTCTTGACGATGAATCAAATTTGAATAGGGTGCACATAGCTTAACCCGGAAAGGACATACTATGGACAATTATCTTAAAGTTTCAGCATTGAAACGATTTATTTTTACTATAAAGACCTATTTGTACTGGCAACTATCGTACCGTAAAAAATTTGCATCCATTGCTGGCAATCCTGTGATCTGGGGATTATGGAATATTGATATATATGGACCAAACATTCATCTGGGGAAAAATGTTGTCTTCCTTGCGGCTAACGGCAGCAAAACCGCCCTTACCACCGTACAATTAGCAGGACATGAAGGGCGCATCGATATAGGCAACAATGTTCTTATTATGAATGGTGTTCGTATAAGCAGTGCGTCCCATGTCAGGATAGGCGATGATTGCATGCTTGCCAATTTTTGTTACCTTACCGATGCTGACTGGCACGATATTCATGACCGTACCAATCCTGTTGGCAAAACAGCCCCCATCATTTTAGACAATGGCGTCTGGATTGGCGATTCTGCTATAATCTGTAAGGGCGTGAGGATTGGACAAAATTCAGTAGTGGGGGCTGGTGCAGTGGTAACCAGAGATGTGCCTCCCAATGTGGTGGTAGCAGGCAACCCTGCCCGTATTGTAAAAGAGATTGATCCTGAAAAGGTAATAACGCACAGTACACTGTATAAAAAAGTTGGAACGCCACGCCTATGAGGATATGCCTTTTATGCTACCGAGCTAATCCTTACTGCGGAGGGCAGGGAATATACCTTAAATATGTAGCCGAGGCGCTATCACGCCAGGGACATGAGGTGCATGCTATTGTGGGCCCGCCCTATCCTCAGCCTATGGATAATGTAACTGTCCATTACATCGACAATAATCAATACTATATCAAAAAAGGATTTGATATCATCTCCCACAACAGCCCGTTTGATATATTTCATCCCATCAACAGTTATGAATGCATACATTCACGATTTGGTGCTTTCCCTGAGATCAGCAGCTTCAGCTACCGGGCTTTCTTTGCAGTGCGCAAGCTTCACGAACAATTTCAGTTTGATATCATCCATGACAATCAGTGTATTGGCTATGGGCTCCTTTTCATGAAGGCATTGGGCATCCCGGTAATAGCAACCATACATCACCCGTTAACCATTGATTTAGAAAATGTTCTTGAACGCGGATCATCGTTTAAAAACAAGATAAAAGGTGTGATGTTTTATCCTGTTCTCATGCAGCAGATTGTATCAAAACGGCTTGATCATATTATAACCGTTTCGGAGGATTCAAAACGCAGGATTGCCTCTGATTTTGGGGTGCCACTGCATAAGCAGTCGGTAGTGTACAATGGGCTGGATACTACAATTTTTAAGCCTTTACCGCATATAAAAAAGAAAGCAAAAAAAATACTTTTTGTTGGCAATGTTGAAGATGGTAAAAAAGGTTTTGTGTACCTGCTCAAGGCTCTGACCCTCTTAAAAACCAGTGTAACATTAACCGTTATTGATGGCGGAGCACCACATCGGCGTATTACCCAGGCGCTGGTGGATACATTGGGCATACGCGATATCATAGAATTTGCAGGAACAACATCAACACAACAGCTTGTGGAGCACTACAATGAATCGGCGATAACTGTTGTGCCATCAGTTTATGAAGGATTTGGCTTTCCGGCCGCAGAAGCAATGGCATGTGGAACACCGGTTATTGCAAGTGACGGTGGCGCACTCAGGGAGGTTGTCGGTGATGCCGGCATAGTAGTCCCTTCACGCGATGAGGTTAGTTTAGCCAGCGCAATAGACAACCTTCTGGGCAACGCAAAGCTTCGTCAGGAACTATCGCACAAAGGGATTGAACGAGTAAAAACACATTTTAACTGGGATAGCGCTTCCGCAAAAATGGTTGCTCTCTACAAACAGGTTATTGCTACCCATCAGCGATAATCGATAATCTTTGTATTTTTGGGCAATTTTAGATCAGTAATATCATCAGGGATGGGCTCATTGATGGAATATTTCTGCATGGTAATCTCGAAAGCAGTTTTTGACTGTACATCAACAAGCCGTAACCCTTTATATGAAAAAAGGGTATTGGTGACAGCTGGTTTTATAAAATAAATTTCGTAGCGTTTACTATTTTCCTTTGAAACAAACATAATTTTATCGGGGACATTTTCTTTCATGGATATCGTTTGATGCATCTGGTCATTTTCCAGAAGTATAAAACTTTCACCATTGCTCTGTTTTATTGCTTTCGCAGAATTATAATTTTTAATGATTGGAATTCTACCAGTTAAAAAATCATTAATGAGCTCCACATCGATGTCAAAAGGCAAAAACGAAGAAACAGGGAAACGTGTAAAATTAAAAACCAGCACAGTATTCCCAATAGGCTGATATATATACAGGGTATCATTGTCCCGCATTACAACACTGATCTGACTGCCAAACACCGAATCAACAATGGTCATCTTTCCTTTTTTTTCATCAACATTGTATTGCAGTTTTGCTGAGGCTTTAAAGCTGTTTTTTGCAAAAGCTTCTATTCTGAAAGCACCATTGATGGAATGGGGCATCGTGGTATTTATTTTTATAATCTCTTCTAAAAGCGGTGTAACATCAGTATCACTTTTCTCCGGGGGGCTTATCTGGGTAGATTTACATCCATAATATACAAGCACACAGAGTACCATGATTACTGTCATTAACAATCTGTTATTCATCGTTCCCATTCCTTTCCCTGTAATTATTTTTCAATGCTGAGCATTGATCTTTTTTTGTATATCCGACCTTGGGTCAAGTGCATAGGCTTTATTCCAGTATTCCAGCGCTTTATCATGAAGCTGCAACGCTTTGTATGTATCACCAATATGCTCGTATACCACTGCATCAGGATACCCTTCCATTTCCAGCTCTACTGATGCTTCTATGAGTATTGGCAATGCATCGTTGTATTTTCCCATTTTGAAGTACACCCACCCTAATGAATCTAAATATGCCCCATTGGTAGGTTCATTTTCCAGAGCAGTATTAATAAGTACTAACGATTCTTCTAATCTCATATTATTATCAGCATACAAATACCCCAGATAGTTGCATATCCTGGCACTTTTCATATCATTGTTATATGCCTCCTGTAACACACTGATGGTATCATGTATCTTTTTTTGTTTGTCCAGAGCCGATGCTAAATAAAAATAATACGGTTCAGCCCTCTTAATTTTTAGTGCTTTACGAAACATATCCCCGGCATTGGCATAATCAGACTTTTGTAATAAGGCAAGTCCTTTGAAAAAGTAAACGTCAGGATTGGTATGGTCAGGGGAGGTAGCCATAGTAAAATACTCAAATGCTCTGGTGTAATCCTTAAGCAAAGTATATATATAACCAATTCTTATCATGATATCGTTATTTTTTTTCAATTTATACGCCATGGTATAGTAATAAATAGCTAATTGCAACTGATTGGTATCTTCATAGATTTGTCCCAGATACACGTAAGCATCATGTATTGCAGCATCGCTATGCAACGCATTGACAAACATGGAAATGGCTGCATCATAATGGTGTTTTTGATATAACAACACACCAGCAGTGTAATAATTTGTAGCGGCAGTACTGCTATCATTGTTTCGCATTGCAATACGGGCAAGAGCAATATAAGGCATATCAAGCGAACTGTTCATTCTTCTGAGTTTTTGGGCCAGTTCCAGGGCTTTATCATCATTATGAAGCATCTCGGTATACATCATCTTTGCAAGAGTACCCTCAGAGCTTTTATGATTGATAGCCTTACGTAGTACTGGCAGTGCCTTCATATCTTCATAAATATAATAGATGCGTCCTAAATGCAGTATTGCTTTTATATCATTGGGATACCGCTCCAGATATTGCGACAGGTACACAGTAGCCTGTTTTATATCACCTTTCTCTAAATTTAATAATCCCAGAATATACAGTATGGAATAATTGTCTGGATTTTCATTATATGCCTTCAAAAAAAACTGATATGCTTTTTTGTATTCACCAAAACCATAATAGATATGTCCTAAAAAATAATATGATTGTTCTTTGTAATATGATTCAATTGTTTCATATTGACTTTGTTCAATTATCTTTAAAAAATGGTAGCGTGCTTTTAAATTTTGTTTAGTTTGTGAATAATAAACACTTGCAAGGTTAAAACGTATCCGGTATAGCTGTGGCCGTTTTATTAATAGCTTTTCCAGCACCTGAGTTGCATCCTCAGCCTGATTCAGATTCATATATACCGAATATTGTAATATATATGGTTTATCAAAGCTATCATTGGCAGCAATTGCTTTATCAGCATACTCAATTGCTTTTTCATAATTATACTGGTAAAAATAGCATTCCGCCATCTGGTAATAGATTGCGTCGCGTTGTTCAGTATTTTCCGAAGCTTTAGCAAGCAGGGCGATAGCTTCTGTATATTTTTTTTCATTTTTTAAAAGCAGTGCCTTGCTGTATAACTCAAGCGCAGTTTCTTTATAGTGGATATTGTCCTTCTTTGTTTCGGAGGTCGGTAGTGATGAACATGATATAACAATAAGCAATAATGCTGAAAGGATTTTTTTCATGGTGTTGATTCCTGCCTTACATAAATCAATAAACTGTATACTACGATACCGTACAATATACTGCGTTGATGGTTAGTGTCAAATATAAAACTTGCAAATATTGTGACGTTATGTATTATTTTGTAACAAAATATAATTTTAAGATACAAAAATACTTTGCAGTTACTATTTTTTTATGTATTTTGTATATTGACTGTGTATACATTAATTACTATAATTTAATGATAACAATGAGGAGGTAGTACATGCTTTTTGGCATAGATCCATTATACTGGATGATGATGGCTCCTGTTCTTCTTATATCACTATGGGCTTCATTCAGAGTGAAAAGTGCATTTAACAAATATTCACAAATTCCGTCACGTTCTGGCTATACTGGTGGAGATGTAGCACGTATAATATTACAGCGAAATGGATTATCACATATACCGGTTGAAGAAACCACGGGTTTTTTATCCGATCACTATGATCCAATAAAGAAAGTGGTCCGTCTGTCACCACAGGTATATAACAGCAATTCATTAGCTGCCATTGGTGTTGCTGCTCATGAAACAGGGCATGCCCTCCAACATGCTAAAGCTTATAAACCTTTAGTTTTACGAAATGCTATCGCTCCAACTGCTTCTATCGGCTCCAACCTATCATGGATTATCATCTTCGCAGGATTTATTATTGGTTCACTTGGCCTGGTAAAATTTGGCATACTGCTTTTCAGCCTTGTGGTATTTTTTCAGCTTATTACATTGCCTGTTGAGTTCAACGCTTCAACACGTGCAAAAGAAATCTTGGCAGGATATGGTATAGTCAGTTCAGGTGAGCTTGCAGGAGTAAGTAAAGTACTATCAGCTGCCGCAATGACCTATGTTGCCGCTGCAGCTTCTGCTATTATGACACTGTTGTACTTTTTAATCAGGGCAGGGTTTTTAGGTGGCAGCGACGATTGATTATTTTAATTAATTTTTGATAGCTCTATAATAAAAACAGTATATCGGGTTGAACCAATATGCTGTTTTTTTATAGGTTTACTTTAATTACAAGGCCATACAGTATACCTATCCTTCCTCCACTTTTCTGCTTCTGGCATTTTCTTTTTTTTTACTGCCATCTTCACATTTTATATTGTATCATCTCATATAACGTTATGGGGCAAGCAATGTCCCGATAAAGACGTTTTATGGCTTAGCCTGAAGAGAATGGGTTCCTTTTTCTTCATTAATTTTTCTGGATCAGGTAAAAAATCCCTGATTACTTCCGTTGTTACAATAATAAATTTCACTCTTTCCGGATTATTGTAACCACCCAGATAGAATTTTTATATAAAAAATATTTACTATAAATTTAATAACATTATTTCGGTAAGCTATATATGTATGGTTATAATGCATCAGAAAATTTCATGATCAGTCAGTATTTTTAGTGGTACTGAATAGTTCCATGTTATTGGAAGTTTTATTGCAACACCTAACAGCAAAATTTTAATGGCATTAATGCGCATGCCAACACTCTCAAAATACCGTATCACCTATAAAGGCAATATCATATACCAGAGCAGTTTTTTTATTAATTGTTGCACGACCATTGCAATAGAACATACCAAACTTCCACCCGCGTAAAACTGTTGTTACAGCAGTATTTTACTTGTTGACATATCTAAATTATTCATTATATACAGTTATAAATACATCAGGATATTTTTATATGAAGACTAAATTTTTATTTTTCATGTACATTTTATGGTTAGCAGCATGCACAAGCTGCATAAACTCAAATAACGAAACAATAGATATAAGCAGCAACTGGAAATTATTTCTTATAAATAATAGTAACGATATCAGCAACCTTGACTTTGCCCAATCTGATTACGATGACAGTCAATGGCACAGCATTACCCTTCCCGGAAAACTATCGCACAAAAAAGCAAAACAGCACCTCTGGCTTAGAAAAACATTTGTTATCCCTGATTCACTTCAAAAGTATGACATTGCATTTGTTTTAGGTAAAATATGGGATGTTGAGCAAACGTATTGTAATGGCATCAGGATTGGCTCTGCAGGCAGGGAGTATCCCAACTTCCACTCCGAATGGAATAATTTTAGATATTACTATATCCCTTCCTCACTTGTACGCTACAATCAACCCAATACCATTGCCATACGAGTTTTTAGCAATCAAAATGCAGAATATAATGGCACACCACTCGTCACTACATTGCATAATGCAAAAATTATCAATTTTTATCGCACACTCATTGCAGAAAATATTCCGCTATCCACAAGTGTTATGACTTTACTGCTGGGTGTCATAGCACTATACTACTATCTCAGAAACAGGGATGTATTGATTATACAATTTGCTATTATCTCACTGTTATGGTGTTTTAGTGCCATGCATTTTTATCTTCCCGATTATGGGATATTTGACTTCAATGATCAGGATAAGTTATATTACGCATTAACTGCAGGGATTTCTGTTTCGGTGTATATCTTTTTTGAAACGATAACCCGGAGCTACAATAAATTGCTCCGTATCTTTATAATTATAACAGCATTAATCATGGCAATCCTCAGCCTATCAGCAACTGTCAATGATCCGGTTACAGGGTGGCGCTTTCAGGTAATTGGTGGTCTGGGCCTGGTTGTACAAATACTATGGGGCTATCTTATTTTTAAAGGTATAAAGCAAAATCAAAAAGAGGCAAAAGCTCTTTGCATCCCCTACCTTTTTATGATGCTATGCGTAGGACACGATTCACTGGCTGTTTCCGGTTTTATATACACAAACTTTTTCTGGATAAATTTAGGTTATCCAGGACTCATCCTTGGGATTGGTGCTATCTTATCACAACGAACTGCAATAGTTGCGGATGAACTTCTCAAATCAAAAGAATACATAGAAAACAAGAATAGTGAACTGACTCAGATTTTAAATAAGGTCAATGCATCCATCAAAGAATTGTATGATATTGCTCAAAATGTCAGGGAAACAACCAGGCTATTAACCGACAACATGCACGAGCAAAATAGCAATATTGAACAAACATCAGCAGCACTGGAGGAATTTTCATCAACTGTTGACTTGATTGCATCCAATGCATTACACCAGGATACTATCTTACAAAAAAACAAGGAGTTGCTTTTTGAATATATCAAAGGACTTGGGCATATCACTGATGCGGCAAAATCGGCTGTTAAACTGAGCTATAAAAGTCAGGGACAAACTTCTGTTACAAAAGAGCATTTAGATGATGCACTCAAAGGGATAGAAAAAATTAAAAACTACTCTGATAATATACGCCAGATAGCTGAAACCATCAATGACATAGCTGAGAAAACAAACCTGTTATCATTGAATGCCTCAATAGAAGCAGCCCGTGCCGGTGAACATGGCAGGGGTTTTGCCGTTGTTGCCGATGAAATAGGGAAATTAGCCGAAAGATCAATAGAGCAATCAAAAAGTATTCAAACAATTTTATCACAAATACTTGCCGATATTGAAACCCAGACCCTTCTCATGGGAACAGTTGTCTACTCCAATGAAGATGTTGAGCGTTCTGTATATATGGTAAATCATGCTATCGATACCATCCTTGATATGTGCATTTCACAGGAAGAGCTTACTAAAACAATTGAAGAAAATATCAATACAGTTTTGCAGGGTTCCACTGAAATCACTAACGCTACCAGTGAAGAAAAAGCAGCCATCAGCGAAATTACAGCAACAATAAACCAGCTTCTAACCATAACGAATACTGTATATGAAAATACAAAAATACTATCAGAAACTCTATCAAAGATAACCATGCAAATTGATTCATTGCAATCCATTGCTGAAATTCAATCTAAATAACTATTTATGAAAACTATTTTTATTTAGTACTTCATATAGCAATATCAAAAATATTTTGACTTTTTTATTTTATTGCTATACAGTGTTACTTATATAATGAAAGGAGATTGTTATGTGTGACACCATTGTTGCAACGCAAAAAGCAACTGCTGATGGTAGCGTAATCCTTGCCAAGAACAGCGACCGCGAAGCCAATGAAGCTCAGTTGTTAAAATATATTGCCAGGCGTTCATGGGCCAATGATACAACTGTTCAATGTACCTATGCCACCATACCTCAGGTTAAGGAAACCAATGAAATTTTTATTTCAAAGCCGTTCTGGATGTGGGGTTGCGAGATGGGAGCTAATGCTCATGGATTGGCCATTGGGAATGAAGCGGTATTTACAAAAGAACCATATGAAAAAACAGGATTGCTGGGTATGGATCTTATAAGGCTTTCCCTTGAGCGTTGCAACAATGCCTATGATGCACTGATGCTAACCACTGAACTCATTGAGCAATATGGACAGGGTGGCAATGCAGGCATGGCTCACAAATTGTTTTACCATAATTCTTTTATTTTTGCCGATAGTTCCTGTGCATACGTTCTTGAGACTGCAAATAGGCACTGGGTAGCAATCAAGGTTGACGGTATACGCAGCATTTCAAATGGATTAACTATTGAGGAAGAATTTACCTTTGCATCAAAAGGCATAGAAGACTATGCATTGAAAAAGGGGTATTTAAAAAAAGGTGATACTTTTAATTTTAAGAAATGTTTCAGTGACACATTGTATACCTATTTTTCACGTTGCTCTGACAGACAATCAAGGACTACATCATGTGCCAGTAAAAATAGCGGTACAATTACACCTCAAAGTATGTTTGCATTGCTCAGGGATCATGGGAACGATGATATGCAACTTCCTCCAGATAAAACTTCAATGGGTTCTGTATGTATGCATGCTTCTCTTCTACCAACGCGCCCAAGTCAGTCGGTTGCTGCATTTGTTGCACATCTCAGGGACAATATCCCCGCTTTTTGGGCAACCGGTTCATCAGGAACATGCACCAGTGTCTTTATGCCATTTTATCTGATTGGCAAAGATATCGATTATTTCCCCGCAAAAGAAACAAGTACCTATTCACCCGAAAGTTACTGGTGGATGCATGAAAAAATACACCGCCAGTCAATTTTTAAATGGGATTACTTTCAAAAAACTATCGCACCATCAATAATATCTATTGAAAATGAATTCATCACAAAAGACAATGAGTTGTTTAAAAAGAAGAATACTACCACTCAGAAATATTTTGATTTTTCCAGACTATGCGTTGAAAAAGTTCTAAATATCAATGAACGATGGGAAAAAGAATTAAAAAGCGCTCCCTATTCAAATACAAAATTATCGTTTACATTATTCTGGAATTCGCAAACAAAAAAGGCAATGATCCCAGTATGATGCTATAACATTGGGAATATATATTTTTCAATCAATTCAAAATTCTTTTTAATATTGTTTTTCCCTACTACAATATCCATGTGCCCCGGCAACAGGTATTCGATATCAAGCTCTTTCATCCGCTGTATACTTTCTTTGAGCAATGTGCCATCCCCACCGGGGAAATCAGTTCTTCCTACACTTTCTTTAAATATCAGGTCGCCACAAACAAGCACCTTCTTAGAAGCCCAGTATAAACACATTGAACCTGGCGAATGTCCCGGTGTCTTATAAACCTGCAATACCTCATTGCCTATCTTCCACTCCCCCTCTTCCAGCACAATATCAAATGTAAATTGTGGAAACTGCATCCCGAACATTGCAAAGAATTGAGGACCAACCTCATGTAAAAACGCTATTTCATCCTTATGCATAACAACCTGGGGGCCCTTTCCCATGAACATCGCACATCCTTCAAAGTGATCCGGATGTGAATGCGTAGCTATAACATAATCAATTGCTTTCGTATCAATACCGTCCTTCTGCATATCGGTAAAATGCATATCAACATATTTTGCCAGCCCGGGGTCAATCAGCATATTAAGAGGTTCGCCTAGATAAAATGTATTGCAGTTATTTTCAAAAACACCACGCCATATATATCCAAATATACCATCACATATTTTCATATTCTACTCCTGAATCTGTGAAAAATCAATGAAAGCTGTAAACAATGTAAGTATTGACTGTAACATTCCCAGCCTATTATCGCGGACAACAGGATTACTGTCCATAACCATAACCTTATCAAAATAGGTATCAATAGCCTCTTTGCCTTCTATGAGGAGCAAAAATAGGTCTTTGTACTTATTGTGTGCTATGTATTCCTGAATGCTATCCTCTTTTTCTTTAAAAAACGTATATAAATTCTTTTCTTCTTCAATGACAAGCGCATCAGGATTAAATGAAAATGTGTATCCAGGGTTCTTTTTTAAAAATGCATTGACAATATTAAACATACGTTTAAATGCTATGAGAAGATCTCCAAACCGTTTATCCCTTCTGAATTCATGTATGCTCTGTGCTCTCAGATATAGCTCATAGTAATCATAACATCCCACTGCCAAACATGCATTGACTTCATCAAAGGCAAAACCCTTTTCATATAAAAATGTTTTTGCTCTCCCATTAATAAAATCAAGAATCGCATCAACCAATGTACCTCCATTATTATATTGTGGGGCTATTATTTTACAAACATTTGCAAGATCCAGATGGATAGCATTCCCAACAAGCATGTCAACAATTGCTGCTGACTGACGTCGCAGCGCATAAGGATCTGCAGAGCCTTTCGGTATATTACCAACAGAAAATGAACCAAAAATATTATCAATTTTTTCAGCTAATGATACAACAATACTCACTATACTTGTGGGTAGTATATCACCCTGAAATCGTGGCCTGTATTGGAAATCAATAGCATCGGCAACCTCACTATCCTCGCCATCAAGAAGCGCATAAATTTTACCAATTTGCCCCTGCAAGGAAGTAAACTCAAACACAAGAGACGTTGTGAGGTCGGTCTTTGCCAATAGCACAGCACGATCTATCTTTTTTATAGTAGCCTCATCGCAGGATAGTTGTTGGCATATAACCTCAGCTATCTTCTGCACTCTTACTACTTTATCAAAGATAGAGCCAAGCTCTTTATGGAAAAGGATATTCTTTAACATATCCACTCGCCCAGCTAATGGTATCTTTCTATCCTCATCAAAGAAAAATCGTGCA
>Ga0208940_1003302_pt1 | contig 13791 bp, 13 predicted proteins | sample AD_JPNNA6_MetaG_FD_184445 | JGI IMG/M metagenome (GOLD analysis project Ga0208940, IMG submission 184445) | Active sludge microbial communities of municipal wastewater-treating anaerobic digesters from Japan - AD_JPNNA6_MetaG (SPAdes) (version 2) | ecosystem: Engineered > Bioreactor > Anaerobic... | reverse complement strand
GTCAGTTGGGGACCCCGGCCTGCCCGCCCCAACGCCGAGGAAATTCACCGGGACGGCGCAAAGGGACGACTTTGCCCCCGCGACCACGCTGCAAGGTGATCATCAAGGGTAAAAAAGCCGCCCCAACCGTCTGATTCAGGCTCGATTGTTCACTTGTAAAGGTTCTGCTTCAACTCGACGTCAGTCAAGTCAAGTTTACGTTGTCAAAAGTCCAATTTTTTATACTTGGCGTGTAAATCCGTGCAAGCGGTGGTGGGTTTCTTATTTCGACCTTACGCAATCCTGAAGAACCAATAAAACGTGATGCGGATTGATATTCTTACGTTATTTCCAACCATGTTCTTCAGCGCGTTGCAAGAGAGCATTCTCAAACGCGCCCAACAGCAGGGTCTGCTTACCCTGGTCATCCATCCCATCCGCGATTATGCCCTGGATCGACATCAACTGACCGACGACATCCCTTACGGCGGTGGCGAAGGCATGATTCTCAAGCCGGAGCCGATTTTCAGGGCTGTGCGGTCGATATTGGGCACGACGCCGGCGCCGGTGATTTTGCTAACACCGCAGGGACGGCCACTGCAGCATACGGTTGTTGAAGAATTGGCGCAGCACCCACGGTTGCTGTTGATCTGTGGACATTACGAAGGCGTTGATGAGCGGGTGCGCCAGCACGTAGTCACGGATGAGATTTCCATAGGCGATTATGTGTTGACCGGCGGTGAGTTGGCGGCTATGGTAGTGGTGGATGCCGTGGCGCGTTTTATCCCCGGTGTGTTGGGGGCGGCAGAGGGCGCATACAATGACTCTTTCGCCGCCGGTTTATTGGAAGGTCCCCAATATACGCGCCCGCCGGTGTTTGCGGGATGGGAAGTTCCAGATATTCTGCGTGCGGGGAACCATGCGCTGATCGCCCGTTGGAAGCGGACCATGGCTTTGCAACGGACGTTGGAACGGCGTCCTGACCTTCTGGAGAAAGCGGCGCTGACGAGCGAAGATGAGGATATGTTGAAGCAATTTCATCGTACTTTGGGTGAACCAAATGTTATGGAGTGAAGTATATTTATATAGAGCGTGTGACAAAGGCGGCCCAGGTACCTTGCCTCAGGATGCGGAGTCCCGTTTAGTCCGGCAATTGCAAGGGGGAGATCTTGCGGCGCTGGGGACCTTGTTTGAGTCGTTCAAAGATGGGGTTTTCCGTACGGCATGGGCCATCACACGCGATGAACGCGCTGCAGAGGACATCCTTCAAGAGTGTTTTGTGCGTCTTCATCGTTATGCGGCTTCTGTGGACCCCCAGCGCCCGCTGAAGCCCTGGCTTTACCGGGTCACGGTCAATTTATCCTACGACTGGTTGGCGAAAAAGCAGGCGCTGCAGCCGCTGGATGACGTTTTGGAATGGTTGTCGGGGCTTTCCAACGTTTTTCCGGCGCCTGATCATAAGGCGGAAGAGCAAGAATTACATCGGATGGTCCGCGACGTGATCGCCGAACTGCCAACGTCCCATCAGACCGTTGTTGTCCTTTTCTATCTGGAAAATCTGTCCCTTGAGGAAGTCGCTGAAGTGCTGGAAGTGCCGGTCGGCACGGTCAAGTCCCGACTGCACTACGCGCGTAAGCGTTTACGCGACGCCCTGACGCAACGTCAGCGGCCTGTACCTGAGATAGCGTATGAATTCACGTGAATTTGATGGTCCTATCGATGATCTGCTGCGGCAGGCTTTGCAGCCCTTCGCGGAAGCTCCCCCCCCCGTCAGGGTGTGGCGGCGGGTGCGGCGTAAGGTAAGCACGGCGCCGTTTGCATGGTGGTCGCGGCTGTGGTCACGGTTGAGTGTTTTTGATGTGATCTATGCCCCGCCGCTTCCCAGTCAATCTTATTGCATTGAATCCGAGGGGAGATTCCTGCCTTCTCCTTTTTCGGGAATGATCATGAAGCAGGTTTTTAACTTGCGGCTGACTTCTTGAGCGGTGATGCAGCCTCTGTTGCGTGCGGAGCAGCTCCGCGCAGTCCAGGGAGAGGGCGAGGGGCTGACTCTTACCCTAACCGCAGGAGATCGCGTAGGGATCCTGGGGACTGCCGACAGCGGCAAAACAGCCTTGTTGCGCGTGTTGGCGCGCCTGCAATTTCCGGTGCGTGGACGGCTGTGGTGGCGTGACGTCGATGTCACCCACAAAGCGCGCCGGCTTTTGGGGAAACAGCGCACTTTCGTGGCTTTGTTATCCGCAAACCCCTATACGAGTTTCGCGCCGTGGGCGGCGGTGCGCCCGTTTTTCACTTCGTCACGGCAGACGTCGCCGCGGCTGGCGGAACTCTTCAAGGGGGGCGGAATACCGCCAATTGCTGTTGATGGCACGGTAGGGGCGCTCTCCGGCGTCGAACGTGTACGACTGGCTTTGCTGTATGCACTGCAAAACGATCCGCGTATTGTGTTGGTCGATGACGTGTTCCGCTGGATAGTCCCGGAAATGTGGCAGCCCCTCGTGGATGAACTCGACGCGCGGACAGGAGTGACGCGCGCTTTGGTCGTCGCCAGCCAGTACTGGCAGGCTTTACAGACAATGGAACACATCCTTGTCCTTTCCAAGGGAACTGGGGTGGAATGGGGTTCGCGTGAGACGATGTTCACGCAGCCGCAACAGCGGGTAGACGACAGATGATTGGGAAAGAGCAGATAGCCATACCCTAAATGGATGTTTTCCTTGACTTTTGGATGTTTATCCTTAAAATGGATGATATGCTATCTGTTTTCTGCCCGGTGTTTTTCCATGATTTCTTTCGTTAACCCTACGCCGTTACGATTAAGGAGTCGTAGTTACGCGGTTTGTGCTACAGAAAGAGAGCTTACCGCAAAGATCGCTGAGTTTGGCTGCGTTTTCTCGGCGTTCTCAACGATCTCCGCGGTGAAAAACAGGGAACTGTGTAACGACTGTAAGGAGGTGATGTTTAAGCATGAAGCCAATGGGAAAATAACATGATGTTGTAGAAGCTCATTGAAATTCAATCCCAAAAATCAACCTTTAGTAAGGAGGAGACAGATGTTACGCAACAAATTGATGGCTATGCTTGGGGCAATCGTGGTGTTAAGTATGCTGCTGACTGCTTGTGGCTCAACGGCAACCCCCGAAAAGATCATCGAGACCGTCGAAGTCGTGAAGACCGTCGAAGTCGTGAAGACCGTCGAGGTCGTGAAAGAAGTCGAGAAGACTGTTGAACCCATCCCCGCGGGGCCCAAAACCCTGGTGGTGTGCCAGGGACAAGAGCCTGAGACGCTGTATACCAATGGTGGCAGCATGTTGGCAATGTCCCATGTTCTGGAGGCTATTTACGATGGCCCCATTGATAGCCGCACCTATTCCTACCAACCTGTGATCCTGGAGAAACTGCCGAGCACTGAAGATGGCGACGCCGTCATCAATGCCGTCTCGGTTCAGGCCGGCGACATGGTCGTGGATGATGCGGGTGATCCGGTTGAACTGGCGGAGGGAATGAAAGTTCGTCCGGCGGGCTGCCGCACACCGGAGTGCGCGGTGGAATTTACCGGCACTCCCATAGAAATGGATCAGATGGTCGTGACTTTCAAACTGAAGGCCGGCTTGAAGTGGTCCGATGGCGAGCCGCTGACGGCCGATGATTCAGTTTACAACTTTGAGATCATTGCTGACCCCGATACACCCGTCAGCAAATTCACCACCGACCGCACCGCTTCCTACGAGGCAACCGACGATGTGACCACGGTGTGGACCGGCCTGCCCGGTTTCATCGACAGCACTTACTTCCTCGATTTCTGGACGCCGATGCCCCGCCACCTCTGGCAAGAGGAACTGGGGTACAGCGCTGCCGACCTGCTTGAGGCCGAGGAATCTTCCCGCATGCCGATAGGCTGGGGGGCGTTCGTGATCAAGGAATGGGTGCCCGGCGATCACATTACCGTCGAGAAGAACCCGCTTTACTTCCGCGCTTCTGAAGGCCTGCCTTACGTGGATACGGTGATTTATCGTTTTGTGGCCGATTCCAACGCCGCCGTAGCGCAGATGATCTCCGGCGAGTGCGATATTGTCACCCAGGATGCCGCGTTGGAGGATCAGTCCGAGTTGCTGCTCAAACTGGAGGAAGAGGGCGTCATCCAGCCTATCTTCGTCACCGGTACATCGTGGGAACACGTGGACTTCTGCATCAACCCCGCGCCTGAATATGACCGCCCTGACTTCTTCGAGGATGTGCGCATGCGCCAGGCCTTTGCTTCTTGTATGGACCGCCAAGCCGTGGTGGACACCATTCTCTACGGACGCTCCATTGTCATCAACACCTACATTCCTCCCGAACACCCGCTGTATGCCGAGGATTTGACCGTGTGGCCTTACGATCCCGAAAAGGGCAAAGCCTTACTTGAGGAAATGGGGTGGAAGGATTCCGACGGCGATGGTGTACGCGAAGCGAAGGGCGTCGAGGGCATCCCCGACGGCACGCTCCTGGAGTTCAAGTGGAGCAGCACCACGTCGGCTATGCGCGTTCAGTATATGCAGCTCTTCCAACAGAACCTGGCCGACTGTGGTTTCAAAGTAGACCTGGATAACATGGCTTCGGGCCAGTTCTTCGCCGATGGCCCGGATGGCCCCGTCTTCGGGATGCGCTATGACGTGAGTTCTTTTGCCTGGTTGACCGGCGTTGAGCCGTCCTGCAGCCTCTATATGGGCAGTGAAACCCCCACGGCAGAGAACAGTTGGGCCGGGCAGAACAACACCGGTTTGATGAATGCCGACTTCGATGCCGCCTGCAAGCGTGCGCTTGGCGCTCTCCCCGGCACCACGGATTACATCGAAGGGCACAAAGAAGCCCAGCGCATCTTCGCCGAGCAACTGCCGGTGGTTCCGCTCTTCCTGCGCTTGAAACTCGCGGCGCTCCGCCCCGAGGTCAAGGGCTTCATCATGGACCCGACGCACAACTCTGAGATGTGGAATATCGAGGCGTTTGATCTCGAACAATAGGCGTTGAGCCTGTTTCGTGGTGGCAGCGCTGGAGCGCTGCCACCATTTTTTAAGATGACGTACAGCATCGATATCGAGGAGGAGTTCGCGCATGGGTGGTTACTTGTTACGCCGCTTTCTGCAAATGATCCTTGTAGTGCTACTGGCGACCATGGCGATCTACACTATTTTGAACCTGGCGCCGGGTGGCCCCATGGCCGGGTTAAACCAGATCGGCGATCGTAAAGCACGCTTCAGCGAGGCGGACAAAGAACGCCTGAAGGCCTACCTGGGACTGGATAAACCCCTGGCCCTGCGTTACCTGGTGTGGCTGTTGGGCGATGACTGGTTGGGAGCCAATTATATGCACGTGGGGTTGGAAAGGGCCGCCGGCCTGCGCTTCTATGCTACCCCCGGCATTGCTTACGCCCGTGGCGGCTATCCTATCTGGGTAATAGGCGAGAAAACCGGAACGAACGCCGACGGTTTGGCGGTGATTGAAGCCGCCAAGGTGTGGATTCGCCCCAAAGGGGAAGCACCGGAGGGCGTCATTAAAGCGGCAATTATCGAAACAACGGGCCACATGATGCGTGTGGATGTCACGTCCGATCCGCTCGATGCACTGATCATGACTTCACCGGACACAGTCTGGGAAGCTCCTACGGTGGATGAGCGGCCGGAGGGGCACTGGGTTTCAGTGTCCTGGCTTTTTGGCCCCTATGGGCTATTGGGAAAGTACGCCCATTTCCACGGCACCGGACGTGGTGTGCTGCGGCTCGACTTCGGCACGTCCTGGTCGGTAGCGAAGGGGCAGGCCATTTCAGGGATCATCGAAAGCCGCCTGGCGAACACCATCACATTGATAGCGACCTCGACGATTCTTTCGCTGCTGGTGGCGATCCCGGTGGGTATCTTTTCGGCCGTGAAACAGTATTCTAAACTCGACTATGTCGTAACCACATTTACCTTCTTCGGCACGGCGATGCCTGTCTTTTGGTTGGGTCTGATGCTGATCCTTATTTTTTCCATCAAGTTTCAGGAGTGGGGCATCCCGTATTTGCCTGCCGGAGGGGTCACCTCGGTGCGCACGCCGCCGCCGGACAGTCTGTTGCGGGCGTTAAACGTTCAACCTGGAGACGCCGCTGATCGGATCATCCACATGATCCTCCCGACCATAACGTTGAGCCTGCTGAATATGGCCGGCTGGAGTCGTTATATGCGTTCTTCGATGTTGGAGGTCCTGCGTCAGGATTACGTGCGCACGGCGCGGGCGAAAGGGTTGGCGGAACGCCTGGTCATCGTCAAACACGCGATGCGCAATGCGCTGATTCCCATCGTCACCATTGTCGTCTTTACCATTCCTTCCCTTTTCGGCGGGGCGACCATCACCGAAACGATTTTCTCCTGGCAGGGGATGGGACGGCTGTATTATGATGCCCTGGGGAAAGATGACTGGCCTCTCGTGATGGTAGTCTTGTTTATCAACTCTGTCCTCACAGTGGTGGCCACCCTGGTGGCGGATATTCTGTATACAGTCGTCGATCCGCGGATCCGCTATAGCTAGAAGGATGAGGTGAAGGGTATGACAGTTGAACCCCGCGTTGCCCAACTCGATGCCGAGGCATTACTCACCCCGGAGAAGGAGAGCCAGTTTTCGGTGGTCTGGCGACGTTTTCGACGGCACAAACTGGCCGTGGCCGGGCTGGCCATGATCACGCTGTTTTTGTTGATGGCAATTTTTGCCAATGTGGTGGCGCCCTACGACCCGATTACTTATCAAGATCCCTACGCGAAGAACGCTCCGCCCAGTCCGGAGCACATCCTCGGCACCGATGAAATCGGGCGGGATGTGTTTAGCCGGCTGCTCTACGCGGCGCGCGTCTCCCTCACCGTCTCCTTTGTGGTCACGATAGTCAGCGAGCTTATGGGAGCGGTTATAGGCGGCATTTCCGGCTACTTCGGGGGGTGGGTCGATAATGTCATCCAGAGAGTCGTGGATTTCTTGTTGACGATCCCCTTGCTACCATTGTTGCTGGCCTTCTCTTCATTGTTACGGGGGATTACGATTCCCGGCATACCGGAGCAATGGTCGAGCGTGGTCATCATCTCGGTGATTCTCATTGTTTTTGGATGGATGGGCACGTGCCGTCTGGTGCGCGGAATGGTGTTGAGTTTACGCGCTCTGGATTTCTCCGAGGCCGCCCGCGCGCTCGGCATGTCCGACGGACGTATTATTCTGCGCCACATGATTCCGAACGCCATGGCGCCTATCATCGTCAGTGCCACCCTGGGCTTGGGAGGCGTGATTGTTTTGGAGTCGGCGTTGAGTTTTCTCGGTTTCGGCATTCAACCGCCCATCCCCACCTGGGGGAATATGCTTCAGGCCGCCCAGCAGGGTATGTTGGGACAACCGGCTAAGGTGTTCTATCCGGGGTTGGCGATATTTTTGACCTCCCTCGCGTTTAACTACGTGGGTGATGGTCTGCGCGATGCTCTCGATCCGCGCCTGAAGTTATAGACGGGGATGGATGGAGGAACAAGAAGTGGCAGAAGTTAAGGCAGTTGACAGAATCCTTGAGGTGCGTGACCTCAAAACTTATTTTTATACCGAAGATGGCGTGGTGAAAGCCGTCGATGGCGTGGATTTTGATGTCAAACGGGGGGAAATCATAGCGCTCGTGGGCGAGTCGGGCTGTGGCAAAAGCGTGACTTCCTTCTCGATTATGCGGCTGGTCGGCATCCCCGGAAAAGTGGTGGGCGGTGAAGTGTTGTTCGACGGACAGAATCTCTTGACGCTCCCCGAAGCCGAAATGCGTTTGATGCGCGGGGATCGCATGTCGATGATTTTCCAGCAACCCACCTCGTGTCTGAATCCGGTCTTCCGGGTGGGGGATCAGATCGCCGAGGTCTTGCAGATTCACCGCGGCATGGATAAAAAGGAGGGCTGGGAAAGAGCCATCCATCTCCTGCGCACGGTGGGCATCCCTGAGTCGGAGAAACGCGTCTCTTCGTTCCCGCACGAGTTATCCGGTGGTATGGCGCAGCGCGTGATGATTGCAATGGCGCTGGCCTGTGAACCGGAGTTGCTGATCGCCGATGAGCCAACGACGGCGCTCGATGTGACGATTCAGGCGCAGATTTTGGACTTGATGCGCGATCTGCAAGGGAAACTCGGCGCTTCGATCATCCTCATCACGCATGATATGGGCGTGGTAGCGGAGATGGCGTCGCGGGTCTCGGTCATGTACGCGGGCCGCATTGTGGAGCAGACGGGTGTCCATACCCTTTTCGAGAACCCTCTGCATCCGTACACTCACGGCCTGTTGTCGTCCATTCCGGTGATGGGGGTGGTGAAAAACCGCCTCGATACCATCCCCGGCGCGGTGCCCAATCTCATCAACCTGCCGCCGGGATGTAAATTCGCGCCGCGTTGTCTGACACGCCTTGAACACAATCTACAGATTTGTACGGAACGCGAGCCGGATTTACTGGAATACGAACCGGACCACAAAGTACGCTGCTGGCTCTACCAGGATCACGAGCGAGGTGCATAATGGCCGAGGCAAAAGTAGCAACGGGTAGTAGCACAAAAGACGACCTGATCGTCGTTGAGAACATGGTAAAGTATTTCCCCGTGCGTGGAGGCTTCTTACAGCGCGTTCAGGCTTACGTAAAAGCCGTGGATGGCGTCAGTTTCACCATCAAACGCGGCGAGACACTCGGCTTGGTGGGCGAGTCGGGATGTGGCAAAACGACGGTGGGACGCACGCTTTTGCGTTTGACGCCGCCGACCGGCGGCCATGTCTATTTCGAGGGCAAAGACATCTTTGCCTTGCGGGGCAAAGCATTGAAAGACATCCGTAAGGATATGCAGATTGTCTTCCAGGATCCCTACTCCTCACTCGATCCGCGCATGCCGGTGGGAGAAAGCATCATGGAAGGGCTGGTGGTTCACCGCCTTGGGACGCCTGAAGAGCGCTGGGAGAAGGCCATCCACCTGCTGCGCATGGTCAACCTGGAAGATTTCCACGCCAAACGTTATCCGCACGAGTTCTCCGGTGGTCAACGGCAGCGCATCGGCATCGCCCGCGCGTTGGCCCTGGATCCCAAGTTCATCGTTGCCGACGAGCCGGTGTCGGCCCTGGATGTATCGGTGCAGGCGCAGGTATTGAATATTTTGATGGATCTGCAGGAACAGCTTGGCTTGACGTATATGTTCGTCGCGCACAATCTGAGCGTGGTGGAACATATCAGCACGCGCGTCGCGGTGATGTATCTGGGCAAGATGGTCGAATTGGCCGATCGTCGTGAAATCTTCGAACACCCTTTGCACCCTTATACCCAGGCTTTGATGTCGGCCATCCCTATCGCCGATCCCAAGAAAGCCGGTTCGCGCGACCGCATCATCCTCCAGGGAGACGTCCCCAGCCCGATTCGTCCGCCCTCCGGATGTCATTTCCATCCGCGCTGCCGCCATGCTATCCAGGGTGTGTGTGACAAAGAAGAACCAACCTTTAAGAACTATGGCTCAGGACACTTTGTGGCTTGTTGGCTCGTCGATAAAGAAGCATAATTCCCTGGGGTCGCTGGGTCTGGCGGAGGGAACAGCATTTTCCCTCCGCTTTTTTGCGCGCGTCGCCGGGCGTTGCTTCCCCAATTGGCTAAGACGGAGTATAATTTATTTGATGAGGAAGGAAGATGATACACAAACAGCCTAGTTTCTTGGGTGCACTGGTCGTCATGGCCGGGGTGGCCGGCCTGCTGGTATGGGGGGTGAGTGCTTTAACCAATGGCGACTGGCTGTGGTTTGTGCGGAGTTTTAAGGCGCAAGCGGACTGGATCGTCATCAACTGGGACGGGGCAGATTACATGCTGTTTCCCCAAGATCCGGGTTACGATGCCGTAATGGATGCTTTTGCCGATGGGGTGGCGCATTGGGCAGGTTATGAGGGCAGTGTGGGCCTTTCCGACGAAAGTTTGGCGCATTATCGCGCTGAAGGACGGCTATTGGAGTTACACTACAATGAACCGGTCCAGGTTCACACCCGCTATCTGTATCCCAGCGCCAGAAATTACTATGTTCCTCTGGACGGAACGCACGCAGACTGGCGCAGAGTCTTCGCCGGACTGCATGACACTCCCCGAGCCGGCGTGTTGAACATGACCGAGGCGCGTTTTGAGCGCTTGCAGACTGCGGTTATGCAGGCTATTCATGCCACTCCTTAGAAGGTTTTATGGCCGACTTACAGGCGCGCGTTTTGGTGGTCGATGACGACCCGAAAATGGTCGACCTGGTCAGGGATGTGCTGGCGCTCATTCCCTGCGAGACGGTGATGGCCGTCAATGGCGAAGGCGCCTTGTCGTTGCTGCGCCAGGAAGTGGCAGACGGCACCCCCATCGATGCTGTGCTGCTGGATGTGATGCTGCCGGGTGAAGATGGTTTTCGCATCCTGGAGCGGATGAAAGCCGATCCACAGTTGGAGCGCACCCCCGTGATCCTCATCACCGGCCTGGATTCCATTCCTTCGAAAACGCGCGGCCTCCAGATGGGCGCCGACGACTACATCATCAAACCCTTTGACCCGCAGGAGTTGATAGCCCGCCTGGGCGTCGTGTTGCGCATCCGGCGAACTGAACAGATGCTCCGGCGGCGCAATCAAGAACTGGCAGCGCTCGATGAGATCAACCGCATGGTCTCCTCAAGCCTGGACTTGGATGAAGTCTTGATGTCGGCATTAGAAGGTCTGGGACGCCTGATCGAAACGGAGGCGCTGGCGCTGGTGCTCAACGACGAAGAATCCCAATCCTGGGTGGTGCGGACGGCGCGTGTGGGACAGGGAGTGTGGCTCGAAGGGCGGGTCGTTCCGCCGGATGACGTGGTTATGCATGAGGCCATGGTGGAGGGTCGCTCTGTCTTGCGCCAGGCCACACGCAACAGCTTCTGGAATGAGTCCCTGGGTCGGGCCGCGCTGGACATTTTGTGCGTTCCGCTCGTTAAACGCAAAGAGATCCTGGGGGCGCTGGTGGTCCTCAAACAAGAAGGAGGCCTCGATGAAGATTACATCTCGCTGATGGAACATCTCGCGGCGACTGTGTCCGTAGCCTTGCAAAACGCCCGTCTGTTTCAAGATTTAGAGTCTTACGCCGAAGAAGTGGAACGTTCCCAGAATCAGTTGATTCAAGCCGAAAAGATGGCCGCCGTAGGGCGTCTGGCCGCCTCTTTGGCGCATGAAATCAACAACCCTCTCCAGGCCATCCAGAACAGTCTGCATCTGGCCCTGCACCCGGGATTGGACGAAGTCAAACGCCGCGAATTTCTCGACATGGCGCAGCAAGAAGTAACGCGCCTGGTGCAAATCGTGCGACGAATGCTGGACTTTTACCGCCCTTCTTCGGCCATGCAGCCCCTGGATGTGAATCGGCCGGTGGACGATGCGTTGGCGATTGCCGGCAAACGTCTCCAACAATCGCGGGTTGAAGTCGTCGCGCGACTGGCCCCCCAGCTTGTGCCGGTTCGGGGCGCGCCCAACCAGTTGACGCAGGTGTTTCTCAACATCATCATCAATGCGCTTGACGCCATGCCCAACGGTGGAACGCTGTGGGTCGGGACCGCTTATCACGCCGAGCGCCAACAAGTCGTCGTGGCCTTCCGTGATAACGGGCCGGGCATTGCCCCGGAAATACGCGAGCACATGTTCGAACCCTTTCATACGTCGAAATCGACCGGCACAGGACTGGGATTGGCAATCAGTTACGGCATTATCGAACGACATGGCGGCGTCATTGAAGTCGAAAGTCCGCCCGGTGGCGGAACGACTTTTATTGTGCGCCTACCTCAATACGACAAGGAGGTCTGATGGAAGATATCCGTATTTTGGTGGTCGATGATGAAGCGGCAGAGCGCATCACCCTGGCCGAAGTTTTACGCCTGGAAGGGTACTACGTCTCTCTCGCGGCTTCCGGCGAGCAGGCTTTGGCCATGGTGCGTCAGGAGGCGGCATTTGATCTCGCCATTCTTGACCTGCGACTGCCGGGCATGGATGGATTGCAGCTTCTGGAAGGGATCCGCCGGATCTCTGCGGATACTATCGTTATCCTCATTACCGGCTATGGGACGTTGGAGACGGCAGTCCAGGCCCTGCGCAAAGGCGCTTACGATTTCCTGCTTAAACCCTGTCCTGTGGAAGAGGTGCTGACGGCAGTACGACGCGCACTTTCCGAACTGGAGACCGGACGCCATCGCCGCGCGTTGATGACACAACTCCAGAATACGTTGAAGGCGCTGATAGCGACAACAGACGGCCTGGCTATGGAAGCTGCCCCCGAAGTGGAAAAGGAAAGCGGCGTTTTGACCGTAGGCGACATTCAGATTGACCGGGGTAAACATTTGGTGACCTATCGCGGGCAGCCGGTTGATTTGACGCCGACAGAATTTCGTCTCCTGGAATGCCTAATCGAGCATGGAGATGAAGTTTGTACGCCGCAGGATTTGGTGCGTTGCGCGCAGGGGTACGAGACGGACGCCTGGGGCGCGCGTTCTATCGTGCGCGTCCATATCCGTCGTTTGCGGCGCAAGCTGGAACCCGATCCTGAGAATCCCCGCTATATTGTGAATGTTCGTGGGGTGGGATATCTCTTCGCTTCTTCAGCGGAGCCGACGCTTAGCCCTCCGCTGAAGGCCTAATCTGCGTCTTGTGGCCGGTGGTTGATTGGCGCTATAGCCCTTTCGTGTTAGAATCCGGCTTGGGAGGAGCATTGGCTTGTTTTCCGTCGGGAAGAAAGAGTGGCGATGATGACCGATAAAGAAAATATGGTGAAAATGCAGAAGCTACGGCGGGTGTTGGACCGCTTGCGTAATATGCGTTCAAGTGGAACTCCACCCCCAGTGCGTAAAACATCGTGGTTGGCGCGTTTGAAAACCCGCTTGGGGTTGGGGCCATCAGAAATTATGAGAGAATGAGTTAGCGGAGTATCTCTTCAGGCCAGTCAACCGGTCTATACCCCCGATTGGGCACGGATTTGGGTATGCCAGGCGCTCTTGGCTGACGAGATATTCGTATGCCCTCCTTCCCCAAGGGGGGCTTTTTGTAGCGGGGTGGCAGGGCAGAGTTACCCCGAATTTAGAAAGCCCCCAACTGGCATAATACGATGCGTATACCCCATTGAGTGGCGATGTAGCCCACCAGCATTTTGGGGATGGCAAACTGTGCAGCAATCTCCCACGCGCGGACACACGCGAGCCGCCCCTCATCATCCAGGGCGGAGCGGATTGCGGCTTCAAGCCCTTCAGGCACGGGATAAGCCGCGATGTTGGCGACGTCCCACCCTTTGGTATGGCCTGGATAACCAAAAAGGCCAAGTTGACAATGATCGAGATGTATCCCCAGGGCATCAGCGTTCAGGCCGACGGTGAGCGGCGCCACATCAGCCTGTTCCGCGATGATAAAAGCCTGCGCGCAGGTCATTTTCTCTTCCTGGCTGCACGCCTGGATAGCAGCAGCAATCGACGCCTCTGGAACAAAGCCGGCAGGCAGTTTTTTCTCTTTCACGTTTCCTCCATTGACATTGTGTGTCTTGCCGTCGTTGATTTGTGTAGTCTGACAGTCATAGTTCAAGAATATACTGACCGATGAAAATGGCAAGTGACAAAAGTTGTTGTATAATTTTTGGTAACTATTCAGCCACCTTTGCCAGGTGGCGAACGGGACTTTGGGGAGGGCACATAATAGGTTACCCCTTCGGCAGGTGCTGACCCTCTCATCCCCCAACCCCCTTCTCCCCCGCAAGCGGGGAAGAAGGGGGCAAAAGGGGGGTGTGGCGGGCGGCTTCG
>Ga0208940_1003296_pt1 | contig 13818 bp, 11 predicted proteins | sample AD_JPNNA6_MetaG_FD_184445 | JGI IMG/M metagenome (GOLD analysis project Ga0208940, IMG submission 184445) | Active sludge microbial communities of municipal wastewater-treating anaerobic digesters from Japan - AD_JPNNA6_MetaG (SPAdes) (version 2) | ecosystem: Engineered > Bioreactor > Anaerobic... | reverse complement strand
GACCGCGGACGCCCGGTCGCAGGAGGACTTCCCGAGCCCGGGGTGAACGGGCTCAACGGCGAGGCCGGGCGGGCGCACCTGGTCCGCGAGTTGGGACGCCGGCCGCCGCGAGTGCCCGCCGTATGGCATCTGTTGACTGCACTCATGAGTTGCCCCTGGGGCCGCCGTAGCGGTGAAGATGTGCACGCTGTCAGGGTGACCTGATGGCCGACGTGCGCGATGTCTCCGCCCTGCAGGTCAGGTCGACGATGACTGTGGTGGCCGAGCCGACACTTTGCTGGGCGATCCGAAATGACGACGGGCTGCTCGTCGAACCTGTCCATCAGTTCGTCGCGGAGCTGGCTGCGAACGGCACCTCGCCGTCCACGAGGCGGTCCTACTGCCATGACCTGCTGCGCTGGCTTCGGTTCTGCGAGGCGATCGGGACCACGTGGGATCGGGCGACCACCGAGGACGTGCGGGACTTCGTGCGGTGGCTGCGCGCCGCCCCTAACTCGCAGCGGGTCCGCTCGGGGAAGGGGTCGCGGCCGCCGGCAGGGAGCGTGAACGCGGCGACGGGGAAGACGTATCTGCGGGAGGGGTATTCACCGCGAACGATCAATCACGCCCTGTCGGTCCTGTCGGCCTTCTACACGTTCATGTACGAGTCGGGCCGCGGCCCGTGGAGTCCGGTTCCTGCGCCTCAGCGGCGCCGTGATCACGTCCCTATGCGCCGGGTCCGGTACCGACAGAAGGTCCCGATCTTCCAACCCCGGTCCGTGACCGAGGCCGCGCTGCACGACCTCTTCGAGGTCCTTCGCAATGATCGTGACCGGGCTCTCGTGGCGGTCGCCTTGTCCTCCGGCGCCCGCGCCGGTGAACTCCTGTCGATGACCTCGCGGGGCGTCGATGCCGGGCAAGGCGTCTTCGCGATTGAACCCAAGGGCGGGCTGGGGTCACGCATCTGGGTCCCGGCCGCGCCGGAGTCGTTCGTGTGGATCGCCCGCTACCTCGCGCAGCGACCCTCCGACCAGGAGGACGGCCCCCTGTGGCTGACGCTGCGCCCACCGCACCAACCGCTGAACTACTTCGCGCTCCGACAGATTCTTGAGCGAGCCAACGCACGACTCGGGACGAACTACACCTGGCACGACTTCCGCCACACCTTCTCCCACCGGATCCTCGCCGATGACCGGATGACCTTGACCGATGCCCAAGCTCTGATGCGCCACCGCAACCTCGAGACCTTGAACGCCTACTCCTCCGCCCGCCTCGACGAGCTCGTCACCGCCCTGCACCGACACCTCGCGACACCACCGCCCGCGCCGTCACCGACCATCCACTACGACGCTGCCGACATGGCCGTCCTGTTCCCGGGGCTGACGCCATGAAGCTGCCCGCCGCTCGCGCTGACGTTCTCGCAGCGATGGCCAGCGGCCGGCTCGCGACCGCTGATCGCGAGGACCTCGCCGCCGTCCTCGAGAACCTCACTCAGGAGATGCTGCCGGTCACCATGAAGATCAACCCGCTCACCCGCTCCAAGCGCGTGGTCGGCAAACTCCTGGACTGGCTCGAAGAGCAGCCGGGCGACTCCTGGCAGGAACGATGGGAGCTCTGGACCGCCCGGGGCGAACCGGACTGGCGGCCCCATCCAGGCTCTTCAGGCAAGGGAGTGCGGCAGGAGACCGCCTACGCCATCAACGCTCTGATCATGGTCGACGCCGTCCGACCTTCCTACGACTGGATGCTGTCCGCGCGACGGATCCGACTGTGGAGAGACTGGGCCGCCTACCACCAACCCGAGACGTTCCAGCAGGTCATTGCTCAGTCCGAGGCGAGAGGTGGCTTCCTGGACGCCAACCGCATCGTCGCCGTGCTCGCCATGATGTGCATCCACCACGGCAAGAACGTCCCTGACCTCACCGCCGAGGACTTCCGCGCCCTCCGCGCCGTCCAACACGCTCGCGGAGTCGCCTACCACGGCCTGCCCGCCGCCTGGACCGCATGCAAGGACGCCGGGCTGTTCTCCACGGAGCCATCCGGCTACGCCGAGCTCGTCCACGTCGCGAAGATGACCCCCGCACAGCTCGTCGATCGACACGGCGTAACGAGCCCGGACATCCGGATCGTGTTCGTTAGGTACCTCACCGAGCTGTCCGTCTCCTGCGACTACAAGACCCTCTACTGCCTCGAGCAGCTCCTGGTGAAGAACTTCTGGGGAGACATCCAGGCACACCACCCCGGAATCTCCACCCTCAAGCTCACCCCCGAACAAGCCGCTGGCTGGCGGACCCGCATCAAGACCCTCCCGGACGGACGGCCCCGCAAGGACTGGGCACAGATCATGGACCGGGTCCGCACCTTCTACAACGACATCGCAGCCTGGGCCCTCGACGATCCCGCCACGTGGGCACCCTGGGTCGCCCCCAACCCCATCCCGCGCGGCCTCATGAAGGGCGCCCGGATGAAGAACACCCGCCGCCAACAGAACACCTTCAAGCAGCGCACACGCACCCTCGCCCCTTGGATCCCCCAGCTGGTCACCTCCGTCACCGCGGAGAAGGACCGCATGCGAGACCTCCTCGCTGCAGCTCACTCCGTCGCGCCTGGCTCACCCTTCACCTTCGAGGGCCAGCCGTGGCTGCGTCGAGACCACGCACGTAACCCCACCGGTGAGACGAAGTACTCGCTGATGACCACCCTCGTGCAAGACCCGGCCGGCGACCCCCTCGACCTCACCCACCTCGAGCACAAGGCCTACTGGACCTGGGCCGCCCTCGAGGTCCTGCGTCACACCGGTCTGCGGATCGAAGAACTCCTGGAGCTGACCCACCTCTCCCTGCGGCCACTGCGCAAACAGAACGGCGAGATCGTCCCGCTCCTGCAGGTCGCACCGTCCAAGACCGACGAGGAACGAATCCTGCCGATGAGCCCCGCGCTCACCTCGGTCCTCAGCGACATCATCGGCCGCCACACCACCGAGCACGGCAAGATCCCGCTGCTGCGTCGGCTGGACCGATCCCAGCGAGAGTTCAGCCCGCCCCTGCCGTTCCTGTTCCAGCACCACTTCCGCTCCGGAGCCGGGTACGTCTTCAGCGACAGCACCATCCGCAAGTACCTCGCCCAAGCAGCTGCGAAGGCCGGACTGCGCGACAGCGACGGCACCCTCCTCCGACCGACACCCCACGACTTCCGACGGCTCTACCTCACCGAGCTCGTCGCCAACAACCTCCCCGTCCACATCGCCGCCAAGCTCGCCGGCCACCGCAGCCTCAACACCACCCAGGGCTACGTCGCGATCTACCCGCAGGACGTCTTCAACCACTACGACCAGTTCCTCGAACGCCGACGAGCCACCCGCCCCAGCCACGAATACCGCGAACCCACCCCCGACGAGCTCCAAGTCTTCGCCGACCACTTCGGCCGACGCCGCGTCGAACTCGGCGACTGCGTCCGCCCCTACGGCTCCGGCTGCACCCACGAACACGCCTGCATACGCTGCAACTTCCTGCACGTCCACCCCGACGCTGCCGCACGCCTCGACCTCATCGAACAGGACCTTCAACAACGCCTCGAAGAAGCCAGCACGAAGCACTGGCTGGCCGACGTCGAACAGCTGAAGGTCACCCTGCGACGCCTCAACGACAAGCGGCTCCGTCTCCCTGAGTCCTCGCCCGGCGGCGACGCGACATGGTGGGCACAGGAGCCCATGGAGGTCCACCCCCTACAATGAATAGCGAAACGCGCGTACCCTAAGGAATATGCACGTACCGCTTGACAGCACCCACGTACCCCTGTAGTGTTGCACGTACCAGCCAAGCCACAGGAGGTGAGGCAACCACACAGAAGGAACAAGACCATGACTGACAACCAGACCTACAGCGGTGAGCCGCTCATCGAGATCACCCACCTGCGCCCGGTCGACGACGCCGGCACCGTGCACTACGAGGGCACCTTCACCGGTGACTGGATCGACGAGGCCGAGCGAGACGGCGTCCTCCGGCTCGAAGGCAACATCCGCCCCGACTGGCAGCCGGGCGGCAAGCCCGGAGCCAAGACCAAGCGCAAGGTCGACCGCTGGGCCGAGGAACTGTTGAAGAACAACGCCGTGATGGGCAACCTCAGCGTCCGCCTCAACCCCGACACCGCAAAGTACGAGTTCACCCGCGACGATGAAGGCGACTTCACCCTCCGGCTGTTCGCAGGACACCTCGACACCGGAGTCGACTCCCAGTCCCGATTCACCGCGATCCTTAAGGCCAGCCGCAGCGACGCCGGAACCATGAAGGGATCCACTCGATTCTCCGTCCGCATCTGGATGGCCAACGACGACCTCGCCGCCCGAGTGGGCTCCGACTACAACACCCGCGGAGACAAGGTCAACGACACCGCCGCCAAGTTCGCCTACCAGGACAACGCGCACAAACGCCTCGCCCGGCTCCTCTTGGAAGGAAGCCCACACCTCGGCGTTGACAACATCGAAGTGTTGACCAACACCGTGTCCGCCTCGAGTTCGAAACTTGTCGCGTTCAACACCCTTACCCAGGCCATGGAGAACTACTGGTCCGGCGATCCGATCAACACCACCGAAGAGACGGCACAGGCGCAGTACCTCGTCGACTTCTGGGACGACCTCGTCACGGTGCGCCGAGAGTTCGGACGGCTCGGCAAGAGCGACCGCCAGGCCCTGCGCGGTCAGTCGATGGCTGGCACTGCACTCTCCATCCACGGCGCGATCGCCGTCGCGGACGAGATCTACCGTCAGGACCTGGACGCCACCAAGGTCCTCGAGCCCCTCGGCGAGCCCGTCTTCGTCGGCGGACGAGAGATTGACTACTTCTCCTACGACAACCCCGTCTGGACCAAGATCGGCGCCCTCGTGACCACCGAAGACACCCAGGGCAACGAGCGACTCAGCCTCCGGAACAGTTTCCAAAGCCGTAAGGCCGTCGCCGACGAACTCAAGCGGCGCGTCGGATTCACCGGCTGACCTATCCCGCCAGAGCGGCGTGCGACCCGAACCAACGGGCGCACGCCGCTTCTGCATTGTCTTGACAACGTTCAGAGAACGGTCTGGGTTCGGTCGGTGAGCTCAGCGATTTGGCGCAGCGAACGTCCCGCGACGTACTGCTCGGCGGCAAAGGCGATCAGGCGGGCACGCTGCTCGGGGCTCTGGCGGACCGTGGCCGATCCTTTGAACTCCTCCAGCGGCTTGAGCACCGGGCGACTCGGGTAGGGCATCACCCGCCCCCAGCACGTCCGGGTCGGCTCACACCCGCCTGAAGCTCGTCGTCCATCGCCCACAAACGATAGAGGGCTCACCTGACCCTCCCCTGCCCGCGGACCGCTTACGGAGTCACGACGCACGGGGAGGCACGATGGTCTACCGCAAGGCATGGGAAGTGCAATATCAGCGCGATCGAGCACGAGGACAGACGCGCTACGTGGACGCCAAACCCACGAGATCCCGCTTGGCCGAGCTCACGGCCGCGCATGTCCCCGTGCGGGCACTCGGGCGCGCCTGCGGGCTGAGTGACACCGGGGTCAAGGCCATCCTGGCCGGCACGAGTACTCAGGTGCAGCAAGAGACGGCAACCCGAGTGGCTCGCATCTGTCTTCGTGACATCTACTCTGACCAGGCGACCGGGCACGTCCCGAAGATCGGTGCAGTCCGGCGCGTCCACGCGCTGATGGCCATGGGCTGGAGCCACCACCAGCTGGAGGCCGCCGGCGTGCCGAACACCGCCCGCCTCCTGTCCGGCCCAGGGCACCTGGTCACGGTCGAACGCTGGCGCGAGGTGTGCGAGGTCTACGACCGATTGTCGATGACCCCGGGCCCCTCCCCCGAGACTCGAGGCTGGGCCCGTACCCGCGGCTACGCCCCGCCCCTGGCATGGTCCGGTTATCCGAGGGCCGGAGTTGCGGCGGATGCGGCTGAGCACGGGTTCGCGTCGTGCACATGTGCTCAACGTGGGGATCACTCGGGTGGTGTGACGTTGCGGGGCCATCGTTCGCGTGCGTCGACGAGGAGGAGGTGTTGTTCGTGGATGAGGGCCCAGGCGGCGCGGAGGTTGTCCTGTCGGGTGGCCAGGCGGGCCTCGCCGAGCAGCATCTCGTGGCGGGTGGATGCGTGGTCCCATAGGAGATAGGCGTAGGCGCGTCTTGTTCCGCGACGGACTCGGAAGGAGACGCGTGCGAGGGCGCGATCACCTGAGAGCGTGGTCAGTGTGCGGGCGTGCCTGCTTCCGGCGGCTTCGTCTTGCTCGTCTTGGCTGGCGCGCCGGGTCTGACCGGGCAGGGGTTTCCAGGCGTGGTCCGGGATGGGCGTTTCTCGCCAGGCACCCACGACCGAGGAGTGGCCGTGTCCGTCAGCGAGGGACCGCGGTGAGTGTCGGCGCGGCCTTCCAGGGCCACTGGCTGCCGAGGCGCCGCTCCAGGTCTCCGGGACGGGTGCGGGCTTGCCCGACCAGCTCTTGGAGGGAGTAGCCCTCGTCACGGAGGTTCTCCACGAGCATGCCGGCCGCTTGGGGTCGCTCGACCCATTCGCCGTCGCGGGCGCCGCGCAGGCGGCCTTGGGCGTTCAGGACGCGGAACCAGTAGCGGTACTGGTGCTCGGTGATGCAGCCACCGTTGAAGGCGGTGCGAACGAGGGCGGCAAGGGAGATGCCCCAGTAGCGGCGCAGGCTGTCGAGGCGCTCGATCTGGCTGGGGGTGATGTTGTCCAGGTCGTCGGCGAGGTCCTCGAACGGGGCAAGGAACTGGCCTGCGAACGCGTCGGCTCTGGCCTCGAGCATCCGGGGTTCCAGGGTGGAGGAGTCGTCCATGACCAGGTGGCCGAGCTCGTGGGCGAGGGTCCAGCGGCGTCGCTCGGGAGGCAGGTCGTCGCGGATCATGATGACCGCGGTGATGTTCTCACCGCGGACGGTGACTGCGTCGACGTGGCGGTGGTCGTGGGGGAAGGTGAGCACGAACACTCCCGCGGACTCCAGCAGGGAGGTCATGTTCTCGACTCGTCCGGTGATCCGCCAGGTTCGCCGGACGATGTCGGCGACTGCGGCGCCACCGCCGCCGACGAGGTCGGCGTCGACTTGGGGCACGGCTCGGGGGTGGTTGAACTCGCCGAGGTCGAGGAGCAGCTGCAGGAACAGGTGCGCCCAGTTCGCTTCCGCAACGGCCTGTTTACGGACCCGCATCGGGGTGCTGGTGTGGCTGCGGAAGTGGGCGCCTTCCAGCGGGACTGGCTGGTACTTGGTGGCCAGCAGGTCGGTGCTGACGTCGAGGGCGCGAGCGTACTCCTGCAACGGTTCGCCGACGAGCTCGACGGCTCCGGCTTCGACCTTGGAGATGTAGGAGGAGGACCGCCCGACCATGTCGGCGAGGTCTTTGACGAGCAACCCGCGGGCCTCGCGGATCATCCGGGCCATCGCGGGGACCCCAACCACCTGGCGGGAGGCGATCGGGGTCACCGGGGCCATCTCCGTCACGGTGGGGAACAGGGTGTCCACGGGCATGGAGATCGTCCTTCAGGCTGGCGCGGTCAGTGGTCGCGGCTACCGTTCAACCCTACCGAGGTTCGGGTCTCCCGAACACCATTTCACGGAAAGAAACGCCGCCGATCTGGGAGGACGGCGCCTACTCGACCGTGCCGTCAACCTCACGCTGACCAGGGCGCGGGTGGGGCCGGAAGGTGGGCCGCTGGTCCTGGTCGCTGTCGGGGAACCGGTGGGCCGCGGGGGGCGCGGAGATCCCGAAGTCGGCCAGCGACCCGACCCGGCGGAGCCGGTCTCCGGCGTACAGCCAGGGCACGGCCCGCTCGCGCCACGTCCGCAGCTGCATCGAGATAGCGAGGGGGTCGACCGTGATCGGCTCGAACAACTCGGTGTTGCCGGACCGAGCGTGCAACCGGATGACAGGGGGGGCGCCTGACGCGGTGGGGTGGGCGATCAGCTCGACGTTGCCGGCATGCCGATCAGCGATGGCCTGCTCCAGGTCCGGGCAGGGCAACTGCATCTGAAAGTACTCTGCCCGAGCAGTATTCGGTCGCCAAGGCCGGTCGCGGTGCATCCGCATATGCAGGCTCTCATGGAAGATCACCTCGGCCCACGCGTAGGGGTCATGGATACGGATCGGGGCGGTGCGCAAGGTGGCCACCCACGTGCGGACCGACTCGGTCCACACCGAGGTCACCAGCTGGCCCTCCACCTTCGGGCGCAGCTTGGCCACCTCGAGGTCACTGACCATCACCCGGTCACACAGGACCCCGACCGACTCGGCGGCGGCCACCCCCATCGCCGCCAACGGGACCAAGTGGTGGCGGGTCATCCGCCACACCTGCCGCCGGGAGGCAACCGGGCGCGGCTGGCCCTCGTCCTCACTCATCTGCTTGACCTCCCGGATATGTTGCCAATGTTGAGTGGAATCTTTCCAAAGGGGGTACGTTTTGCGATGGTCACCACGAAGGACTCGGCGTGTCGTGTCTGCGAGAGGACCGCGGCGGCACCGGGCGGCTCTGCCAAGATTCCCGGGATGCCCGCCGACCAGAGCCCTGATCCATGCCAGGGGATGTACCGGCGAGCCCGGGTCGTCCTGCCGGACGGCACCCACACCCACACCCTGGTCGGACCCAGCGGGCTGCCGGTGGCCGAGGTGGAGGAGTTCTGCGCCTACCTTCGCGCCAGCGCCGCCGCCCCGAACACGATCCGCAGCTACCTACCCGGTCTGGCGGCGTGGTGGCGGCTACTGGCGCACACCGGCCACGACTGGGAGGACTTCCCCAGCAGGCTCTTCGGCGACTTCCTGGTCCTGCTGCGCACCGGGGACATGCCGGGCACGGCCCGGATCGGCCCCACGCCCACCTGGCTGTCCCCAGCCAGCGTCCAGCTCGCGGCCGCCGCGGTGCTGAGCTTCTACCGGTGGCAGGCCGCCGCCCACGACCGAACCGGCGGGTACCGGCGCCTCTACTCCCGACACGTCAGCCGGCAGGCATCCCGCTACCGGCCCATGTTGACCGGGGTCGGCCCGGTCCGCGATGTCGGGCCGCGGCCGGTCTACCCGACCCGGGCCACGGCCACTGTGACGCGGTGCCCGGTCCTGACCCCGGCGCAGGTGGCCACGATCCTCGACGGCTGCTGCACCCCGGCGGGGGCCGGCACCTGGTCCGGTGGCCTGGCCCGCCTGCGTGACCGGCTGCTGTTCGCGGTCCTGGCCCACACCGGGATGCGGCTGGGTGAGGCACTCTCGCTGCGCCACCATGATGTCCACGTCGGCGCCGGCGACACCCCCTACCTGGAGGTCATCCCCCGCCAGGACCACCCGCACGGGGCCCGGGTCAAGTCCGGGCGCGCCCGGCGCATCTACATCGGCGACGACCTGGAAGCCCTCTACTCGGCCTACGTGTGGGAGCTCGTCGACGCCGGGATCGACCTGACCATCGCCGACGTCGCCGGCCACTTCGTCTTCGTCAACACCAGCCGTGAGCCGATGTGGGCGCCGCTGCGACCGGAGACGGTCTATGACCGGGTCCGTGCGCTGACCCGGCAGCACGACAACCTGCCCGCGGCGTGGACGCCGCACTGGCTGCGGCACACTCACGCCTCCGCGCTGCTGCTGGCCGGCTGCCCCGCCCACGTCGTCATGCGACGCCTGGGGCATGCCGACATCCAAACCACCCTCGAGCACTACGGATGGGTCACCGAAGACGCCGAGCTACGCGCCGTCGCCGACTGGAAGACCTACACCGCCGGCTGGGCAGGAGCGTTCAATGGCTGACCACCGCGCCTCTGCGCTACCCGCCTCCCACCTGCGCCGGGCGCGACCCACCAAGTCCCCGGGGGCGCCCGACCCGTGGCCCCAGCACTGGGGACAAGTCCCCTCGCCCTGGCGTGACGGGGTGTACGCGATCGACACCGAACCGTTCAACACGGTGTTCGTCCAAAACGCCCGCTACCAACGCGGCCGCGCGTTCGACTTCCGACCCGCCGGCCCGCACCGCCTCGCCCAAGAGACGGCCTGGTGGATCTGGACCTGCCACCACGAGGGGCTCCGCAAGATCGAACCGTCCATGCTGCGCTGGTGGGCCGCCGCCATCGGCTCCCTCACCGAGCACCGGTCCGCCACAACAGGCCGCGCACCCACCTCCCTCGCGGAGCTACAGCCACACCTGGTCGCCCGAGAAGCCGTGCGCCTATTCGCTGCCCGCAACGACCGGCCACCCTCGCCGGGCAACTTGCGCAACCTCATCTCTCTCGCCGACCACGCCCACCTCCTGGTCTCCGTGCGCACCAGCCCTCAGCCGTGGTGGAGCCACGACATCTGGGATTTGCGCGTCGACGACCGCATCCCCCGCCGAGCCCACGAACCCGCCGCCGACCAGATCGTCAACCTCGCCGCCATCGACCCGCCCTGGCTACGCGAAGCCCTCCGATTCTGGCTGTCCACCGCCTTGACCTACCAGCTGTTCCGATGGACGACCGTGACCACCCGGGCCCGCAACCTCGGCACCTACCTCGGCCGGTACCTGACCGAGCAGCACGTCACCGACCCGACCATCGCCGCTACCCCTGCCGGCATCCGCGCCGTCTTCACCGGCTTCACCAGCTGGCTGTCCTCACCCGCGGCGACCACCACCGGCCGGCCCCTAGCCGGCACCGGGATCTCCGCCGTCCTGTCTCACACCCAGGGCCTCTACACCTACCTGCTCGACCACCTCGACGACCTGGTCGCCTTCACTGGCGACCAGCGCTGGCAGGAACTGACCGAGGCCCACGCCCGGCTGTTCACCCACCAACCCTCGGGCCGGCGACCAACTACCGCCTCCACCACTCCAGGTGCGTCGGTGATCGGCGCCGAGGACCTGACCCGGATGATCACCTGCCTGGAGATTCTGACCGCGCCCACCAGCCAGCTCGTCACCGTCACCCTCCCCGGCGGTGAGGAGCTCACCGCGCGCGGTATCGGCGACCCGCAAGCCGCCAGGGCGTGGCTGCTGCAGGCACTGACCGGACGACGGGTTTCCGAGATCCTCATGCTCGACTTCGACCCGCTCACCGCCATCCCCGGCATCGACCCCGCCCAAGCCGAGCCGGGCGCGTTCGTCGCAAGGCTTCGCTACCAGCAAACCAAGATTGACGACGTCGACGCGACCATCCTCGTCGACGCAACCGTCACCGAGCTGATCGCTGCCCAACAGGCCTGGGCGCGTGAGCACGTCGACCCAGGTGTCACTCCGCCGTACCTGTTCCTCAACCCCCGACACAACCACCGCGGCACCCGGCCCCGCGCATACAGCTCGCACCTGGCCGCCCTGCGCCGGCTCAACCAGGCCACCAACCTCACCGACAGTGCAGGGAAACCGCTGACGTACACCAGGACCCACCGCCTGCGGCATACCCGTGCCACCGAGCTGCTCAACGCCGGAGTGCCCATCCACGTCGTCCAGCGTTACCTCGGGCACAAGTCCCCCGAGATGACCATGCACTACGCCGCGACCCTGGCCAGCACCGCCGAAGCCGAGTTCCTCAAAGCCCACCGGGTCGGCGCCTTCGGCACCGCACTGGCTCTACAACCTGCCGACCTGCTCGAGATCAGCCAGCTCGATGCCCGAGCCGACCGAGCGCTGCCAAACGGGCTCTGCACCCTTCCACCGGTCAAGACGTGCGACCGCGGCAACGCCTGCCTCACCTGCGGGCACTTCGCCACCGACAGCAGCCACCTGGCCGAACACCAAGACCAACACCGAACCACCTTGCGGCTCATCGAGATCCGCCAAGAAGCCTTCACCCGTCGGCACGGCCAACCCATGCCCGAAGAGAACATCTGGCTGCGCGAACGCCGCCGCGAGGTGGCGTCCCTGCAAGCCATCATCACCGCCCTCACCGCCGCGCCCGATCACCCCGCCGTCGGTGTCGGGGCCGACCGCCGTCACCACCTGGAAAGCTCATCATCATGACCACCAGCCCGCCGCCGACCACCGCAATGATCGCGGCCCGCCGCAGGGAAGCTGCGGCCAAGGAGGTCGCCGCCGAACGCGCCCTGGCTGGCCTGGTTCGTCGGCGTGAGCCCATCACCATCAGCGCCGTGGCCGCCGCAGCGAACGTCTCCCGCTCCTACCTGTCGCGGCACCCGACCCTCGGCCCCAAGATCCGAGCCGCCGCCGATGCCAACCCCTCCCGACCGGCCGCGGTGAGCGGGCATCCTGCAACCGTCGAAGCCGCACTTCGGCATCACATCCGCGGAATCCAAGCGGCCCACCAGGAGCAACTCGCGGCACTGCGTGACCGGCTTCGTCGGCTCGAACGAGAGAATGCGGCGCTGCGTGGCGAACTCGTCACCATCCGACAGCAGCCGTCTGTCGGATGAATCCGGCACCTCGCCGGGCCGAGACGCGAGCAGCGCCGTGACCCTCACCTCAAGCGAGGGCGAGGTCGGAGCCGGTAGGTTCGCGGCCATGGCTCGAGCACCCGAGCGTCAACACGCCAACGCGCTCTACTACGGCGACAACCTCGACGTGCTCCGCCGTGACATCCCCACCGAGAGCGTGGACCTGGTGTACCTGGACCCGCCCTTCAACAGCAACCGCAAGTACAGCCTGCTGTTCAAGGAGAAGTCCGGGGACGCCTCCCGTGCACAGATGGAGGCGTTCGACGACACCTGGACGTGGGACCAAGACGCCGAGGCCGTCTACCTCGACCTCCTGAACGGGTCCGCTCCCCTCAAAGTCAAGGACGCCCTGGAAGCAATGCGGCGGCTCCTCGGCGACAACGACGTCCTCGCCTACATCGTGATGATGACCGCCCGGCTCGTCGAGCTCCACCGCGTCATGAAACCTACCGCGAGCCTTTACCTCCACTGCGACCCCACCGCGAGCCACTACCTCAAGATCATGCTCGACGCCATCTTCGGGCCCACCAACTTCATCAACGAGGTGGTCTGGCAGCGCACTGCGGCCAAGGGCGACGCCCGACGCAAGTTCGGGTCGGTTCACGACATCCTGCTGACCTACGGGAAGACACAGGAGTACACATTCCAACCGGCGTTTCTGGAGAAGGACCTCACCTATACGGGACGCTTCAGCCTGGATGACCACGATGGACGCGGCCCATACCGGCTTGCCCCCTTGGACAGCCCGAACCCGCGTCCCAACCTGACCTACGAGTACAAGGGGTACCTTCCCCCCGCAAACGGATGGCGAGTCAGCCGTGAGGTGATGGAGAGCCTCGATGCGGAGGGGCGTCTCGCATTCCCAGCCAAGAGCTCGGGGCGGATCTCGCGCAAGCACTACTTGAACGAACAGGAGGGGCGGAAAGTCTCTGACGTCTGGACGGACATACCTCCGCTTCAGGCCGCCAGCGCGGAGAAGTTGGGTTACCCCACTCAGAAGCCACTCACCTTGCTCGAGCGCATCATCACCGCCTCCAGCAACCCCGGCGACATCGTGCTCGACCCGTTCTGCGGATGCGGGACCACCGTTGACGCGGCACAGAAACTTGGTCGACGCTGGATCGGCATCGACGTCACCACCCTCGCCATCGACCTCATCGACGCACGCCTGAGACACACCTACGGTGAGGCCATCCGAGCCACCTACGACATCCTCGGGATCCCGCGCGACATGACCGGGGCCGAAGCCCTCTTCGGGCGCAGCCCATTCGAGTTCGAACGCTGGTGCGTCATGCTCCTTGACGGCCAGCCCAACGAGAAGCAGGTCGGTGACAAACTCGTTCCCGACGCGCGTGACAATGGGCTTCCTCGGGTTGCTGCAGGGTGGGCTGTTGCTCGCGCTCGAGCCGACATTCCAGCGATGGTTGCAGCGGCCGAAGCCGTGGCGCTTCACCATCTTGG
>Ga0208940_1003262_pt1 | contig 13937 bp, 8 predicted proteins | sample AD_JPNNA6_MetaG_FD_184445 | JGI IMG/M metagenome (GOLD analysis project Ga0208940, IMG submission 184445) | Active sludge microbial communities of municipal wastewater-treating anaerobic digesters from Japan - AD_JPNNA6_MetaG (SPAdes) (version 2) | ecosystem: Engineered > Bioreactor > Anaerobic >... | reverse complement strand
GATCGCCGCGACGAACTCCCTCTCCGACGTCTACGCCATGGGCGGCAGGCCGATCACGGCCCTGAACATCATCTGCTTCCCGCCGAAGAAGCTCGACATGTCGGTCCTGCAGGCCATCCTGCGCGGCGGGCTGGACAAGATGACGGAGGCGGGCGTCGTCCTCGTCGGGGGCCACAGCGTGGAGGACGACGAGCCGAAATACGGCCTCTCCGTGACGGGCGTCATCCACCCCGACCGGGTCCTGCGCAACCGGGGCGGCAGACCCGGCGACAGGCTGATCCTGACCAAGGCGCTCGGCACGGGCATCGTCAGCACGGCGATCAAGGGGGAGGAGGCCGACCCGGGCCTCGTCGAGAAGGCCGTCCGGGCCATGACGACCCTGAACCGGCAGGCCGCCGAACTGATGACGCAGATGCCGGTCATCCACGCCTGCACGGACGTGACGGGGTTCGGCATGCTGGGGCACGCCTGCGAGATGATCGAGGGCAGCGACGTGGGGTTGAAGATCGACGCCGCCGCCGTCCCGTATTTCGAGGGGGTGAGGGAACTCGTGGAGAGCGGCTACGTGCCGGGGGGGCTCTACCGCAACAAGAACTTCCGGATGCCGATGATCGACGTCGAGCCGTCGTGCCCGGAGTGGCTGTTGGAAATCCTGTTCGACCCGCAGACCGCGGGCGGCCTGCTCATCGCCCTGCCCGCGGGGGATGCGGAAACGCTGGTCCGGCGCATGCGGGAGGCCGGAATCGGCGATGCGGCCGTGGTGGGCGAGTTCACGGCGGTGCTAAAGGGCAGGATCATCGTGATCTAAATATGCCCGGTTCATGCTCGCTCCGACCCGATGACTGCATACACATCACAATTCCGCGACCTTGGAAACGTCCGCTCAGAGAGGCGATGAACACGTCAAAGGTCCCCCAGCGCGTTTGACATCCGCGAAGGCAAACCGATCCCGGCTTCTCTATTCTTCCAAGAATCCGCGCTGCGGTTTCTTCCGGGAATATCTCGGCGAGTTCCCGCCCCAAGAGTATTTCACTGCCTAGGCCCGGGAGTCTTGCAGTCTCTCCGTTGATCAGGACAACGGTGCCCTCTGCACTGATGCCGACGACGGGAACGGGGACATCCTCAAGGATTGCCTGGGCCAGCTCCAGCGATTGCACCAGCATCTCCAACTCCTGCGTCCTGCGACACACGATTTCTTCCAGGTCTTCGTTGATTCGCCGAAGGTCCTCGTTCTGCGTCATCACCTTTTGCTGCAGTTCCCGGTTGAGACGGACAAGCGCGTGCTGTTCGAAGGCCTGGCGGATGTCGAGCTTGAAATCCTCGTCGTTCCATGGTTTGAGAAGAAACTTATAGATGAGTCCCCGGTTTACGGCTTGGGTGATCGTATCGACGTCCGTGTAGCCCGTCAGGATGATTCGGATGATATCCGGGAAATTGTCCTTCACGCGGGCGAGAAACTCAGCGCCTGACATATGCGGCATGCGTTGGTCCGCAATCACCAATCCGACCGGGTTTTCGGCTATAAGCCGAAGGCCCTCCGCCGCGTCGGTGGTCGTCAGGATCCGGTAACCCTCTCTCCGCAGGAGCCGACGAATCGCATTCAAAATATTCTCTTCATCGTCGACGCAGAGAATAATCCGGGGCTCTTCGTTCATGCGGCCATCCCTCCCATGAAGAATTGGATATGCTGCGCTCCGGGCTTTGGACCCCGCAGAAAGCCCGGTTCAGGAATTGCAGGAGTCGAACAGTCAGGGCCCCGGCCGGCATGATGAGCCGGTGCAGCCTTACGAGCGTGACATCTTCCCGCCCGAGCATTTCGTTGACCCCTGAGTGAATGGAATGAAACGCGGGAAGCGCTCTGATTTACTCAAGACGGACCAAGACCGTCTGTCGTGGCATCGACCATATCGGCCCCTCAACGTCCAGCCGTAATCGGAGATCACGCGTGGATTCAGCTCTTCGATACGTAGATGGCCTCAATGAAATCCGTCTCGTGTAAAGAACGGATCTTCTTCACATAGTTATCGGTCAGAACGGTCTGCGCCGGAAGGAGAAACCGACCGCTTGATGAGTACAACGCCCGCGACAGAGTCATGCCTCTTACGAGCTCCTCCACGCCAATCTTGCGCTCCTCCCGGTAGGACCCGCGGTCGCGCAGCAAATCGAGGAAGCGCTTCACGATGTCGGGATCGTAGGCCAGGAAGCTTTCCTTCTTGAGGTGCATGACGGCTGCCTTGCGAAACATTTCCTCATCGGCCAACTTCCCCTCGGCGAGCCGGACTGCCCGGACGGAACCGTCGAGATCGATGCGAAGCCCCGTGAACTTGTCGTATGCATCGGCCACGGCAATGATGCGCGCACCCATCGAGATCTCCTCCTCCCGCAAGTGATCCGGGTACCCCTGCCCGTCAAAGCGTTCATGATGGCACCGGATGAGGATTCCCGCATGGTCAAGCCTGCTGATGAATTGTACCGTCTCCTGCCCGATCTGCGGATGACGGCGGTAGCGCTTCTTCTCGTCCGGCGTCCATGTATCCTCCCGGTACTCCAGCAGACGGGGAGGGAAGGACAGTTTACCCAGATCGTGGAGCAGGGCTGCAATCTCCACCTGTGCGACTTCCGGCTCAGGCAGATCCATGGCACGGGCGATCTCGCCAGCCCAATGCGCCGTTCTCCGCATGTGGCCTGCTTGTGCCGGATTCTGCTTTTCTACAAGCGCCGCAAAGGCACGTACGGCGTTATACAGGTTGCTCTCCAATTCCTGGTTCAGGCGGGTCAGGTCCGTGTTCTTCTGAAGGATTTCGAGCGAGCGCTCCTCGACCCTCTGCTCCAGGGTAGTGTTCCACCGGCGAAGTGCTTCGTTCTGTTGCTTCGTCAGCTCCAGGAGCCTCTCATTCTCACGCTGCAGCTCATATTGCGCAATAGCCTGGCGTACGACGAGAAGGAGTTCCTCGTCGTTCCAGGGTTTTGTCATGTAGCGGTGGATCTCACCGCGATTGATCGCATCGATTGTTGCGTTCATGTCCGCATAACCTGTCAGCAGGATACGCACCGCCTGAGGATCGACTGCCTTTGCAGCCTCTAGGAACACCACCCCCGACATGCCGGGCATGCGCTGGTCAGAGATGATGACGGAAAAAGGCCGAATGCGGGAGTTCAGGATGGCGAGCCCCTCCTCTCCGCCCTTTGCGGTAAAGATGGCATAATTGCTCCTGCGGAACAGTCGAGACAGAGCCTTCGTGATGGATTCCTCGTCGTCGACGAGCAGGATTGCATGCTGCCGGTCCTCACCGCCGGCCGTCTGCACGTGTTGTTCGTTTCCCGAATCAGTCATGGGTTGCCTCCGTGCCCGGATCGGCGCCGGATAATCCCCCCGCGCGAATGTCGGCGAACTGCAGGTCTAGGTTCAAGAAAGCCTCAACAACCACTGGATCGAAGCTCCGCCCTGCCTCGTCGCGTATCCGCATACGAGCCTCCTCCGTCGTGAGTGCCCGCTTGTATGGACGCTCGCTTCTCAGTGCGTCGAACACATCCGCGACTGCGACGACCCTTGCCGACAGGGGGATTGCCTCGCCCTTGAGACCGCAGGGGTAGCCGCCTCCGTCCCATCGTTCATGATGGTACCGACAGATCTCCCGAGCAAGCCGGAAAAAGGGACCATCCCCCAGAAGTGCTTCCCCAAAGCGCGTATGGCGCTTTACGATCTCCCTCTCTGCTTCCGTCAGCGAGCCCGGCTTGAGCAGGATTGCGTCGGGGATCATCAGCTTGCCCACGTCGTGCATCATCGCGGCCAGGGCCAGTTGCTCCGCCTCACCATAGCCCATCCCCATTTGGAGGCCGATGCGCAGCGTGATCCGGTAGACACGGTGGATATGCATTCCCGTCGCGTCGTCCCGCGCTTCGGCGGCCTTCGCCATCATGAGAATCCCCTCCCGCAGAGCCTCGTTGAGCTGGCGCGTCCTTTCTCGAACGATCACCTCGAGCTCGGTGTTGAAGGCTTTGAGTTGCTCGTTCTGCTCGGTCGTGAGGCGCAGAAGCCGCCGATTCTCCATGATGAGACCATAGTGATCAAAGGCGCTCCGCAGCGTAGATCGAAGATCGCCAGAGATCCATGGCTTTGTCAGGTAGGCGAAAATGTGAGAATGGTTTATGGCCTTCGATGCCGCCTCGAAGGTCCCGTGCCCCGTCAAGATGATCCGAATGGTATCGGGTCGACGCCGCCGCACTTCCTCCAGGAAAGCGATGCCATCCATCCCGGGCATTATCTGGTCCGACACGACGACACCGATGTCTCGGCCCTCGAGGCAAGCGAGGCCCGAGGGGCCGTCGGTGGCCGTGAAGATCCGATAACCCTCGCCCCGTAGCTCCCGGGCGAGGCTGTTCAGGATCGCCGCTTCGTCATCCACGAGCAGCAGCGTCCTCTCCGTGAGCATCTCCCGCATGCATGCCCTCCTCGATCTGCAGTGTCTGTCGCACCCGATGGACCGGCAGGCGCAACATAAAGGTCGTCCCCTCTCCGACGCGGCTCCGTACATCGATCGTCCCCCGATGCTTCTTGACGATACCGTAAACGACGTGCAGGCCAAGCCCCGTCCCCTTTCCCGGCTCCTTGGTCGTGAAGAAGGGATCGAAGATCTTCATAAGATTCTCCTCGGGGATCCCACACCCCGTGTCGCTGATCGACACCGATACATGGTCTCCCTCGCTGCGGGTGCGGATCTCGATCTCTCCCTGTTCATCGATCGCCTGGGCCGCGTTGACCAAGAGATTCATGAAGACCTGGTTGATCTCCCGCACGGAACACTCCACCTCGGGCAGATCGCCATAGTCGCGCTTGACCACGGCCTTGTACTTGAGTTCGTTCCACACCACGTTGAGGGTCGAATCGAGGTTCTGGTTGATGTCGGCGCGTGAAAAAGCATCTTCCCCGGGATGGGCGAAATTCTTGAGATCGAGAACGATCTCCCGGATCCTCCGGGCGCCCTCCTGGGACTCCCGGATGAGCGACGGGAGATCCTCGAGCATTCCTTCCAGATCGACCTGTTTCTCCATTTCATGAATCTTCGCGACGCTGCGCTCGATCTCCGCGGGTAGCCCATGCCCCTTAGGGAATCCCTCCAGAAGCCCCATGAGTTCCCGGTATGCTCCGAAAAGAGTCTCGATGTCCCCGCAGTATTCCGCGAGGGTCTTGAGGTTACTGCTCACATAGCCCGTCGGATTGTTGATTTCGTGGGCCACACCGGCCGCCAGCTGCCCGATGGAGGCCATCTTGTCCGTATGCATCAGACGGAGCTGCATCTGCTTCCAAGCCGTCATGTCCTCCAAGACGAGGACGAACTCCCGGTCCTGGTGCACGTGCTCCACAAGGATGGGGGCCGCAGCAACACGGCAGGTGAAGGTCCGTCCGGCAGAATCGGCCATCTCGATCTCGAAGCCCTCGCGATGCATTTCTCCCCGGGAAAAGAACCGGCCTATCCGCTCCATCACCTCGCACCGGTCGCCCGATCTGCCTAAAATCTCTGCTGCGGACGCACCCATCAGCCGTTCCCGCGGCAAATCGAACAAACGCTCCGCGGCTTCGTTGGCGAAGAAAATCGACGAGCCTCGAATGCCCAGTACGGCATGGGGGATAGCGGTGAGTACGGAGTCGACCCGGGCTCGCTCGTCCGCCAGGAGCTTTTTCGCCTCCGCGAGTTCCGTGACGTCGAACGTGTGCAGCAGCGTCGCCCGTTCCCCCTCGTAGCAGATCGTGGCCGCGCTACCGATGAGATGGACCACACTCCCGTCGGGCTGCATGATGCGGAACAGGACGGGACTTGTCCGTTCCCCCCGGACCATGGCAATAAAGGCAGTGTGGATTTTCTCTCGGTCCTCAGGGTGGACGATGGAAAAGGCAGACAAGCCGATCAGGGACGAGGGTGTTCTCCCGGCGTAGATTCCCCCGATAGGGTTCACGTACTTGAAGACGCCGTGCTGAATGATGGAGGCGCCGGCGGCGGAATGTTCCGCCAGGGAGCGATACATCGCCTCCGCCTTGTTCCGTTCCGTCACATCCCGTATGACGGCCTGCAGATACATACCGCCTTTGAGGGTAATTCGGCTGAGGGTTACCTCGGCATCGAACTCGCTGCCGTCCGCGCGGCGATGGCGCCACTCGAAGCGCATTGACTCCCCATTAAGCGCTCTCGTCATGAAACGCCGCCCCATATCCGTGGACGTCTCACCGCCTGGCTGACTGGTCGGCGAATGGTACAACGGGAGTTTGCCGAGCAGCTTTTCCCGTTTGTACCCGAACATCCTTTCAGCGGCCGGGTTACAGTCGACGCAGTGTTCATCATCTAAGAGGAAGACGGCGTCGCTCGATGTCTCGAAGAGCGACCGGTAGCGCTCCTCCCGTTCCCTCACCTCCGCCGCGGCTTTATTTCGTTCCGTCACGTCGACGAAGATCCCGATGAGGCCCGACGGCTCGCCGTCGGGCCCCGGGTAAACGGCCTTATGAAAGACGACTTCCCGGAGCGAGCCATCGGCAAATCGAACCCTGCTGTCGTAGGTCTGGACCCCTCGGCTTCCTTTCGCTATGAGTTCTCGGTCCATCTCTTCGTAACGCATGGCAAGTTCTCGAGGCGCCAGGTCCCATATGCTCTTGCCGATGATTTCGCTTTTCGAACGGCCCATCGCCCGGGCGAAGGACTCGTTGCAGCCCCGGTAGAGACCGTCCATCCCCTTGTAGAAAACCGGCAGCGGTATGGTATCGAGCAGCACCTCGAGAAAGTCCGCGTGCTTTTCAAGCTTATCCTGGGCGCATTTACTCTCCGTCACGTCCCGTCCCGCTGACTGGAACTCAACGAGGCCTCCTGCCCCGTCGAAAATGGGCACGTCTCTCCACTGCACCCAGCGGGTCGCTCCCTCCCCGCCGCTCACCGCGTGTTCATAGGTCACGGGTACCGGGCCGCGGGTGATCACCTCATAGAACTCATGGACCCTCCTGCGAGCCTCCTCCGGGATCAGTTCGATCCACTGGATACCGTGGATCTCACTCGCGTTCTTCTTGAAGAACTTCGAGTAGGCCTCGTTGACATAGGTCAGCGTCCTGTCGGTACGCCAGCGGCAGACCATGTCCGGGTGCACTTCGACCATGTCCCGATAACGCTGCTCGCTCTTACGCAACTCCTCTTTCTCCTGCCGTAGTATTTCGCTTTTCTCACCAAGGGTTCTTGCGGCCTCGTCTATGGATCGGGCCATCTCGCCCAGCTCCCCCTCGTCATAGCCGATTCCGCACTTGGCGTCGAAACGCTGCTCGCCGATCTCCCGGATCACCGTCGACAGCTTCTTGATGGGGCGCCGCACAGCGTACTCGCCCAAGATCAGCGCAACGAGAAACGAGACGCCTCCTGCAAGCGCCGCGACATAAAAATGGCGAAGCGTCATACGCTCGGCCGCCGTGACGACGGTGTTTTTCTCTACCCCCACATAGATCAACCCGTAGGGCTCCTGCCGCGCCGCATGGCGCAGTTGATGGTAGCCGTAAATCCTGGTAACCCCATCGCTCCCCATGCCCTCGTAGGCACCCCGCTCTTCGCCACCTTGAAGCCGCTTCATCGTGTCTGCAGGAACAGCGCTCCCTTGAAATTTTTTCGTATCATCGGCTTCGGGATACCGGTGAAAACGTATGCCCTTGCGGTCTGCGAAACCAATCAAGACAAATGGCGGAAGCTCTATCTGACCGATGTTGGCGAACATGGATCGCACATTCAATCCTGCAACTAGGAGAAAACGCACGACCCCGGTCCCGCGGTCGATCACGGGCAGGGCCATATAAAGGACGGGGTTCCCCGTGCTCGGACACTCGGCGTAATCGCCAATCGACAGATTCCTTGTCACCAGCGCCTCGCGGAAGAACGGCTGATCTGCCAGGAAAGATAAACCGCAGGGTGCCTCGCGGGACATTGAGATCACTCGACCGTGATGGTCGGCAACCAATAGGCTTTCGAACAACGGAATTCGATCGGTGACTCGCCGCAACGTCTCGGCGGCGTGACGGGGGTCGAAGCCTCGCGGGCCTGAGAGGCTTACGGCGGTCACCTTTAGAAGGTCCTCTGCCGTGCCGACGGCCTGCTTGACATGCCCAGCCAGTGCATGAGCCAGGCTGACTATAGAGCTGTGTTTTCTTTCGATCTCTTCAGAGCGGTATTCGAGATCCAGCCAGATATTCGCGAGCAGGATCGGCATCAAAACCGAGCAAATGACGAGAAATATTTGGGTGCGCGACGATCCCGGAATGACGTGCGGAATTCTCTTTAGCCGCATACTCGCATTCCATTTGAGAAGTTTTGCCGGCCGTCCCTCACATCTGCGCCAAGTGGTTTCCGTCGGCAGACGCTTGGAAGTATGGGAAAAGTTTTGCAGGAATCATGCCACGAAACCGCCCCACAATGCCCGTAATGGCATTCTCCTTGCCTTCGAGTGAGGTCCGTATTTTCACTTCGGAAAGGGTTTTTCGGACGATATCTGCACGCGTATGGATACCTTTTCTATCCCCGTGCTGCGCCTTTTCACACCTATGACCTTCGTGGTCATCGCTGCTGCGCGCTTCCTGTTGGATTGGAACACGCGTCGTTTATCCCAAAACGGATTTCTTCTCTTTATCGGCATGGCCTATTTCAGTGTCGGGATCATCGACCTGTTCCACACTTCGGCTTACAAGGGCATAGGTGTCTTTCCTGGTTATAGATCCAATCTTCCGACACGGTTATGTATCGCCTGGTGGGAGGTCGAGAGCCTGGCACTTCTGACGACTCCCTTGTCGATGCCCACGCGGCCAAGGATGCCTTAGCTCTTCTCGGCCGTCGCGATCTTGACGGTCCTGGCGATTACGTCGATCTTCGGGGTCTCTTTACCGACTTTCGCGTCGAGGCATCCGGGTTCACTTCCCTCAAGGTCGTCGGCAACTATGTCATCTCTGCTGTGCTGGCCCTCGCAATGGCGGCGATGCGCAGGCAGCGCACTCAGTTCGACTCGGAGACATACCGACTTGCCATCGCCGGCATTGTCCTTACGATCCTCGCAGAGATCCCCTTTACGCAATATAAGCGTTTATGGTACCGCGAATCTCGTCGGCCATCTGCTGAAATTCGCTTCCTATCGGTTCATCTACATTGCCCTCATCCGTCGAGGCCTGCCGCTGCCCTACGTGATTTTCTTCAAAGAATTGTGTAACAGCAAGGACGCCCTGCGAAAAGAGGAAGAGCGGCTCGAGCAGAGCCTAGTGGCGGTGAAGGAACTGAGGGAGTTGCTGCCTATCTGCAGCCATTGCAGGAAGATCCGTGACGGTCGCGGTTACTGGAACCGAAGCCAAGCCTACATCGAGAGACACGCATGTCGCTTTCAGCCACGGCATCTGCGAAGAGTGTATCTTCCGATTGTACCCGGTAGAAGAAACGACATATACAGGAACCTGATCTGATCTACTCAATCCGCCGCAGGCGCTCGGCCTCCTGCAGCAGCTCGAACTGGCGCTGGCGGTTCTCCCGGGTCGCGGGCATCGGCTCGCGGGCCTGCGCTTCCAGCCGCTCGGCTTCCTGGAGCCGTCTCTGTCTCTCCTGTTCCCGTTGCGCGTCGCGCGTCTCGACGGTTTTGACCACCTCGTCGAGCTGCCGGTCCCTCTGCCGGATGGCCTCCTCGGCCGTCACGGCACCGGGAGGGGGCGCCGGCCCCGTCTTCTCCACCGCCTCCGCCGCAGGCGGGGCGGCCGGCCGGCCCGAGACGACGGGCTCGGCCTTCACCCCTTTCGGGGGCCTGTCCGTGAGCACCACCGCCCCGGCCTTGTCCGTGTACCGGTAAATGGTCTGCGCGTCGGCCGGGCTCACCGCCACGCAGCCAAGAGCCGCGGCGACGAGTCCCAGGGTCAACCCCATGAACAAGGGTCGAGGGCCGAGGGCCGAGGGTCGAGAAACCAGCGCCATTCGCTTTTCTTTTGTTGACACCTTCATCCCTTCTCGATTTCGTTCCCCTTGGCCTTTGACCTTTCGCCTTTCGCCTTTTGCCTTTCGCCTTAAGCCATTATCCTTGTGCCTGTCCCTACGGCATCTGCCTGAGCCGCTCGGCCTCCTCCAGCAGCTTGCGCTGGCGGTCGATGTTCTCCTGGGTCGGGACGATGGGCTTCTTGGCCTCCTTCTCGAGCCGGTCGGCCTCCTCGAGGCGGCGCTGCCTTTCCTGCTGCCTCTCCTGCAGTTTTCGCTGCGCCTCTTCTTTCTGTTTCTGGATCTCCTCGTCGGCGACCTTCTTCATCTCCGCATCGCGTGCCCCTTCGGGCGGGGCTGCCTGGTCACGGACGCCCGGCCTCGGCATGGGGGCCGCCTGGTCCCGGCTTCCCGGCACCGGCATCGGTGCCGCGCCCTGAGCCTCGGGAACGGGCCTCTTGGTCCTCTCGGATGGGGCGAGGTCCGATTCGTCGAGGATCTCACCCCGCACCCCCGGGGGCGGGTTGTCGGTGATGACGATCTTCCCGTCCTTGTCGGTATAGCGATAGAGCTGCGCCGGGGTGTCACAAGGCGTCAACAGGATCACGGCCCATGCCGCAACGAGGACGGCAGCCAACAGTCTCGCGGGGTGCTTGCTCATGGTTTTCTCTCCCTGTGGGTCAAGAGTAAGGCCTCAACGGGAATTATCGAACGAATCCGTTATTTTCTTTAATGGTTTCGCTTCAATGTACCCCCAAGCCACAAAAGAATCAAGACGGCGGTTCGCACCCGTCGAAGGCCCTGCGGATCGTGGCACCGCCGAGCACGACCCCGCCGCTGTACAGGACAACCGATTGACCCGGCGTCACGGCCTCCTGCGGCTCGTCGAAGATGACCGTGAGGGAGCCGGGGCCCGTCTCGACCCGGCAGTCCGCCGGCCGGTGCGCATAGCGGATCTTCGCTTGCGCCGCAGACGGCAGGGCATCGACCAGCAGGTTCGGCTCGCCGGCCTCGAGCCCCCCCGAACGGAGGCACTCCCGCGGTCCCACCACGACGAGGTTTTCCGACGCATCGAGGGAAAGAACATACAGGAGTTCCCCCCGCCCGGCCGAGAGGCGGGCCCGCTGGCCGATGGTGTAGCGGCCGATCCCCCGGTGCCTGCCGACGACCCGGCCCTGGCGGTCCACCATCCTGCCGGGGCCCATGCCGGAAAGGCGGGCTTCGAGGAACGGCCCGATCCCGCCCCGGGGGATGAAACAGATGTCCTGGCTGTCCTCGCGCTGCGAGGCGGACAGCCCGGCACGCCTGGCCAGCTCCCGGACTTCCTGCTTCGTGAGTTCCCCGAGCGGGAAATGGATATGCCCGAGGGCTTCCCGCCGGACCCGGCATAGAAAGTAGGTCTGGTCCTTCCTGCGGTCCCTCGGCACGGCGAGGGCCGGCTTGCCTCCCCGCATCACGATCCGCGCGTAGTGCCCCGTGGCCAGTTGCCCGTATCCCAGCCGCCGGGCCTTTTCCAGAACCATCCCGAACTTGATGTCCCGGTTGCACAGCACGCATGGATTCGGGGTCATGCCCTGGCGGTACGCCTCCAGGAAGGGCTCGATCACGATCCGCTCCAAATCGTCTGCGAACTCGACCGCGTGGTGGGGTATCCCGAGAAGGCGGCACACCTTCGCCGCATCCTCTACGTCCCTTCGGCCGTAGCCGGCGCTCCCCTCGCCATGCCGGAAAAGGGTCAGCCCCGCGATGTCGAAGCCCCGTTCGGCCATCAGAAGGGCCGCCACGGAGCTGTCCACCCCGCCGCTCATGGCCACGAGGACCTTCCCGGCTGCCGCCCGCTCGGGTGGCATCGTGATCACCGACCCGCGCGACCGGAACCATCCGGTGAGTTTCTCCATCGCCTCCCGCTCTCGGCGGGAGAGCTCCCCGGGGCCCAGTTTCTCCCCGAGGTAGCCGTTCACCACGGCCGTCGAGGCCCTGTCGAGCACGTGCGCAAGATGCTCCGGGTCTCCCGCCTGCAGGTAGAGGCTCACGTCGTTGATGAACAGGATGTCGCGGCCCGGCTCCTCGAAGCGCCGCAACAGCCCCTCGATGGCCTCCCGGTTGCACCTCGCCTTTTCCAGCGCTTCGCCCTCGGTCGACGAGGTCAGGCGCGGGGCGACGACGGGGACTCGCAGGTAGGCGGCCCCGGAGCCGGCCGGCGGGGTGAGCCTTCCGCCGACCCCCGCAAGCCCACGGGCCCGCAGGATCTCTTCGGGGATGTCCGGCGCGAGGTCGATGACCGCGATCCGGCCGCCCAAACCCTGCCTGCAGAAGCCCTCGAGGATCTCCCGGCAGAGCGTCGTCTTTCCCGAGTTGACGTCGCCCAGGATCAGCGTTTTCTTGTCCAGGTAGGTTTCAATGTCCATGATGACTCACGCGCTGCTTCTGGTGAAGAGGCCGTGTCATAAGAATGAAAAATACCGAAATCATGTCATTCCCGCGCAAGCGGGAATCCAGAACCCGTTGAAGATCATGGATTCCGCATCGCGCTTCGCTTGTGCGGAATGACAACATCGGAATTGCGACACCGTTGATTTCTTTCCTCTCCCGCTTACCCTCTTACCTTCTTACCTTCGCACCTTCTCACCTTCACCCCGGGATCACTGCCTCCAATCAATGCCGTCCCCGGCCCCCGTACGTCTCCGGCAGGCAAAACAAGGAAAGCGCCCCGATCACGTACACCACCCCCGTGACGGCAAGGCCCGTGGCCAGCCCGTAATGGCTCCCGATCTTGCCGATCGTGTAGGGGGCGAGCACGGCACCGATCCGGCCCATGTTCCAGCAGAAGCCCCCGGCGTAGGCCCGGACGCGCTCCGGGAAAAGCTCGGCGAAGTAGGCCCCGAGCACCCCCCCCACGCCGGGGAGACCGAAGCCGACGACGATGCCCCACCAGAACAGGAAGACCGGGTCCTTCACCACGATGTAGACCCACACGGCGACGGCGATCGTGCCGAAGGCGGCGATCATGGCCCTGCGACGGCCGATGCGGTCGGCCAGGAAGCCGAAGAACTGGAACCCGAAGAACATCCCCGCGTACATGACGAGCGAGAAGTCGGCCATCATGGTCAGGCCGAGGCCCCGCTCGCGGGTGAGAAAGGTGGGGATCCAGTAGGCGGCGCCCCAGTAGCCGGCCAGGTTGATGAGGCTCACCAGGGTGGCCAGGAAGGTCGTCTTGCCCAGGCCGCCCTTGAAGATGTCGGCGATGCCGACCTTGACGGCCGCTTTCCCCCCTGCCGGCCCTGTCCCCGCCGGGCGGTCCGGAGGGACGAGCCGGGCCACGACGAGGGCGAAGGGGATCGAGATCGTCCCCAAAAGAAACAGGAGCCTCCAGTCCGTGTCGAGGACCAGCCTGCCCGCGAAGGAGGCCGCCACGGCGCCGACGGCGAAGCTGCTCAGGACGAACGAGGCCGCCCGCCCGCGGTATCGCGGCGACCAGTGCTCGGCGATGAGGGCCGAACAGGGGCCCCAGATGCCCCCGATGGCAAGCCCCGTGAGGCATCTCAGGACCATCCACATCCCGAGGCTGCGGGCCAGATACACCGCGCCCATCCCGGCCCCCAGCCACAGCAGGGCGACGATGAGGGCGGTGCGACGGCCCCGGTTCTCCGCGATGAGCCCGAAGACCACGCTGCCGATCATGGCGCCCGCCATCGTGGCCGAGCCGATGAGTCCCCCCTCGGGCAGCGTGATGTCCAGCACCCTGAGCAGAACGGGCATCGCGATGGCGAGCACGATGAGGTCGTAGCTGTCCAGCAGGTAGGTCGCAAAGGCGGCCCACAGGACGGGCCAGCGTTGTTCCGTTCCTGTGAGTTCACTTTTCATGTTCTGCATACACGCCCATTTCAAGTTCCGCCCGTGCATCTTGCGCACGAAGGTGAGAGGGTGAGAAGGAGAGAAGGTTGGAGTAGCGGAAGGATGCCCTTCGCATTTTCCCAC
>Ga0208940_1003259_pt1 | contig 13943 bp, 12 predicted proteins | sample AD_JPNNA6_MetaG_FD_184445 | JGI IMG/M metagenome (GOLD analysis project Ga0208940, IMG submission 184445) | Active sludge microbial communities of municipal wastewater-treating anaerobic digesters from Japan - AD_JPNNA6_MetaG (SPAdes) (version 2) | ecosystem: Engineered > Bioreactor > Anaerobic... | reverse complement strand
CTTGCATAATACGGTGTTATTGCCATTGGCAACTGATATTGCCTGCCTGTTAATGCCATAATTTCATCTGGCGATAGCTCTATAAAACTTGATAAATGTTCAAAGGTGCGAATTCTATTAGCTATCTGCCAGCGCCAATCATTCCACTGGGAGTCATTAACAGCAGGATAATACAGTTTTCTAAATATTCTTGACTTTGCATTGATTGACCTGGGAACAATTTGCTTATTTAAGATGGTTACAACGTTTGAATTAATAAAAGCTGACGATGGAGGATCATCAGTATTTGAGGCGTGACAACCCGGAGGCTCCTGATTTTCGGTATTCGGCAGTGATTCAATTGCTTCCATTATATATATGTTACCCTCACTTATGTATGATAGTATATGTATAAAAATTCACTTAGTTTCTCTAATAAGAAAAAAAATAATTTGTCAAGTAAAATACCGTATTATGTCACAAAAAAATAAAAAATTTTTGCTATAAAAAAATTCATATTATTTCCATCGGCGTATTGTTACAAAAATAAAACTCAATAAAGAACAAATATATAGCTTGTAAAGAAAAAAACAAAATTTACCAAAAAAAATTAACATTTTTTACAGCTTCTGATGGGTATTATAATAAATAAAGTCAGGGATAAAAAAAGCATCCCTGCTTTCACAGGGATGAGCGTCCAAGAGGTCTCCCATTGTAAGGACTTAACTCTGGGATCCGTAAAAAATGGAGGATCGGCAATTATGGAAGTATTGCATTCCAAATTACACTGCTACTTGCCTGCATTTAAACATTGCAGGTAATAGCGCAGAAGTTACAGTATAATTTATAGCACATATCAATATAGGCAACAATATTTTTTAATATATTTATAAAAATTTTTATATATTTATTTGTTATCATTACCCGCCAAAGGGGAGAAGCTTCTAAAAAAATTAAAATTAATTCATTAAAAAATATAACACATTCGATATTAATGATACGACATATATATTTTACAGGATTGATATATGGTAAAACCTGTTATATTGGATTTTGACATTGTAACACACAATCAGAATAGTGCACGGCAGTCTGAGCCTGAGCAATCGTTTATATCATTTTTAGATGGGATTTTACAAAAAAAAGAGGTAGAAGAAACTGTCAACAGCAAAAATGTCATTACTGAATTTGAAGAATCTAACCATACAAAAAATGACAACCAGGATAAATATTTTGCTGATATGGCAAATAAAAATGAATTAAGCACTGAGAAAGCTGCCAAACATGTATCCAGTTTTAATGATAGACGTTTGGAAAAAGAAAAGGCTGATAAGGAAAAGCTACAATTGCACAATGAAGCACTTTCCCAATTTTTAACAATTTCAAATAGCAATACGATAAATAGCAGGGCAACACTCACAAAAAATAAGGATAATCCTGTAAGGATGCCTTACAGGGATATGAATATATCACCAAGAAGATTACTCCATGGATTGGATACCTCATCTGCACAACGTAACAATACCAGTACCAATGACCTTTTTAGCACAAATACTCTATCAGGTACTAAAACAGGTAATTCGCAATCACTGCATAAGGTGATTGAGAATATGCAGAAAATAATTAATGATGAAATGGTAAACAATAGTAAAAGAGGTGATATAAAAAAGCTCATTGCGAATCTCGTAACGATTCAAAAAGCTGATCCTAAAACCATGCAACAAGGGCTCATTGCAAGGCAGCGATTAGAATATAATGAACTATCAAACACTAAAAAATCTGAGAAAAAAAACTCTGGTGTTACACAAAAATTTGTAGATAATAATGCACCTTTAAAAAATGCTAAAAATCATGTTACAGTTTTTATCAATGCTGTACGCCATAAAGAAGCACATGAAGATTTGCCAAAAACAAAGGATGTAAAAGCATCAACTGCAGAACAACATGAAACATTTAATAATGTAAACGCACGAAATGGGGTTGCTTCCCAAAGCTCAGTGCAAAACGTAGCGCATGAAAAAGTCATAAACAATTCTGATTTGATGCAGCTTTTACAAAAAGCCAGGATAATGCAGGATGGTGAGAAGACCAATCTGTCATTGAAAATGTATCCTGAAAGTTTAGGACGATTACATATTCAGTTAGGATTGGAGCAGGGAATTGTAAACGGGCGTTTTACCGTTGAGAGCGAGCAGGCGCGACAACAACTGATGCAGCAGCTTGACGTTGTACGGTATGAACTGGAGCAAAGTGGTGTCCATGTTGGTGGTTTTGAGGTACATGTGAGGGATCAGAGACAAACCGAAATTTTTCAACATGCTGAAGCTATTCCTTTAACACAAAATGCTGAATATGAAGAACAGATGAGCCGATATAGTTATCATGATGGTATGCTGGATATAATAATTTAAGGAGAATGACAATGCCGGAACCATTACGAATGTCAGGCGAAGATGTTGCAAAGGCGCAACTGCAGGCTAATGAGGTTAATGCTACACTGAAGGCTAAAAAGGGTAAATTGCCTGCCGAGCTTGATAAGGATTCATTTTTGAAGTTGCTTGTTGCTGAACTACGGCATCAGGACCCAACACAGCCAATGAATGACCGAGAATTTATAAGTCAGATGGCACAGTTCTCTTCACTGGAACAGATGAGTAATATGAACCAGGCAATTGAGCGTTTGGTACTGCGGTCACAGTCCGGAGAGGCGTTTTCGCTCATCGGGAAAGAGGTGGAGGCAGTTGATTTTGTTTCACAGCAACTGGTTCGTGGTGTTGCAAGTGGTGTTGTTTACAGGCAGGATGGAGTGAAAATTATTGTTGGTTCTACTGAAGTTTCCCTTAATGATATACATGCAGTATACATGCCCAAAAACAATCTTACAAATGAAAATAAAAAGACACAAAGCAATGAAATAACTGAGAAAACAAATAATACCGTGAATGAACAAACTAAAGGCATGCAGCAGTATCAGATGAACAATACATTTGTCAGAGGAAGTTCATCAACTATACAACCATTACGAAATTAGATAACAGGAGTTTTGCGATATGATGCGATCACTTTTTGCAGGTGTTTCCGGACTTAAAAATCATCAGACAAGGATGGATGTTATAGGCAACAACATTTCCAATGTTAATACCTATGGATTCAAATACAGCAGAGTCACATTCCAAGATATGCTTTCACAAACAATTTCTGGTGCTGCAAAACCTGAGGAAAACCGCGGTGGTATAAATCCGCGTCAGGTTGGGCTGGGTATGAATATTGCAGCTATTGATAAAATTTTTACTCAGGGAAGTTTGCAGACAACCGGTGTCAATACTGATATGGCAATATCGGGTGATGGTTTTTTTATTGTGGCAGAGGGTCAAAAACATCTATATACAAGGGCTGGCACATTTGCTCTTGATAAAGATGGGACGCTGGTTAATCCTGCAAACGGGTTAAGAGTGCAGGGATGGATGGCTACAACCAATGCTGCCGGTGAAAAAGTTATCAATACGTCTGGAACGGTAGAAGATATCATTGTTCCGATTTATGGGAAAGTACCTGCAAAAGAAACCAACTATGTAAAATACAAATGTAACATAGATTCAAAATTACCAATTGTACCCAATGATGCCAATGCTATTATGCGAACATCTGCAGGAGTTACAACCAATATTGATATCTATGACAAATTGGGGAATCCTCACCGATTAACGCTCAATTTCTGGAAAAGCGGAGTAAATGAGTGGACTGCTTCGGCTGCTATTACCGATACAGAACTTGTTACGTTAGATGTACCTAATGGTGGCAACCAGCCAAATCAGATTAATGGCTCTTCCAGGGTGGTACTTAAATTTTCACCTGAGGGGCGCATCATGTCAGTGGCTGATGCTAATAGCCCTGATGAAATAAATCAGGGAAAGCTTGAGGTAAATTTAAGCTATAGGGTAGCAGGTGACCCAACACAGCGCAATGTAAGGCTTGACTTTGGTAGTGCAGGGCTTGTGGAGGGCATTACACAGTTTTCTTCGCCATCAACCACTAAAGCTGTTGAGCAGGATGGTTACACCATGGGGTATATGGAATCGTTTACGGTTGATAACTCAGGAATTATAACTGCAGTATATTCAAACGGAACAAAGCAAACGGTTGGGCAGGTAGCTACGGCTGTGTTTACCAATCCGCAGGGTTTGATTGCAGCAGGTGATAATATGTTTGAGTTGTCCAATAACTCAGGGTTGCCAAATATTGGACCTGCCGGCGAAGCTGGCAGGGGTACGATAGTAGCTGGGACACTGGAAATGTCTAATGTAGACTTATCCGAACAGTTTACTGATATGATTATTACCCAGCGAGGATTTCAGGCAAATTCAAGAACAATAACAACATCTGATCAGATGCTTCAAGAATTGATAAATCTGAAGCGGTAAAGAATAGAGTAAATGGGGGTTTTGAAAAACCCCCATAGCATAGAGATGCTTCAAGAATTGGTACATCTGAAGCGGTAAAGAATAGAGTAAATGGGGGTTTTGAAAAACCCCCATAGCATAGAGATGCTTCAAGAATTGGTACATCTGAAGCGGTAAAGAATAGAGTAAATGGAGGTTTTGAAAAACCCCCATAGCATAGAGATGCTTCAGGAATTGGTACATCTGAAATAATAATATTGTTTTAAAGGAGGTCCACAAACCTCCTTTTTATTTTTATAGAGATAATCTGCGGACTATTTAATGTGAGATGATGAAGCATCAGGATGCTGGTATTGATACATTTTCATAGTACCGTAAAAAAAAGAATTTTTTAGTTAAAAACTATTCCTTTTAAGGATATTTTTATTCCTCCGTCTATTTTAGAGGGTAGCATGGTATTATATAATCAGGAATAAAAATGAAATACAAAATTTATTAAATCTTTAAGCAGAAATAATTGCCATCCATTTAAATAATAATGTAATACAATATGGTTTGTACAGTTTATAATACATCGTTTCTATATACTATCATGCCACCAACTATCGTCATAATAACCTTTACGTCTTTAATTTTATCAGGTGATATGGATAAAATGTCATTTGAAAGCACTGCCATATCAGCTACCTTACCCTTGCTCAGTGAACCTTTTTGGTGTTCCATAAATTCAGCATATGCCGAGCCCATAGTATAAAGGTGAATCGCCCAAAGGCCAGCAGGTAAATCTGCACGATAGTTCCTGTGAATCACGGTATTTTTTTAATAAACGTACTGTAAATGGTTCCCATGAGTTACCAGTTATAAGCTCTCCTGGTTTTTTCTTTTTAGCTTCTTCATTGATAATCAGGGCAATATCTTCACAGGTCTTGTTCCATAAAATTATTTCAGAATAAAAGGAGCCGGCAGCTAAGGTATGGGTATGATTATCATTAAATACGGGAATAAGTGTTTTACCTTTTAGATTAATCTTTATTGCAGTATCACCTGCTTTTTTTAATGCTTCCTGTAATTTCCCCAAAAACAATATTCTGCTACCTTTAACAACAATTTCTTCCGGTTTAGTAATACTATTATCCATAGTAATGATATTCCCATTAAACAGTAACAATATCGTATCACTTTCTTTTTCAACATATGCACGATTCAATGTACAAAACAGGAATGTGATAGATGCTTCAACAAATCCAGCATGACAATAATGAATAATCATAGTTTTTTAGAGGAGGAGCTTGATGCCGGCAGGAAAAAATAAAAAAGGGCAGGTTAACAGCCTGCCCTTTGAGAAATTATTCAATATAATCAGCTAAATACGAAAATCGCTGCTTAATTTTCTGCATTGCTCGGGCTTCTATCTGGCGAACTGTTTCAGCAGAAATACCAAACTCATTTCCGACATCCTTTAAAGTAACAGGTTCACTCCCATCAAGCCCAAACCTCTTTGTTAAGATAAGCCGTTCATTCTCCATTAATGATTCCATTGCTGACTTTAGTTCCTTTTTTAAATCTCTGCGTGAAATGCTGGTGTCAGGAGAAAGAAATTTTTCGTCGCTTACCACCTCATAAAGATTAAATTCGTCGTCATTAAGCGGATATTCTAATGAAACGGTAGGTTGGAATACCTCTAATATATCGCTTACACTTCGTTCATCAATACCCAGCATATCTGCAATATCTCTATAAGAAGGTTCTTTCCCTAATTCGTTGGTAAGCTCATCCTGAACCCGTTTAATCTTTTTAAAGAGATCGCCCTTACGGATAGGAACACGGATAGTGCGGCTTCGTTTTGCAATAAAACGTGTAATATAGTGCTTGATCCAGTATGAAGCATATGTTGAAAAACGGCAGCCCATGTTGTAATCAAACTTCTCTGCTGCTCTTATTAAACCTAAATTGCCCTCCTGAATCAGGTCAATAAGAGATGACTCTAAATTTGTATAATTTTTTGCAATCTTTACAACCAGTCGCAAATTAGCATTAATCAACGATTCCTTTGCTTTTTCATCACCGATGCCTTTTTTCTTTGCTAAATCAATCTCTTCTTCCTGAGTGAGAAGTTCAACCTGATTAATGGCATTGAAATATTGATTGATAGATAAATCTTCAAAATCGCTATATCTTTTCATGGCTGCCTCCTATCCATGATTTCCTCATCACTATATTTTAAAGCAATTTATGTGCCAAATACTTCATTTTTTTTTAATATTACAAAAATAATTCAACAGGAATAAAAAAATATTGGGTATTCCTGCGTATTTTTTATTATTTTTATTATATAGTAATGAAAAAATCTTGAAAGTTACAAATAAATTAGTACACTATTAAAATATAATATAATTAGCTTCTAAAATACTTGATAATTGGTATAGATAGTGTTCATTACAGTTACAATTGTGCCTAAAAACAAAGAATAAAGTCAACAAGTGTATAATAAATACACATAGACATAGTTTAGTGTGTATTAATTACACATAATAGAACATTTTTGCCAATATACCATTAATAAATAAACGCACTCACTACAAGCGCGTTAATTGTTATAACTGCATGGTATCTATCCGAAGGATAGAATATCCCATTCCTGTAGATTATTTAATGTTATATTTCTTCTTAAATTTTTCTACACGTCCTGTTGTGTCAATAATCTTTTGCTTCTTGGTATAAAACGGATGACAGTTTGAACATATTTCAACGTGCAGATCCTTAACCGTTGAACGAGTGTGAATCTCATTCCCACATGCACACTTTATCACAGTATCAAAATATTCAGGATGTATACCTTTTTTCATAATAACTATCTCCTTATGCCAAATAATTATATCGCACTATCCCTGCATTGCTTTAAAAAATGCTCTATTATTTTTTGTACTGCGCATTTTCTCAATTAAAAATTCCATGGATTCCGTTGAACTCATAGACGATAATACTTTTCGCAAAATCCATATTTTATTAAGTTCTTCTGCATCTACAAGCAACTCTTCCTTACGGGTTCCGGACTTGTTAATATCGATTGCGGGGAATATTCTTCGATCAGCTAATTTTCTGTCAAGCACGATTTCACAGTTTCCAGTACCTTTAAATTCCTCAAATATTACTTCGTCCATACGGCTGCCAGTTTCTATAAGTGCTGTTGCTATGATGGTTAAGCTCCCACCGCCTTCTATATTACGGGCTGCACCAAAAAAACGTTTTGGTTTATGCAGGGCATTGGAATCAACCCCACCGGAAAGTATCTTTCCGCTTGTTGGCACCACCTGGTTGTATGCTCGTGCTAAACGGGTAATCGAATCAAGTAGTATAACAACATCTTTTTTATGCTCAACAAGGCGCTTTGCCTTTTCAAGTACCATCTCACTAACCTGAACATGGCGTGATGCAGGTTCGTCAAACGTTGATGAAATAACTTCACCTTTGACCGAACGTTCCATATCTGTAACCTCTTCAGGACGCTCATCAATGAGCAATACAATCAAGATAATATCGGGATTGTTTGTGGTAATAGCATTTGCAATTTTTTGTAAGATAATGGTTTTGCCGGTACGCGGGGGTGCAACGATAAGTGCACGTTGACCCATGCCAATAGGTGCTATGATGTTCAGAATACGCATATCAATCTCTTCAGGTGTTGTTTCAAGGTTAATCCGTGTTTCGGGATATAATGGCGTAAGGTTATCAAAAAGGACCCTGTTCTGCAATTTTTCAGGATTTTCGTAATTGACGGCTTCTATCCTTAAAAGGGCAAAAAAGCGTTCATTATCTTTCGGTGGGCGAATCTGCCCTGCAACAGTATCACCAGTTCGTAATCCAAAAAGCCGTATCTGAGAAGGGGAAACATATATATCGTCTGGTCCTGGAAGGTAACTATAGTTTGGCGATCTTAGAAAACCATACCCATCATTAAGAACTTCGATAACACCGCTGGAAAATATTAATCCGCTCCGCTCAGTTTGAGCTTTTAAAATTTCAAAAATCAAATCCTGCTTTTTTAGTCCGGAAATTCCTTCAATACCCATTGATCGGGCAATTTCCATGAGAGCACTTATTGTTTTTGATTTAAGTTCAGCTAAGTCTAAACGACCTTCTTGAATAGTTCCATTATTATTTTTTCTTGAATAATCTCCGTTTCCGTTTTTTCGGTTATTATTATTCTTTTCAGTAGTTTCATTGGACACTTTTGTCATAAATCACCTTTTGATACATTATACTTTATAATAGTCAACTGTCCTTTATGTTATTGAGAAACAAGGGCATATTTGCTTACTTGGTGTGTAATTGTTACACTAATAGCGTTATAAAAAAAACTCATGGCAGTGTGTGAAATCGTAATTAGTTAATAAAATACTTTGAACACTTCTAAAAACTGTTTTTCGTTTGATGACAAACAATTAAAACAATTGGGAAAAGCAGTTTTACGAATATGTTATTACCACACGGGTATTAAAGAATTAAAGATTTAGATATCCCCTTATACCTGTAATAAAGCATTTCATATTGTGTTGTTTTTACTATGTTATTAAATATTAACGTCATGATAAAATATATATTTAGCTTTTTAATAATCCACTGTATCCGGGCAGGATAATAATGTAACTGTATGATCTATTCTCCCTTAAATATACTATAAAAAAACAAATATGCCACAAAAAAATAAAATATTTTTTTATTTTTTACCACCCTATACCATAATACAATTTCGTCAAGAAAAAATGTAAAATTTAAAAATATTCATTCAGCAGTTACATTCATTCTATCACTTAAACCGTTGCATATTTTGACATTTTGAAACTATCGCTGATAGTTTGTCAAATAAATAATCCCACCCCTATAGGAGCAGGACTATTGTTTGCAACTATAAACTATTAATGATTTTGCTCATAGCCCTGACTATATCATCTACATCGTGTTTTGAGATAGTCAATGCTGGACGTAAGAGTATTGTATCGGTAGCTACTTTTGCATGTACTGCAAATATGCCTTCTCTGGCAAGTTTTACACTTGCTCTGTTTGCCATGTCATCATTCTTTAAAGTCAGTGCAGCAACAAGTCCCTGCCCATTGACAGAAATTATTGCATCGGGATATATTCGGTGTAATGTCAAAAGCTTGTCCATGAGGTATTGTCCAACTGCATATGCATTTTCCCATGGTTTAATTTTTTCGTACAGTTCTAGTGCTTCGTATACCACTCTGCAACCTAAATCATGGCCGCCAAATGTAGAAAGATGAATTAACGGATTCTTATGCATAAATTTCTGCACTTTTTTTGTAAATACGGTTGCTGCAATAGGAAAGATGCCTGCGCCTAACGCTTCGCCAATGACAAGAATGTCCGGTTGTATCCCATAATGCTCAAATGCAAACTTTTTGCCTGTCCTGCCCATACCGGTCTGTGTTTCATCAATAACCATTAAAGCACCGGTTGCATTGCATACCTGCCGCATGATTTTAAAGAAACCTTCACTTGCTTTGCGACAGGCATTTTCTACCTGTATTATTTCAGTAATTACCGCAGCAGTATTTCTGGTTACTTTTTCTTCAAGTGCCTGTATATTGCCAAATGGGATTGTTGTAATCTGAGGTATCTGACCAAATATTTTCTTTTTGTCTCCATCGGATAATGAAATGGAAAATCCTGTCTCACCGTAATACGCACCGTCAATGGTGATAAGCTGTGCTCTGCCGGTGAATCCCCGTGCTAATTTACAGGCAAAGTCCATTGCTTCACCCCTGCCAACCGAAAAAAATACACCCATCATCGGAGCAGGAACAAACGATACGAGCTTTGATGCCAGCAGTGCCTTTTCCTGTGATATGAGCACAAAATTTCCCTGATCGCTTTTATCTGCTTGCTCACATAGTGTGTTCGATAGTTCCTTTACATGGCGACCTAAATTGAACATGCCGGCTCCACTGTAGCAATCAATATACCGTTTACCCTTACTGTCATAAAAATATGCCCCCTCTGGGTTCGTTTCAATTATTGGTAATGCTGTGATTTGCGAACTCATACCTTATGCCTCCTTACTATAATTTCTTTTTGTTATCCCAAGGATATCCTCACAATAGCGGACGATATCAAATACAGCAATCTGTATGTGGATGTCGTCTAAAAGCCGTGATAGTATTGGTATTTTTGAAAGAGGTTTTGTCAGGGGCAGATAGAGCTTCATGGTGCCAATTGCTTTTTGTATAATCGTTAACATCTTTTGTACTTCCTGTTCACTAATGGTTATCGGTACCATAAAACGCATTACCTGAGGCTGATTACCCGAATATATAGCGAATATACCATGTCGGGCTAAAGAATCTGCCATAAGTGCTCCCATATATTCGTGTGTGTATTCAACACCAATCATAAGCCCTTTGCCTCTGATCTCTTTTATAATAGTTGGATTTTCATGCTGAATGGTTAAAAGCCCATCCATGAGGATGGCGCCCATTTTTGCGGCGTTTTCCCATAGACGGTTTTTTACCACATAATCAATAACTGCACTTCCAACTGCACACCCATGGTCGCTGCCACCGGTGATTGACTGGTGAAAATCATGGTTGGATTTTACATAGTTATTCAGTAATGGTGTAGTACGATACATGACCACAGCATTAGGGAAAATTCCACCGCTTATGGATTTTGCCAGTACCATAATATCGGGAACCACGCCGGAGTGCTGTGATGCAAAAAGTTTACCAGTACGCCCAAAACCTGTCTGTATCTCATCAAAAATGAGCATAATACCAAACTGGTTGCATACTGTGCGCAATCTTTTCAGATAATAGTCATCGCCTACAAAGATGCCTCCTTCACCCTGTACTGGTTCTAATATAATAGCAGCTGTGTCCATGCCTGCAATCTGCTTAACGGCTTCTATATCACCAAACGGTACAAAAGCAAAATTTGGTTCCAGAGGTTCAAAAAGGTGGCGATAGTAATCCTTACCATTGGCTGAAAGTGAATATCCGGTATGACCGTGATAAGCTTTCTTCATGGCTATAATCTTTTTCCTGCCGGTGGCACCTCGTGCCAACTTGATAGCACAATCAATGGCATCGCCACCCCCTGAGGCAAATATAATGCCCTTACAATCTCCAGGAGCTATCGCCTGCAATTTTTTTATAAATTGCTTTTTATTATTTGATGGTAACAGATTGGTGCCCATATCGTACTTTTGCAATGCTGTACAAAGTGCTTTGATTATTTCAGGGTTGCCCCTGCCTACATTAAAGCAACCTGCCGAAGTAAAACAATCTATAATGTGCCGTCTAAACAACCCATCAATAAAACCAATACCTTTGCGCCGTGTTTCAATAAAATCTAAATGGGCAGCGCGCATTGTTTTGGTTTGTCCTTTAGAGATGTGCTTTGAAAAAAGCGACATAATGTATTTTTTATTTTTACTGCTTAACGTATCATTCCATAGTGCCATGCAAACCTCCTTATATATAATATATTAGTTGGGTGACTAACATAAAAATTTTGTTCTGTCAATAAATATATATTGACATGTTTTAAAAAATATTCATAAAGAGAGTTTTAATGCTTCTTAATCAAAACGGGATACGATGTGCATACATATATGGGAAGGCGTTCATTAAAAAACATACGGCAGGAAGAAATAGCACGGGCATTGTATCGCTGTCTTTTAAAAAAACCGTTTAGCAAAACAACAATAAAAGATATTGCAAAAGAAGCGGGTGTGAATCACGGAATGCTGCACTACTATTTTAAAAGCAAGGAAGAGATACTGTTGTATTTCCTTGATTGGGTTGTTGCTATCCATCTTGATGGATTTAAACAGTGGTACAAATCCAGGCATCTTGATAATCTGCCATTTGACAGAGCGCTAACATTGGTTCTTGATTATACTATAAAAAAGATAACACTCAACGAGGATCTGGCAAAGTTGTTTATTGAAATCTGGGAGATTGCTCTTTATAATAAAACGGTTAAAAAAAAATTGCAGTATGTTTATCATGAATGGATAGATCAGCTTGCCATAATTATTGGGAAAGAAACCAATGAAAAAATAGCTACCGTGCTTTCAGCAGCTACTATTGCCTTTCTGGAGGGCATGTCGCTATTTTCTATTATGCTCCGCGGAAAATACCCCATAAACACTATCGTCGATTATTTTGAAAAGCGGATTGAAACGATAATCAAAATGAACATTATGTAGATAGATGGCACATTGCTTGTGGTTTATAGTTTGCGGTTTATGGTGATGGTTATACGATGTTTGATTTTATATAGAGCGGTCCGGACTATTAAAAATATTTAAAGCTTCGTCTGCTTTTTAATGGTGCAGGTATTACCATTCCTATTACAATGTGTAATAGATGCAATTATGCCTGGTTGATGGACAGATTGCATATACTGAAGCAAAATCCTTGTTCCTTTTTTATCATTGCCGTTAAGATGTACCAGTAGTATACTCCCTCCCCTTGGCATTTTTCCTTTTGCAAGCCATGCATCAGAACCCAATGGTATAAGCCCATAGTCCATAACTTTAGAATAAATTTTTTGATTGGAAACAAGCCCTGGAAACCTGAAAAAAATAGATGGTATGATGTTATGCTCAAGCATTATTTTTTCATTTTGTAGTACCTCACAAGCAATGTTCGTACCTTCTTTCAGCAAAAAATTTTTTTTAATAGGCAGTGATCGCGAGTAAAAATGGCTGTAGCTATGATTTACCCATACAATATCCAGTTGTTTATTGAATGCTAATTGTTTAAGCCATTGCAGGTCATCTTCATGTTTCAGTAACCAATTGCCACTTATACAGATAGTAACCGGCGCAGGCAGTTGATTCTTATTATAATCAATGAACTGTTCTATAAATCGAGTATCCAGTTGTTTTTTTGATGGGCATAGATCAAAACTAACCACTATAGTGTCCAATTGGTTAAAATGAGTTATACCGGCATTGAACATCCGTTTTGAATTTTTTTGTGCAAGAGAGTAGAGCGTTGCATAAGGCGAGTTGGGAAACATGGCAAGTATGGATTGCAATGATTGTTTTTTGATTGCAGAATGTGCAGGTTTTAATAAACCGGTTGTAAGGGTATAAGGATTGATGCAAAGATAGGTGCCGGTGTTGTTAAGCTTAAATCTGCGTATAATGATATAGGAATAAGTATTGGTTCCATTCACTTCTTCATACACAGCATAGTATGGCATATAGGCACTGATTGTTGCATGTGCACCATCAGGTAAACAGATGATAATGGTGTTAGTAATAAAAAAAAATAGTAGTGCAGGATATAATAATTTTTTCAAAAACATGGATACACCATTAAATGTTTCTTTGGTAAAAGTGTTTGTTAGATTAACAAATGAAGTGAAATAGTATAAATTGTCAATCCAATATTATATAACCAGAATATACTATTATGGTGTATATAAATGTTAATGTAAATATTTTACAAATCATACATAATTTTTGTTGCAAATGTATGGCTACTCTGTATATAGCGCACTGTGTTGATTAATTTTTGATAGAAAGGTACA
>Ga0208940_1003233_pt1 | contig 14082 bp, 14 predicted proteins | sample AD_JPNNA6_MetaG_FD_184445 | JGI IMG/M metagenome (GOLD analysis project Ga0208940, IMG submission 184445) | Active sludge microbial communities of municipal wastewater-treating anaerobic digesters from Japan - AD_JPNNA6_MetaG (SPAdes) (version 2) | ecosystem: Engineered > Bioreactor > Anaerobic... | reverse complement strand
CGGGCGGCTGGTTGGTGAGTAAGTGATAAAGCGTGGCACCGAAGGCATAGATATCTGCTCGCCGATCGGTATGCAGGGAATCCCCGCCATATTGCTCCAGCGGGGTGTAAATAGCGGTTCCTTGCCCTTGCAAGATAGTGATGGTCACTTCGCCGGGGGCTAACAACTTGACCAAGCCAAAATCGACTAGTTTCACCCGACCATTGGGGGTTAGTTTTAGGTTCGAAGGCTTAATATCCCGATGCACGATGGGGGGGTCCTGGTTGTGCAGGTATTCGAGGGCATCCCCAATTTGCCGCGCCCAGTCCAGTACCTCTTCCTCTTCTAAGTATTCCCCCGTCTGGGCAGCTTTACTGACGAGCGTACGCAGGTCATCGCCGGGGACGTAATCCATGACCAAGTAGTCACGCTCCTCGATGGAAAAGTAATCGGAAACCTTGGGTAAGTTAGGGTGATCCAGGCGTGCCAAAACGGTAGCTTCTCGTTGGAATTGCTCACGAGATTCTTTTAGCAACTCCGGCGGGAGCGAAGGATCATAAGAAACTTCTTTTACCGCACAGTAGCGTCCACTCAGGCGCAAATCTTCTGCCAGGTAGATAAAACCATATCCTCCCTGACCAATAACACGGTCGATGCGGTAACGCTCGTGCAAAATTGTGCCCTGAGCATGATGTGCAGGCATCGGGTCTTCCTTCTCCTTATATTTAGATCACCCTGCCACCTGGAGGTTCGGCGTTCCCAGGAAGCAAAATCAAATATCGCGTGCGTTATAATAAAAGTTACTAAGCGCTAAATGTATTATATCTGATTCGCGGAGCAGATGGAAAACCTGATTGTACTTGCAGACAGTGGCCCGCTCAAAGGCTTACAGTGGCTGGTAAACAGCGAGCTGATCATCGGTCGGGAAGATAGCTGTGAAATTGTTATCCCAGACCGCCAAATCTCACGCCGGCACGCACGCATCTATCTTTCTACCGAAGGCGTATTCCTGGAGGACTTAGGCAGTAAGAACGGCACCTATCTTAATAGCCAGCGGATTGTTGGCTCCCAGCAGCTGCATGAGGGTGATGAAATCCGCATTGCCTTTACGCAAACCTTCTTATTCCTCAGTGCTGATGCGACCTTGCCGCTCACGGACTTGCCAGAGGAGTTCCAACAAGCCTTCGTGCTACGGCTGGACGAAGCTTCTCGACGGGTTTGGGTGCGGGGGGTTGAAATTGAACCACCTCTTTCTGCTCAACAGTTCAACCTTCTTGCTGCACTTTATCAAAAGGTGGGCGAGGTCGTTTCGCGGGATGAGCTCATCAACGCCGTATGGGGCGAAGAAGGCAGCTGGGTCACCGAACAAGCCTTAGACGCGCTTGTACGTCGCCTTCGCGAGCGGATTAATCAACTTGACCCCGACTATGAATACATCGTCACAGTTCGGGGTCACGGTTTACGCTTAGAAAATCAGCCGCACTAAGCAGAAGCGCTCTGGTCTAAGTTTCGCTGCATCGAATAGCGCAGCGCTTCACGGTAAATTTCCTTTAATTGCTCTACCATTTCATGTTGATTGTTCGATTGCTCGATTTGGGCTGTCACTTGGTTAAGAATCTGCAGAAAATCTGCATTCACGGCATCGCCGGCTTTTTCAAAAATTGCGTGGCGTGCGGCTTCATCCTGTGCCTGTAAGAGCGTCTCGATCAGCTGAATGTATCGTCCAGATTGACTGGAAGCTTGTAAAATGGCAATAATGATCGCTAACTTACGAAGCTTTTCCTCGTCATTGGCTTTCTCGGCTTGGTCAACGGAGTGGTTGAGTACGTCCACAAAAGCCTGATCCATTTGCGGGAGCGCTTGTTGGGTAGCTTGTTCAATATTCTCAGCCTGGAGCAGGTCATCAAGCAAAGCTTGAGCTGCTGCAGCCTGCGCTTCGCGCGCCTGATCCACTTCATCGATGAGCTTAAGCAGCCTATCACGCAACGCAACCAACTTAGGGCGTTCCTCCACGGTGGCTTGCTCGATGCGATCGGAAAGCAAGGTGAAGAAGGAGTAATCTAAGCCGTCGCGTACGAGGGTTACCAGCGCGGTCAGGCGCACGTCCGAATCCGCTGACTTGATTAGCAAATCGAGTAAAGATTCGCGCGTAATCCCACCCTTCTGGCTCAACTCCTGCAAGCTTTGGATCGCTGCTTGAGTCTCTTGAGCTTCTTCGGCAAGTTTTCTGCCATAAGTAGAATGTTCGAGCAAGGCGCGTTGCAGCCCAACCAGTAATTGCGCTCCTTGCTGATCTCCGCCGGCAGCCGAAGCCTCGGCTAAGCGTGAAATAAGGACAAATAGTTCTTCATCGATTTTTCCGTCATTCTGCTTAATAATTTCTGGCAGCGCATCTTGTGAAGCCGCCGCCATGTCTTGGATTAGGCGAAGTTTTTCCTGTTGTGCTTTCATCATCTCTGGAGTAATGCCGTCCGCCTTGAGGATGGTTTCGAAGAGGTGCTGTTGGGTAAGCATGGTCTGCGGCTGGAAGAGGTAAGCCTTACGCTTAGCCGGTAGGAGATCATCAACCACTTTTTTAATTAGGGGTCCAATAATCTTTTCCTGTTCCGGCAAAGGCACGTTTAATTCCGGCGGGTAGTAGGTGAGCAGGAGCTCTTTTTCTGGGTCGTGATAGACGATGGGAGTGGGATAGATGCCTTCATAGTGGCACACCGGGCAAGAAATAAAATTAGCTGCTCCAGAAAGCAGTTTATCTTTCGCCTGGGGGTCGGTGTTCATATCGAAAAGCCGGGTGATCTCCACCACGATAGGCGTGCGGCAGCGAGGGCAAGGTACAGTTGTTTTAGCCATAAAATCTCTTTCTCATATAAGGTTCAAGGCTTAGGATTATACCCTATGGAGAGGATATCTTAAGAATTGTATCGAGAGTGTTTTGAAAAAGGAAAAAGAAAGTACATTCTCGACCCATTTTTATTTATAACTGAACAATATTATCATGCATTTTCCAGCTTCTGTTTTCAGATCAAAACTGTCCTCCCGGATGCTAGTGGGGAGAAATTGCTTCAAGGTGAGGGCAGATAAAAAATATTTTTTAAGAATCTGGACCTAATCGATTAACAAAAGTTATTCATCACCCTAGCACAAAAAAATGATGGAACCATCGATCAGTGAGATCCCTCGTAAAACCTCAAAGCAGATAATTTGGTTCTGATTTATATGTATTAATGCCTCGAAACTACTGACCAAAATTATTGGCTATGGAAAGTTCCATTACCTCCCAAAACTCCGCAACGCACTCATCATAGTTTTCAGTACTTGGGAAAAGAGCTAATTGATATGCGTAATCATCCCAATAGACATGGACCATATTTGGAACTCCAGTCGATTTGGGGATCTCGAGCTCTAATATGAACTCTGTTTCAGCAAGGAAATGAGTATCAGATTCGTACGTCATAGGGGGAGGCCCATCTGGGCTATCGCGAAAGCCATTGGCAGCAATGTTACAGCCTGGGTAGAGTTTTGAGTCAAGTGAGTCGTATTCTGTAGCTTCCCATTTTGCTTTGTCATAAGTCAAGTAGAACTCAGGATTATTCCAATTCCAAATCTTAATCTGACCATATTCAATGGGTTCCTCTGTCGGCACTTCTGTCGGAGTTTCGGTTGGTGTTCTTGTTGGTGCTTTTGTCGGAGCTGTAGTTGGAGCTTTCGTTGGGGCTTTTGTTGGAAACTCCGTTGGAGCTTCAATTGGACCTGCACATGCAGATAGAACAACGCTCAGCATAATCATTATTCCAAGAATGAAGTACGTTTTTATTTTCATGCTTTTTCCTCTCGATAGAGATTTGTGAGATTGGTGATTTAGAATTTCAGTCCACTTGCATTTCAAGCGCTCCGCATAAACTTGGTCGAGTTGTACGCCTTCCTATAATAAATATAGAATGATGATGTAATTATTATACATTCTACCAGTGAAATAATATCATGAGTAATGTTCTTGTCAAAAACACAAGCAAAGGCGTCTTGTTTCAAAAGTTCATAGGATAGAGGGATGCAAATGATCACAGTCGAAACCGCCGCAATAATTACACCTAGGATAGCTGCGACACAAAACAAGCTGCCTTGTATCAACCCGTAATATAAGCAGCATTTTGGTTAAATCTGGTAGCCAATGATTTATCAGAATTGCATATCGAAATCTTAAGATTGCAGTTTGATTAACTGGGTAGATTTTATTCAGATATGAAAGTTAACGAGCAGTTGGTTCTTTCCCTTCCAGCAAGTTTTTAACGATTTGCCGCAGCGTGCTTTCAGGCACTGCCCCCGGCAGAATCCAACGCTGGTCGAAGATTAGCGTGGGCACGGCATTCACGCCCAGCTGCTGTGCCTCGCGCAGATCGTCTTGCACCGCCTGCTTTGCCTTTGGGCTGGCAAAATCCGCTTCCCAGCGGGCAACATCCAAGCCAATTTCCGCAGCACAATCCCTGAGCACAGCGCTATCGGTGATGTTGCGCGCTTCCACCGCATGCGCCCACTGCACGCGGTCGAACATATCCCAGTGCGCTGGCATGCCCCCCTGCATCTCGGCTGCTTTACAAGCTAACAAACCAGGCATCGAATAAGGGTAGGGAAAGCTGCGGCTGCGCATCAACGCCACGTTGATTGCTTCGCCATCCGGCTGGGAAGCAGCTGCCGCCCAGTGGCCCATAATTTCCTCCTTGCCTTCTTTCGCATTGCCGAACATGCGAGAAATGGATTCCGGCTCAGGTGCCAAGGCAAAAGCATGATGCACTATTTGCACCTGGGGATAGTCTTTGACAATGCGTCGTAGCCTCGCCGAGGCTAAAAAGCACCATACTCAAAGCACGTCGTGATAAAAATCAATCCTAAGTTCAGGCATCATATCTCCTCTAAAGAGGCTGGTAGTGATAAATCCGCAGTGCTCAACAGCAAAGCGTTACGTGAGGGATCATGCAGAAACAATCCATCCGGCCGGCGCTCAAATGCCACCCCTTTTTGGGCTAATAAACCATCCATGCGCTCGAGCTCCTGGGCATTGGGCAAATTGAAGGTGAAATAGAGCAGCCCAAGCGCATCTTCAGGGGGCGGCGGCGCGCCTTCACCCTGCCAGGTGTTGAAGCCAATATGATGATGGTAGCCGCCTGCCGAGACCATACCCATGCGGAAGCTCCTGGCTACACCCATATCATCAAAGCCTAAGATTTCGTGGTAAAAGCGGCGAGTCTCTGTCAGATCAGCCACATAGAGATGAAAATGACCCATGCGCGTTTCTGGCGGGACGGGTAAATCTAAGGGATCGCCAGGCTCTAGATGAGAAAACAGCTCATCAAGATCCAATGGTTCGCGCCCATCGCTAAGTCTGCCATCGGCATGACGCGCAACAAACTCACCATTGAACACCTCGGAGATGCCGTCTTCAGGGGATTCACAGTAAAGCTCAATCGTATTTCCCTCGGGGTCATCCACATAAGTTGTCTTGGTCATAACGTGGTCTGTAGGGTAGTTCGGCCAGCGCATAGAAAAGAGGCGTGCCACAACCCGAGCAAGCTCCCGCCGATTAGGGAAGAGGATTGCAAAGTGATAAATACCCGTCACCCCACGATATCGCCGGCCGTTGGCGATTTGGGTCATGCGCACCAAGTCTCGACCTTCGATACCCAAACCGGCACTGTTGCCTTTTTTCCAGTTGAGCTGCAAGCCAATCGCCTGTTGGTAAAACAGAACTTGATTATCAAGATCGATAACTTTAAGGTGCACGTAGCCTGGTAAGGTATCCGGATGAATGCGGTCCACGGCAATGGCTAAGGGCTGGGGGATATTAAGCATCGTTTTTCTCCGCTAGCGTAAATTGATTAAGTTTTGTCCGCTGCCCCTGGTAACAGCAGGGGCAAACATAATAAGAAAAATAGGTGGTTTTAAAGTGTGCATGCTAAGCAAAATACCTCGATCTTTGATGATTAGTTTGACTCATTCCGGCCAAGTGCCGGAATGAGTCAAATAAGTCACTGCTAAGCTAAGCTTTGGCAGCGCCTTCGACATACTTTTCCGGATGCTCTTCGAATGCCTCCTGGCAGCCAGCCGAGCAGAAGTAATACTTTTCTCCGGCATATTCGCTCACGTATTGAGCGCCTTCCACTTTCACTTCCATCTTGCAGACGGGATCGATTCTTGTTTCCATGATTTTCTCCTTTGCATCATCAGAATAGCATTCCCCGGTTAGGGGGTCACAATAGTTACCAATAGTTTGGATACCAAACTGAGTTAGGTCAATGGTTTCGATTTTTCTCAATATGCCTCCTCTGGATACCAACGCGAAACCCACATGCTCAAGTCTTGATAAACTGCAACAAGGTCCTTCCCTTTGGCGGTAAGCTCATATTCGACATGGCGCTGTGCATCGGGGACTACTTCTCGGTTCAAGATTCCTTCTGTCTCCAGTAGTTTTAGGCGCTGGGTCAGTGTGACGGGGTTAATGCCGCCTAACAACTCTTGCAGTTCACAATACCGCCGCGGCTCCTGGAGGAAATAGATGATTTCCAGCGTCCACTTGGTTCCAAGTAAGGAAGTCGCTTTTTCAATTGGGCAAGTAAGTTTCATCTTCATCACAACTATATTTTTTATAGTAGGATAATCATACTCTTTTTATCATCTTTATCAACTTTACAAGTAGCAAAAGCTTATGCACGGACGGAATCTCTCTTCATGTCTAAAACAAAAATCCAGCATTTGAAACAAGCTGGATTAGTATTGGTATCTCTCTGTTGGAACTGCACCTTTACGGTGCGCCATAGAGCGGAATGCGCGCACCATTTACTCTATTCGCCTCATCTGAGCAAAGGTAGAGTAGCGCTGCTGCGATTTCCTCAGGTGTAGTCCAGGAAGCATTCTTTGGTGAGGGTTCGCGTTCACGCTTGTGCTCCACGTCGATGCTGCGCACCCGCAGGACGTTAGCGGTCACGCCTGTGTGTTTAAGCTCTTCGGAAAGCGTCAGCATCAACGTTTCCTCGGCAGCTTTGCCCACAGTATAAGGCAGGCTGTTGGCTGGTGGGGCACCCACACTAGGGGTGGAGATGATCATATAGCGCCCCCAATGATTTTCGAGCATGTGTGGGATGAAAACTTGTGCAAGGTTGAAGCTCGTCCAAAAGTGCTGCGCGAGCATGTTCTCGACCTCCCCAGGTGCAACTTCTGAGACAGGCTTACCGGCGATCCACCCGCCGATGAAGTTGAATAGAATATCCACTCTGCCAAACTTTGCCAAGGCTGCTTCTAGCACCTCTTGCGCCGCTCCGCTCTGGGTCAGGTCCGCAACGACTGTCACATAACTTTCTGGGTTAAGCTTAAGCTCAGCGACAAGTTGCGCCAACCGCTCGGCGTTGGTGCCCACGAGGACCAGCTTTGCGCCTTGTTCCGCGAACTCCCGCGCTACCACCTTGCCCAACCCGCCGGTCACCCCGGCGATGACAGTAATTTTATCTTGTATATCCATATTATCCATCTCCTAATGGGGAGTATAGTATAGAGGTTTGTGCCGAATGAACTGAAACCTTATACGGAGCTGGTATTAAACCTCGATTAGTTTGAATCGGACAGTTTTCTTTTCCCCATTTCCAAGTCCGGCTAGCACTTGCTGAGCGCCATTGCCCAATTTAACCACGCCACAAGCGATGATAAAACGAAAAATAAAAGCCAGAGAAGGAGTCTCCGGCTTATTGAGTAGCGGGGAGTGGATTCGAACCACTGACCTCCGGGTTATGAGCCCGACGAGCTGCCACTGCTCTACCCCGCAGTGCTTTGTATTATAGAATAAAAAATCTAAAAGTCAAGCTTTGCGCCAAATCTTATTCAGGGGTGCATGCTCGTACTTTTCTCAAAACATTTCCCCTATCCTGCTGCACTAAAGTTTCAATCAGGCAGTCTTTTCTATCACCCAAAAGTGGGAAAGCCCCATGCGCTGCAATGGCGTTTTTTCCAGGGCTTGCAGTACAGCCCTCAGAGCTTTGCCCAAGCGCGGCTGCCGCTCGATGATATTATCGTAGGCACCGAAGATGGTTCTTTTGGTCACAACCTGCACCGGCAGCCCGGCAAACAGTCGCGCTAAATCCGCACGCGTATAAACCCGCACATGCGGCGCGAGTTTATCCCGCAGACGGCGGGGGAGATAATTGACCAGCGGGATATTGCCAAAATGATATTTGCCATGCCAATAAATGCCATGCGTCTCAAAAGGATAGCCGCGATTGGGGCAAAAAAGCACAATACGTCCGCCCGGTCTTAGCACCCGCACCATCTCCTGCACCGTAGCTTGGTCATCCTGCACATGCTCTAGCACCTCGTGGCTGAAGACCAGGTCAATACTCCCCGTAGGGAAAGGCAAATGTTCGCCAGCTCCACAAACCACCAGCTCCGCAAAGGCATGGCTCTCCTCCACCCGTGGGAATTCGATATCCAGCCCGATGGCTTGCCGGCTCAGCGGCACCAAATGGCGCAGATACGTCCCGACCCCGCTGCCATCCACGAGCACCCGCCCATTGATGCGTTCTCCAGCTGCCTCACGCAACATGGCAAAGCGGCGCTCCTGCCCAGCGCGCCAGACGTGTGAAGGTTCGCCTCGCTCGGCGGCTTTTTCCAAATTTTTAGGGATGACCTGCGGCATAGGCTTTATTCTACCAGCTTGCCATCCACATAACGGGCTTTTATTTCCAATCAACGCCCATTTTGGCGCGTCCGCGCAGGTATTTTTCTACGGCAATCCCGGCGGTGGCTCCGTCGGCTGCGGCAATCACAGCTTGCTTGATATGCTGGCAAAGCACGTCCCCCACTGCAAAAACGCCCGGCACGTTGGTTTGGAACTCGCGATCGACCAAAATGCAGCCTTGCGCGCTGGTTTCGATTTGCCCCTGCAAAAAGTCCGTGATCGGCACGCCGCCTTGCAGGTATATAAACACACCTTTGACTGCCAGTCTTTGCTCACCTTCTTTACCGCGCTGAGCGTAAACAATACCCTCCACATGCGCATTGCCGTAAATCTCGTGTATAGCTGCACCCAAAAGCACTTCGATCTTAGAATTAGCTTTGAGTTCGGCAATCAGCTCTTCTGCAGCCACCAGCTCCGGCGTAGGGCAGAGCAGTGTAACCTGGCTGGCAAAACGTGCGAGATAGAGCGCCTCTTCGACGGCTTCGTCATTTTTGCCTGCCACAGCTACTGCCTCGTCCTTGAAGAAAGCGGCATCACATACCGCACAATAGGAAACCCCGCGTCCGAGAAACTCCGCCTCGCCCTTGATCAGGTTGCTGCGACCTAACGAGCCGGTGGCGATGATGACGGCACGAGCAGGATAGACGCCAGCGTTGCCGTAGACCACCTTGGGGCTTCCCGCCAGGTCCGTGCCAATCGCTTTATCGTTGACGTAGCGTGCGCCAAAGCTCTCGGCTTGAGCGCGCATGGTCTTGAGCAGCTGCGCCCCGCTCACCTCTCCCATAACGCCTGGGTAGTTCGCAATTTTGCTCGTTGTGCCTAAGGCACCCGTGGTCAAACCTTTATCCAAAACCAAGGTGGAAAGATTTGCCCGCGCAGTGTAAATGCCGGCTGTGGAGCCGGCTGGGCCCCCGCCGATAATCACCACATCGTAAATGAGTTCAGGTTGAGTATCGTTCATCAATTCGCCTCTATTTTTTATTCAATCCAAAATAGTATAACGGACTTGAGCCATATGAAATAGTAGCGCGTAAGGTTGCATAAGAGCAAAGTGATAATGTTCTAAAATAGCAAAATAGACAGGATACCAGGAGACCTATGGTCAAAACCACTCGCTTGGTACCCTGCGGGCAAGCTGCGCACTCTCCTGACCCTGTTCTTTCGTGGTCTCCTGACCACGAAAGGCAGTTGACCTTTAGGTCTCAAAAAACTGATGACCTGATTATCATAATCGTCGATCAAAGGCAGCAAAACCAGGAGACCTACGGTCAAAACCCCTCGCAGGTCCTTACAGGAGGCTCCGCACTGAGGACACCAGCGAGAATAAGGAGAAACATATAAGGTTGCGCATAGAACGGTTAGCGGAATGGGCTAAGATTCCAAATCTGAAAGACAATATACCGATTTTGATAGTTTTTTAGAGATTCAGCATGCTAAAAGTATGCAATTGGGAGCCTGAGAGCTCCTGATTTCTGTAAATAAAGGATTTATAAACTGGAAAGTAAGAAGTTTTACCAATTAACCTTAGATGAGCGCCTTCAGTGGATAGCGGAGCATTCTGCTTTGAGCCCTGAGGATATGACCGCCTGGTCAGCTGAGGGTGGGCTGAGCGCAGAGGCGGCTAACCAGATGATCGAAAACGCTGTCGGCTTATACGCGCTTCCCTTAGGCATTGCGCAGCACTTTATCATCAACGGCAAGCCGGTGATTATCCCGATGGCGATTGAAGAGCCTTCGGTCATTGCCGGCGTGTCCTACATGGCAAAGCTGGCTCAAGCCGGCGGAGGCTTCCGCGCTAGTGCCACCGCTCCGGAGATGATCGCTCAAATCCAGCTGCTGGACCTAGCAGACTCAGCCGCTGCTGAAGCTGCCATCCTGATGCATAAAGATGAGCTGTTGGCGAGCTTGCGCGGCTTGCACCCGAAGATCGAAGCTTTAGGCGGCGGCGCTAAGGATCTCCAAGTGCGCCAGATTGCGTCTTCTCCCATCGGATCGTTTTTAGTCGTGCATCTGATTTATGACGTGCGCGACGTGATGGGCGCCAATGCGGTGAACACCGCAGCTGAGCGCCTAGCCGGTCCCTTGGAGGCACTCACCGGCGGGCGGGCGCATCTGCGCATTCTCAGTAACTTAGCTGACCGGCGCTTAGCCAAAGCCGAAGTGACCATCCCCACCAGTGTATTAGCCTTTGGCGCTTTCAGCGGTGAGCAGGTGCGCGATGGCATCCTGCAGGCTTGGGCGTTGGCTGCGGCGGACCCATACCGCGCGGCGACGCACAACAAGGGTATTATGAACGGCATCGATGCCGTTGTGATTGCCACGGGCAACGACTGGCGCAGCGTGGAAGCCGGTGCACATGCCTATGCTGCCCGCTCAGGCTGTTACACCAGCCTTTCCCTCTGGGAAAAAGCCAAGAATGGCGACTTGCACGGAACGCTCGAGCTGCCTATGGCAGTCGGCATCACTGGCGGCTCAACCCAAGCGCACCCAGTGGCACGCGCCAACCTGAAGCTGCTGGGCGCTAAAAGCTCTGGGGAGCTAGCCGGCATCATCGCGAGCGTCGGCTTGGCGCAAAACTTAGCTGCGTTGCGCGCCCTGGCTACCGAGGGCATCCAGCGCGGACACATGCGTTTGCATGCTCGCCAGGTGGCGCTCTCAGCAGGGGCGGAGCCCGCCGAGGTAGAGCACCTCGCTGAGCAGCTTATCCAAGAAGATAATATTAGAATAGAACGCGCACAAGAAATTTTGCGCGAGTGGAGTGAACAAAAATGATCAATGAACACGAACATCAACACGAGGCTGAAAGTCTGCTGCTGCAACCGCAGCGCCCGGTGGGCATCATTGGCTATGGCGCCTATGTTCCGCGCTACCGCTTGCCGGCTAAGGAAATCGCGCGCATTTGGGGCGCCGGCGATGAAGGTTTGCCGGTGATTGAAAAAGCCGTGGCTGGCTTGGATGAGGACGTGATTACCATGTCCATCGAAGCTGCCCGCAACGCGCTCAAGCGCGCCGGCATCGACCCGCGTGAGCTACGCGCGGTGTGGGTGGGCTCCGAGTCGCATCCCTATGCAGTGAAGCCCAGCGGCACAGTGGTGGCAGAGGCTATCGGCGCTTCGCCCCATATTCAAGCTGGCGATTGGGAGTTTGCTTGCAAGGCTGGTACGGAAGCTATCGTGGCTGGCATCGGCTTGGTGGGCTCAGGCATGGGCAAATACGCTTTAGCTATTGGCATGGACACCGCCCAAGGCAAGCCCGGCGATGCGCTTGAATATACCGCTTCTTCCGGCGGTGCAGCCTATATTATCGGTCCTGCTGAGGAAGCCTTGGCAACCATTGAAGCCACCTATTCGTACGTCACCGATACGCCCGACTTCTGGCGGCGGGAGCACGCTGTCTACCCAGAGCACGGTCAGCGCTTTACGGGAGAGCCAGCTTATTTCCAGCATATTACCTCCGCCGCGCGCACGATGTTGACTGCAACGGGGCTTAAACCCGCAGATTTCACTTACGCCGTCTTTCATCAACCCAATACCAAGTTCCCTCAGCGGGTGGCTAAGGAGCTTGGCTTCACGCCCGAGCAGATTAAGGCTGGGTTGCTCACGCCTATGATTGGCAATACGTATTCCGGCTCAGCGCTCATTGGGCTTTCCGCCATCTTGGACGTGGCAAAACCCGGGGACTTAATCCTAATGACTTCGTATGGCTCTGGCGCCGGATCGGATGTTTTCGTTATTCGCGTGCAAGAGCCCATCCGCGAGCGCCAAGGTAAAGCCCTCAGCACGCAAGATTACATCACCCGCCGTACGGAGATCGACTACGCCACGTATGTGCGCTTCCGCGGCGAGATTACGGTAAAGTAGGCGCGTTATGGCTGACACCAAACCTGAAGTATATATTGCCGGCATCGGGCAAACCAATGTGGGTGAGCTGTGGAGTCTTTCGCTGCGCGACTTAGGTGTGCAGGCTATCCGCGCTGCGATTAAAGATGCCGGCGGGCTGCAGCCCCAGGCGATCTTTGTGGGCAATATGCTTGCTGCCAGTGCTTCGCATCAAGCCAACCTGGGTGCGCTGCTATGCGAATGGGCTGGGCTTAAGGGTGCGGAAGGCACCACTGCGGAGGCAGCCGATGCCTCTGGCGGAGCTGCGCTGCGTATGGCTTACACCGCTATTCGTTCTGGCATGGTGGATGTCGCCTTAGTGGTTGGCGTCGAAAAAGCCACCGACGTGCTGGATAGTGATATCGACTCGCTCTCGGTGCGTACATTAGACTCGGACTACGAAGCTGCCGAAGGGCTTACCCCGATTGGTCAGTCAGCCTTACTCATGCAGCGCTATATCTATGAAAACCAAGTGGAGCGGGAAGCTTTAGCGGCTTTCCCGATGCTCGCGCATGCCAATGCCGTCAACAACCCGCATGCCATGTATCGCAAGCCGTTAGCACTGGAGACCTACCTGAAGGCTGGCATGCTTGCGGAGCCGTTTAACCTTTATGACATTGCCCCGTTAGCTGATGGTGCCGCGGCTGTACTCCTGGCGCGCCGCGAGGTGGTTCCTCAGAACCTTAATCATCCACTCGTTCGTATTGCCGGTTCAAGCTTAGTGACAGACCGCTTTGCCCTGCATGACCGCAGCGACCCACTCTTCTTTGAAGCTGCAGCTGTTTCGGTGCAGCGTGCCTGCCAGCAAGCTGGCATCACCCCAGCGCAAGCAGATTTCTTTGAATATGCAGACATCACCACGCTGCATGCTGTGCTCTCGCTCGAGGCAGCGGGTTTTACTCCACGCGGGCATGGATGGCGTTTAGCTTTTGACCATGCCCGCTGGCAGAAGCAGCCCTTACCGGTGGCTACACTGGGTGGGCATAAAGCCCGCGGCAATCCTCTGGGTGCAGCAGGGGTTTATCAGGCGGTTGAAGCTTGCTTGCAGCTGCGCGGTGAGGCTGGCGCTTCGCAGGTGCTTCAGGCACGTATCGGTATGATCCAAGCCTTAGCGGGAACTGGTTCTACTGCCGTGACGCATATTTTGGTCAGAGCGGAAGAATAGCCATTCTCCCATTATTGTTTGCCCTCGTTCTCGCCGGTGTCCTTAGGGCGCAGCCTCCTGTAAGGACCAGCGAGTGGTTTTGACCGTAGGTCTCCATCTTTTTCAAGTTTCCCCGTCCTCCAGAACCAGCAAGAAACCTGAGACCTAAAGGTCAAATGCCTCCGGTCTCCGAGTGCGCAACCTACCCGCAGGGTACCAAGCAAGAACAAGCCCATTTTGTCATTAGTATGATAAGCGTCTAGAGATATAAAATAAAAAGACACGGCAGATCGACTGTCATTAGGTCATAAAGACCGTCTCGCAGTGTAGATTGCCGTGTCCAAAGCACGTGGTACCCGAACAGT
>Ga0208940_1003226_pt1 | contig 14107 bp, 10 predicted proteins | sample AD_JPNNA6_MetaG_FD_184445 | JGI IMG/M metagenome (GOLD analysis project Ga0208940, IMG submission 184445) | Active sludge microbial communities of municipal wastewater-treating anaerobic digesters from Japan - AD_JPNNA6_MetaG (SPAdes) (version 2) | ecosystem: Engineered > Bioreactor > Anaerobic... | reverse complement strand
TGCTCTATAGCATGCTTCAAGTTCGCAGCTAACATTATTGTGACCAGAGAAAATGGTACATTCTCCAACTGATATGAACACTGGAATAAGAGATGAACCTTCTTGAACATTCAAAGTGAATGCGTAGACATATATGCCATCTTTGAATGATCCATCAGTGTACGCAACAAGTTGTTCACCTTCAGCAGGTCTGAGCAATTTAGTCACCCAGCAACACCTCCCATCCAGATTTTTCTTCCATTCCAGCACGTTACATAAGCCGAATAACATACCGCGCACGCTATCCGGTTGACATAACAGAAACTACTTCATGGAAATTGAAAACTGGAGACTGGAGAACTGGAAACTGGGTGTTGCTATGGTTTAAGGCTCACAATGGAAAGGATTAAAATCCGTTAGAAGAGTGAATTAGAGGCTCGTAGAGAAGCTCCCTAATCTCATATTCAGATTTGCCATCGATTACTTTGTAGACGTGCTTGCCAGAATAGACAGTTAGAGAGGAATTTGTTTGCACAAGATTACCAGCATATAGATAAAAGTTGGGATGATAGTTAACACCTTGCGGCACAAAAACTACTCCTGAACCACCCGTGTAAGCAACGAGCGCGTATCTCAGGTTGTTCCTTCTCTGCGTAAGATCAAAGTATAACTGATTTGTGCATAGCCACTTCATCGATTCCGGTGATTCATCCGAATACAAATACAACAACCTGCGTTCTTCATAGTCGTTGAGCGTTGAGCCTAAGAAATATATGATGTGTGGTACAAAAAAATGAGTGACGAGCGTTCTACTCTCATCAGCGTATTTAATCAAAGCGGAAAACTCCATCTTCCCTTTCTTGTACACATCAACTTCAATAGCTGTATCTCCTTCCGCATCTACAGATTGTTCATACTCTCCATCTTCATTGCTTACAAGCTTCACTAAAAAATCAAGAATTTGATCATTTAACAAAGATGCAAACATCTTGATAATCGGAATGCCGCCATGTTCAACTACGAGTACATCATCGAACTCGGTGTGTTCCATTCTGTAAGCAAATCCGTGATCGGGCACATTAACTGTTAAGCCTGAAAGAATGCTATCATGATTCAAATGCGATATATTCACACCAGTGAAATTAGAACTATCGAAGTCCATCTCCACATTCATTCTGTCACCCCCTCACGAATCTTTTCAGATCTTGGCCCGACTTCGCCCTACAAATATAAAGACTAACAAAAACCCAATTTTCTGACAAAAATTATTAAATAATTTATCTTTTGCCTCGTCAGTTGTAAGTGCATGTACAATCAATTCAGTGTTTTTCCTTTATTCATCACTGTTTTCAACACTCTAGATTTTTCATAGCCCCTTAGTAAAAAAAAGAGCGGGGGTGATACTCTTAATGCAAAACAAAAGGTCTTCACACCTCCTTCCGTTATTGATAGGAACACAAATGAGAAGGCCTTTACAATTAAAGAGGTAGAAAATCAAAATGTTGAACAAAGACTATGAAATAGTACAAAAAAACTTACAGGAAAAGTTGAAGAACCCGTATACTTAGCATGTATTAGTTAATTATGTATCAAACCACTTTTAATAAAAACTCGCGAATCTAAATATCCCCATACACTCGCGAGTTTTTATTATATTTCTCTCCTCAATTACCGCCTTACAAAAACTCCCCACCCATCAGAATTCAAGCAAAAAACACTACAAACATCACAACCCCTACCGTCGATAAACATTCGATAAACATTGCATCTTCTTTGACTTCATTGATATGCATCAAAATGACCTCTTTCAGAGAGTAGTGGGTTTCCGACTCTACCGTTCTACGAGTGTTTATTGAAGCCGTATTGGGAGCCAAAAATGACAACCTCACCAAATTGGTCTTAGTATAAATTAATTTTAGCAAAAAAATTGACGAAAGTCAAGAAAATAAGCGAGAGTACAATCTGTTTTCACGAAAGTGAGGAAACAAGCGGGGTTACGTATAATTGTGAAAAATGCGAATAGGTTGTCAACCAAAAAATGTGAAAAATCAGATATGAGATAAAGTAGCATGGAACAATGATGTAAGTTGTATGAGTTCAGTAACATAGACAAGTGTCGACAGTATCATAGACAATGCGTGAAAAAATTATCAACTAAGTGAATTTGAACCTGAAATTGCCTGAAAACAAAAAGCCTACAGCAAGTTTTAGTCATAGGCCTTTTTGTATGTGTACATGCATGCATACATTGAAGTATTGGATATGAGAAATGTATCAGAATAGGTACAAAGTCTATGTGGCGTGTGTCACAAAACAATTATCTGAGGAATCTTCCTTACTACTACTTGATATATGATCATCACCATCTTTGTGGGATTTATATAACGTATCTAAGCTCTTTCTTACTTGACTTATACGTTTCCGAAGTGGATAATAATCTGTGTGGATACTTCAAGTAAGTATGCTTTTGAACTTTTTTTGACGTCATGTTTGGAAAGTTGCTTTGCAAATTCATGATTTCATCATCAAAATTGCTGCATTTGGATGAATCTATGAAAATCGAAAGAGATGATTTGTTGAAAATATTAAGTTGATAGATCTAATGATAATAGATGGACTTTCTATCATGACCGGTGATGCTGTTTCAATATAAGGAGTTGAGTTTTTATGAGAAGAGTATGGATGAAGGTTAATCCGATTGTGTACGTATTTTTTGGAGCTTTGTTGTTTTCTAATTTTTTCGTCTATAACAAGTACATTTGGTTACTTGACGTCTTGGGTGTCATGTTCATTTTCCATTGTGTTAAGTTGCACACAGTTGCTAGGAACGTTGTCGTGAACGTCACTGCGAGGGCGAGAGTCTTTTCGAATGAACCTTTCGAACTCAAAATCGAGATTGTATCTAAGAATTCGTCAGTTCTAAGTATAGAGGTGATCCCACCTTTGGTTGTAAAAAAGGAGTCACAGTTTTTGACATTAGAACCATACAAATCGTACGTTGTGACGTTTACAACAGCGTTTGGGACTAGAGGCATTAAGAAATTAGGGGCATATTCGGTAAAGATTCGGAGTGTTACGAATCTTTTCGATGTGATAATAACGGAAGATATCAAATCAGATGTCCGTGTTCTTCCAAATCTCGAAGAAACTGACGCAATGGTTGAACGTATACTGGAAATGCTTCCAATATTGAAAAGTAAGTACAGGTTTGCAGAAGATGTCTCATATATTAGGAATATCAGAGAGTATGAAAATGAACCTATGAATAGAATTCACTGGAAACAGAGTGCAAGAACGGACAAACTTATGGTTAAAGAATATGAATACTCGGGCACTGCGAAAACTTACATTCTCCTGGATTTGAATCTACCAGCTGGTATATATTCAAAGGAAGCTTGGAGGTATATACACCGAAAATATCAAGAGGATGCGATCAAGGCTACGGCAGGATTGCTTCGGTACTTCTCTGAAAGGCACGAAAAAACAAGCCTTTTCATATCTCATTCACGTGGTGCTCACAGCCTTGCTTTAAGTGATTATGTGCTTTATTTCGATTATCTCGCAGAAGTAGAAGGGGAGATCAATAATAAGAGTACAACATCTGAGTTGCTTGGAGACATAATCGAAAATGTTCAACCAATCGATACCGTATTGGTAATCAGCATGTTCTTAACAAAGGAGGAAGTTGAACAATTGTTAAAGCTACGCTCAAGATGTGGTAGAGTTGTTGTCCTGTTGATGCCGTACGGATTTCGTGAATCTACAACGAAGAAATTCAAATCATATTTTGATGTCCCAGTCGAGGTGCGAGAGTTTTACAGATTTGCAAGGGTACTGGAGGAGGAGAATATAATAGTCCAAATCTGGTATGAGAATACTAGCTTTATGGAAGGTATTCTCGATATAGCAGAGAAAGATTACATTTAGCATTTAGGCCAAAATGGGGTGTTGTTGAATGGCGGTTAATTTAGTGAGATTCTTTGTTATCTTGTTTTCGTTCACAGGAATAGAACTGAGACTCTTTACCGATATCCATTTTTGGATTTGCTTAGGCCTTGCATTAATTACTTTGTATCTTACGTATTATGGTAAGAAGTTGCTATCAAGTATATTTCTAATCATCTCCATCTTGTTCTCGATCTCTTTTCTGAAAGGGGCTGTTGCCGCATTCAGTGTGGCTATATTGCTATCAATGATGGGCCAAAGTAAGAGGTTTTCAAACAAGTGGATAATGCTATCGATCTATGTCTTGGCTGTGAGTTTTATGCATAATGTCTTTACACCATTGTTCGTGCTTGCATATATAATTTTGACTTTTTCAGAAGATTTCACGGCAAAGAATGGTAAGACTAGATTTCTTGTAATTGCCGCGTTGGTGATATTTTTGTTTGCACCACTTCCCGATGCACATTTAGATATGGAGAGTCTCACGCATGGGGTTGATTCATCAACAAAGCTCGAAAGCCCACAGAGTTCAACAGAAGGTCTTAGTTCAATACCAAAGTCCACGTTAAGCAATCAAGGTGCTGAGGAAGGAACCAAGATATCACAAACCGACTATAACAAAAGACAATCTATGATTCAAAGTTTGGACTATTTTGTTAAAGGCGATTATATATTGGGATTGATTATAGGCCTAGTTTTCATAACATATATGTTCATCTCTGTCGTGAATACATCGGATGAGAAGCAAAGGAGAAAGGTGATTAGGACGTTACTCCTATCTGTTGTGGTTGTTTCTGTATTCTTTATAGTGTTGCCAGCTATTCTTAATACTATCAGCGGCAAAGTCGCTAGTGTTAGTAATGCTGAAATGGTGGGTAAAAATGAATTATCGAATTCTCAAATGGTTGATGAGCGTTCAAACAGTACTCAAGGGCCACAAGGCGATGGACTGGAAGATAATGGTTTGAAAAAGACTAATGGCCCTGATACGCTTATGATTTTGCTCATATTCAAAATTGTAACAGCAATCTCTGGCAGCATTGTTCTATTTTTACTTATCAAGTCATATATAAGCACTCTCCTAAATGCGGGGAAGGGGCAGAATGATGGTGAGGGGGCAGACGACAAACGAACTGAGGGTGTACGATACAAGACTGTGTATGCATACGATGAGATAATAAAAATGCACGGTGCAGAATTTGTGCACCATGCATATCATTACGTACGTCAAGTGCTGTATCCCAATTTAGACCATCTAACACCCTACGAACTTTCCAGTAAATTTGAATTTCCCGAGCTCAAAAGGCTTACAAACAATTACGTTGCAATAGAATACGAACTTAAAGAAGATATCGAAGAACAAGAATTGGAGAACTTGCGCAGAGATTTTACAACTATTATCAAAAATTTGGAAAGTAGCATTGAGAATTCTCAAGAGTTTTTTGGAACTGATTTACGTTACGAATCAAAGTGAAGTTACATTTTATTCACCTATGACGGGAACTTTGTTTATTATATCTTCGATAATTTCTTCCTTAGATTCTCTAAGGATTTTGGATTCAGTACTCTGAATTATCCTGTGTATCAATATGTAAGGTGCTACTTTTTTCACATCGTCTGGTAGAACAAAATCGCGTCCATTTACGTATGCCCAAGCCATGCTCATGTGCATGAGAGATAAACTTCCCCTTGGACTTGCACCGTACTTAAGCGATTGATGATTTCTTGTGGCTTCTACTATATTTACAATGTATTCTTTTACTTCACTACTCACTTTAACATGTCTCACATTCTCCTTCTCTTTTGTAAACTCCTCCGCACTCCCAACAGGTTCAAGTTGCTCTATAGGATGTATGAAAATCTGAGATTCTAAAACCTCCATCTCACTTTCCTTATCTGGATAACCAAGGCTAACACGTGCCATGAATCTGTCGAGCTGAGCTTCTGGTAACGGGAATGTTCCTTCATACTCTATAGGGTTTTGCGTGGCTATCACGAAAAAGTTATTTGAAAGTTTTCTTGTGATACCATCGACTGTTACTTGCCTTTCAGCCATGGCTTCAAGGAGTGCCGATTGTGTCCTTGGAGTTGCACGGTTTATCTCATCTGCAAGAAGTATATTCGTGAAAAGTGGACCTTCTTTGAAGACGAAATTTTCACTTTTTCGATCGTATATCGATAGGCCAGTAAGATCAGTTGGTAACAAATCTGGAGTAAACTGTACGCGCTTAAAATCAAAGCCAAGAGATACCGCTATCGAACGTGCAAGTACTGTCTTACCAACGCCTGGAACATCTTCCAACAGTACGTGTCCTCCAGCGTACATTTCTGCAAGAACAAGTTTAATCTTTTCGTCTTTTCCCTTTATCACCTTTTTAATGTTTTCCACGATTCTTTCATGCAACTGTACCATTATTCTCTACCTCTGCCTTTTAGAATTTTTTCTATTAACGTATCCCGAGTTCTTTCACCATCTAAAGAAACTGAAAAGTGTACCACCGTGCTAATCTAATTGTATACCACATTCCTTCGCTATCACTCGTTGACTCTCATGTTTGTGAAATACAAAAACCTAATATAATTATATTGTACCATCTCTTTCACCTTTTCTTCCCTCCTGTACAATGCCGTTTGCCTATGGATCATTATACATGGCGTATGATCTTTCTGCGATAGAGTGGTACAATTTTCGTTTAGCATCTACAGACTGTCATCTGCCATTGATTCTTATCCCGTTTTCAAGATAGTTGACATCAACTAAGAAACTGTCTCTTTCTCTCTGAAGAAACTTAGATATTGCATCGTATCTCCTTTTAAGTTCAGAAATCTCACGAACAAAACAACGAACAGCCCACTTGTGTGAGCTGTTTACCAAACAAAATGTTGTTGTAAAGTTACCTGAATATGGCTTTGGTAGACCTAATGAATTTGTTTCAGGATGAGAACTTCTAAGTTCAGAATCGGAAAATGCAATTTGAGGATTTTGAACAGCTTCTTGATATTCTTGTGGACTTGGCAGTGGCATTTAATCTTCTCCTTATAATCTTCAAATAAAAGACTATTCAGATTTCTCGATATTCAACTTAACTATTATAACAGTCACATCATCGTTTCTCATTTCTCCTTTTCCTCTTAATTCATTTATCCATTCTTCAAATGATTTGTCCGGTTCTTCAATCTCTGTAAACTCCAGAAGCTTGTTCCACGGTTTTTCTCCACGTTCGCATTTTGAAAGAAACCACTTTGAAATGGCATCACTTGCAAGGATGAGAATATCTCCTGAAACTATGTACGCTCTTTTTACTATTTTAACTTCTTTCCAAACATCTGAGTTTCGTTTCAGATTGCTTGAAAGTAATATGGGACTATTGTTAAAATCTTCAGAGCGCTTAATTGGAAAAGGGAATGTCAACTTGTTATTCCTTATTCTAAAAAGGCATGAATCACCTATCGCAATAGATGAAAAATATCCTATAAACTCGTTATCTTTATCAGACCAAAAATTAACTCCAAGCAAGGTTGAAAATGCTCCAAAATTAACTTTTTCTTCCAAATACCATGGTAGTTTCTTTGTATTTATAATATCATGCCACCGATTGGATAAATCTTTCGTACGTTCTTCTAATTTATCCTTTGTCAGAAATGGTTCCTCATGGACTTTTGATACAATCCACCTACAAATTAATCTTAGTATAAGTTAAGTTTACCAAAAAAATTAATTAAAATCAAGAAAATGAACATAATTACAATGTGCGTTTACGAAAGTGAGGAAAAAGCGGGGTTACGAACAATCATGAAAAATGCGAATAGGTTGTCAACCAAAAAATGAGAAAAATCAGATATGAGATAAAGTAGCATGGAACAATGATGTAAGTTGTACGAGTTCAGTAACACATACAAGTGCCGACAGTATCACAGACAAGGTGTGAAAACAACAATTAGTGATATGAAAAGAAGTATTACTCCTAATAAACAAACACTTCGATTCAGAACGGATATTCTTCAGTACATTATTCGTGATATTCATAGTTTTGAATAATCTTCTTGTAAATGATATGTCTCTAATGTTCATTGATTTCATGTTTGTCAACGTATCCCTAATAAGTGTTACTAGAATGATTCTATCTATTCCAGTTGTAAAAAGTTTCTGAGTTTTTTGATAATTGTTCTCGGTCTTTCAAGAAATTCTTTCTTATCAATGCTCTCAATTTTATCACCTTTTGATATGTTTATCTTATTGTTATTCATTGATAGCGCGACATTTTGAATTACAAATTCAACAGGTGTCTCTCCTTTATTATTTGGAATACTTTCGATTGTTTTGATTTCGAGCTCTTTAGCGATTCTCTTAAGTTCCAAATATAGGCGATATTCCTCTTTACTCGAAATCCATAATTCTGCCAAAGTGCTTGCAATGTTCATGAGTTTGAGAGTTGTATAGAAATGCGATCTGACACCGTACCGCTCTGGTATTATTGTTCTTGGTAATTGCTGCCAACTTTGAATTTGAAACAGTACATATAGTTTAGAATCATCTCTTGGAATCTCCGAAATCTCTCTCCTTTGGACAACCTTCAAGTCCTCTATCTTGCCAAAATATGTTATCCCTGCTCGTTCACCAAATTCCTTTTTGGACTGATACAGGGCAATGTACCTAATGTTAAGGATATTCTTATGTATTTTTTCATATGGTATATAATACATCCTATTACTAATGCATATATCAAATTGTTCTTTGCTCTTAAGCGTCCCTACAAGTACATTTCTTTCTCCGAAGTTTATGCCCTCTATGTATTCATTTAAGCCAACCGGAAAGTTTGATCTTTCAACAGCTGATAGTGGTGTATCTTCGATTAGTTCTTGGATTAGATTCTCAACTAATGTTGTTGCACTTGGTAGAAACGGTAAACCACCTACATTTACTTCTTCTATACTCTTGAAGAATCTGTGGTTCCTATACTCTTCTTCATTTTTGTAAGGGAAAAGGACGTAAGCACCAAAGATCCTTCTTGAATATTTTAATTCGTTTGAGTGTTTGTGTACTATTGCATCTCTATATCTGTGCATTGTGTTTATGTCATCGTCTTCAGGGCCAGGTGTTATGTAGTCATTACCACAACCACAGCCACTAAATGCTGGACTGATACGATATTTTGCGTCGAAAATGTACTCGTACTCTATTTCAGACCCGGTTTTTTGAAGTTTAAAAATATTATCAGGCTTCTGTGATACTGTCGGTAACTCACCAACTAGCGAGTTATATGAAAGGATATATTGTTCATCGTTGATTTTGTTTTTGTAAGTTATACTCGACTCTCTGCCTTTCTTCAAAACTACAAAGAGTCCATTGTTACTGATCTTTATAAAATCTTGCTTGACTAATTGATATTTCTCCTTCAGTAAGCTGCTGATTTTGATAAAACACCAGTATTCGTATAGGAGCGCCAAATCTTTTACTGAAATTTTGAATATATCTCCGTTAAGTGAGATTCCTTTCAGGAGCATTAAGTAATACTTGTACACATCTCTGTATCCGAGCGCCATGTTCATAACAAGTGTCATAGAGTTCATTGTATGTATATCACCGACATCCTTTAGAAAGCTGAAATCGATTCGTCTTTCCACTTCTGTCTTCATACCCTCTATCTTGGACTTAAACTGTGAATCTTCGGCTCTCTCAAGCTTTGTGTACATCCTTTTCAAATCATCTAACTTTCTAAGGATGACTTTTAGAATATACTTGACAAACCTGTTTTCGAATGTATCGTATGACATCGTCTTCTTAACTACTAGTACTCTTTCCGGTACATATTCTCCATTGTACATTTCTCCTCTAGATGGATTCTTCTGGAGCCACTTGACTGTTTCGTTATTGCAATTTCTGGCTTTATGGGCAGGCGTTATCGTTTCCTCTTGGTGGAGGATATGATATGGCCTCTTGATTATATGATCTACAGAAGATATGAACTTCCTGAATATTGTGTCTATGATTCCGAAAAATTCTGCTAAAGTATTGAATTGATTCCATCTGATGTTAGCACCAAAATAGGTCTTACATAGAAAATCGAACGCAAGGTTATATACTTCTTTGGTTATATCTAGCATAATATTTGCATAATCTGTGGCATAGTCAATTTTCGACGGAAAGATTTCGATAGTTAAGGACAAATACTTATTTCCATTCACTAAGACATCTAAGTCAGAAAATCCGATCTCGTTGCCAAAGTTAAGCTTGCCCATTAAAAATTTCCCTCTTCCAACATAGTCTACAGCTTTTCTTAGATAAATATTCTCGTGCCAAAACTCAATATCATCATCGCATTTCTTTTCTATTAAGATCTGATAGTCTTGATTTTCGAAGAATAACGGCCTACACGGAACACTCTTTATAAATTCACTTGAGAGTTTCTGATCACATGCTTGTGCATCAATGCCTATTGCTTGCACGCCGAACGCTTCATTTGAGCGAATCTCTATTCTAGAACTCTGTGGTACGTTGATTCCCAAGGATTGTGCCTTTTGATGACACGGCTTACCTTTTATAATTAGTTCAAATTTCGGAGTAGATATCTCAATTAGTTGAGTCTCACTACATCCAGTATGAAGTGAATCCATCTTCTTCAAACCTCTTTATCATGAAGACTATCTTGTTTGCAGACATTGGATAAGAAATCACGCTGTTAGAGTCATCAATATAACCTATTAACTTGTCCGCAAGTAGATCTTCGTAGTTCAGATCACCATCTCCAACGTTTGTACATATTTTAAACAGCTTAACAAGTGCTTTTTTGATCGACATGCTGCTACCCTGTATTCGTGGCAAGATTTTCTGGAGAATTTCATAATCCATGGCTGTGTTGAAATCTAGCAAACTATTGGAAATACTATTAACCATATAGAAGCATATTTCATCTCTTAGTCTATAACCAAATTGCAAAGATGCTTCTTTAAGTAAGCTATTTATCTTCACGAGTTCAGCAATTGTTTTGTTTATGATTCCTTCCTTATCAGCCTTTAAGCAATCATCAAGTACTATGAAATTGCTCTTTAGAAAATCGTTTGGTAGATCAACAATTTGAACATCTGTTTGCTCATCATCTGAGTTAATACTCAAATCCACATCGGAAAACTCTATTGTGTTCGCTCTATCGAGTACTTTTTTGCTGAATGGAAACGTAGTTTCGTCCATGTTAACAGTACCAATTATGTACAGATTCTCTGGGATATACAGGTCTTTATATTCCTTTTTTGAATTCACGTCACCACCAAAAAACTCTTTTTGAATGAGTTTTTCAGTCTTTATTTCTTTATTATCTATCCTTCTTGTTTCCATAATCGATAGTACATCGCTGAAATAATATTCTACCCGAGCCAAATTCATTTCATCTAGACAGAGGAAATACGGTTTTGTCTTATCTTCCATCGCCCTCTTCACAAAGTCTATCAGAACTCCAGGGCAAAATGTACCATGCAAGTCTCTGTATCCGAGCAAATCTGTAGCATCTGACCAATCAGGTTTGACAGGTACAAGTTTGAACCTTCCATTATCAGTTGTTGCGCCAATTGCTTCTGCAAAGAGCTTAACTAATTTGCTCTTTCCTGTACCCGAAACTCCAGCTAGTATCACAAAAGGTTTTGTTTTCAATGAGATGTAAAAATTCTTAATTGTGTTTAAATCATACTTAAATCCTCTTGATTTGATGTACTTCCATATTCTTTCTACCTCGCTGCTGATATTCACGTTGTCATCCTTATTTTGCTCACTTACAGAAGGAAGTTCATCGCAATCAGTTGCTACTTCAGCAGTTGCATTTTGTTGAGGTACCTGCCCATATTTTTCGGCAACCTTAGCGTATATCTCTATCATCTTTCTGAGATCTTCTCTCAACGTGTCGTCGTTTGGTATGTTATTATTGCGATATTCTTTGTAGAAAATACAACCAGCTTCATATAAGTCGTTGCCTAGTCTTATGTTGTCGTCAGTATTAAATCCATTAGCGTCAAATTGTTGCCGAATTTCTTGGGCTTTAGATACTAATATCTTCCTTGTTTCAGGAATTCCGTATTGGGTTCGTAAGCATTCAGAGCCTTGATTTAGTGTTAGATACAACGTCTCCATGTCATCAGAAAATAAGTATATAACATATATTCCACATTGCGGAGTATCCGTGACCTTCTTGTCCATGATGATAATCCAAGGTGTTTTCGTCCAATTACCCTTACCTGCCGAGCCTTCAATTTTGTATCTATCAGTCTTCAGAAAGTCAAATCCAGACATGATTTGAGGTATCTTTCCTACCAATATTTTATACATTGAATGTTCTCCATTAAATTTGTCTTTCCTAGCCTTTAGGTAGTTGTTCAAAACTTCATCCATGCATTCCTTTAGACTTAACATCATATCCAAATTGGAATTCCCAGCCATACATTATCCACCACCGAATGATTCATTTAAAGATTTCATTGTTCATATTGTACCACACAACTTTACTTTAAAAGACCTGAAAAATAATTTTGCATGCTTCTCAAGCATTTCACTAAGTCCTTTTCTTTTAACCGCACGCAAGGCATTACCATTCTATACGATTTAACTTCGTAGAAAAGTTCTGCGCTTAATCGGTGGTGCATTGTACGAGACTGCACTAATCTTACACAAGAATGAAGGAGTTGCGAACCGTATTCAACTGACGAAAGATGGTGGATACGTTGTGGCAAAATATTCCAAATTGTTAAGAACGGTCCGAGTATTCTTTGAAGCTAAAATCATAAAACTTACTAAATTATTATTTTCTATGGATCTTTTTGGTATAATGTTTGCTATAATATTCGTAGTGAAAATTAAGTAACATTATTGTGCTCATGTATTATTATATTAGCATGCAATTTGTTACTATTATTCAGTATCGGTAAAATTCTACGTGTTGTCATTAAGATAAAAAACAATGAATATGTTAATTAGTTACGGAAAATCAAACTTACTTAGAATTAGGAATCATTATGAAATGGGAGTAGATTACGTGTCGGTATTTGGTCTATCTGTTTCAAGGAAACTCATGATTAATACATCAATTGACGGATTATTGATAACATATTCACCCCATGAAGGATTTGGATGAGAATTAAGAGAGTGATAAAATTCATTCAGAGGGGTGATTCGTATGCAGAACAGAAAAGTGTATCCTCCAGAGTTCAAACTCAGCGTCGTCAAAGAATATCTCAATGGTGATAAGTCCCAAGCACAGATTTGTGAGGAACATTCGATCTCTCCCAGTATATTCTTCAGATGGCTGAAGAAGTACAAAGAGTCAGGATACGATGATTCAGTATTCAATGTCAGCAGAGGAAGGCCAGAGTCGATCATCTCAGATTATTCGAAGATACCACCATTCATCTTTGAATCGGCAGGTATTCGCAAGGATGATCCAACGAATCCGAACGATACATTTGGTTTAAAACGGAAGTTGGATTACTACGAGAAGATACTACTTGAGAAGGAGATACAGTTAAGGATCGCATTAGACCAGATTGAGTTATTAAAAAAAACGAACGACAAGAGAGGGAATCAAGGGAAGTAAAATCGACGTATGTTGGAAGCATATTGTTAAGTTTGAAGTACAAGAGCCATGGAGTATGCCTGAGATATCTTCTAAGATACTTTCAGATGAGTTCGAGCACATTTTACACAACAACACGAACGTTCTTTTCGATCGATGGGATAAAGAAAAAGGGGAAGAGAAGGTACAAAGGATACTCGATGAAAATGACAGGAGAAATGATCAGAGACGAAGAGATTGAGAAAGTTTTAGTTTCGATATATGAGAATGAGGACTGTAATGATCCAGAGTACTACATCAAAGCACTTGGGGACAAGAAGCTCTCAATAGTGCTGAAGAAGAGATACGGGATAATAGTGAACCACAAGAAGATATACAGGATGAGGAAAGAGCTTGGACTAATACGGAAGCACAGGAAACACACAAAACATCCGAAAAGAAGGCCGAGGGATCATGAAGTAAGTGAGCCAAATAAATACTGGGAAGCAGACATCAAATTCATGCCGACAGAGAAAGACGGATACGTACCGATGATAGATATAATAGACGTAAGAGACAGAGCGATAGTTGGGACACATTTGGGGCAGAAGAGCAAATCGAAGAACTTCATCGAATGCATAAAAAAGGAT
>Ga0208940_1003223_pt1 | contig 14113 bp, 8 predicted proteins | sample AD_JPNNA6_MetaG_FD_184445 | JGI IMG/M metagenome (GOLD analysis project Ga0208940, IMG submission 184445) | Active sludge microbial communities of municipal wastewater-treating anaerobic digesters from Japan - AD_JPNNA6_MetaG (SPAdes) (version 2) | ecosystem: Engineered > Bioreactor > Anaerobic >... | reverse complement strand
TGAAGCATACAATGCACTATATATCTTTGATCATTGGATATCGAGAACATATTGTAAGGCATTCCACAACCACCCAGATCGTCCACAGTTTCTCTGTCGCTTCCGTCTAATCTGGAACGGAACACCCCTGCTCTTTCGTAGTAAACAAAACCCTCTGTTTCTGAGTAGCTTGGATTATAAGTTAAAGTGTCGGGACTTGGAATAATGCCATACTGTCCAGTATTCAAATTCATCCAATAGGAATATTCTGTTTCCTTTGTTGGATATCCGAAACCATTGGATGAGTATGTAATGTAATTACCCAAATCAGATACGATTGGATTTCTGAGCCACCTTGTTGATTGATTGGTTAGCTGCGTAAGCTGATAATCCGGATAGCTAAGCTGATAGATGTTTTTATCGGCAGCGAAATACAGCTTGCTGCCATCGGGGGATTGGGAAAGCCGTGGGGGAATACGGGTTAGGGTTAGATTATCTGGAGTAATCTGTTCAATCCTGATTGTATCTGTATCCGATATCCACAGCCTTTCCCCATAGAAGATTATCCGGTTGTCTTTGGTCATGTAGATATCCCAGAATCCGGTTGTGCCAAAATAACCATCTACTTTCTTGATCTTCCTGAACCCCGTTCCATCGGCATTGATGCTGCAAAGCCAGGGCTCATAATGTGGATATTCCGGTTCGGTAATGCATGAATTCATCACAAACAGCATTCCCGCCAATAAAGCCAGATACAAATATTTTTTCATGGCTTCCTCTCTTCAGTGCTTGCCCATCTGACGGGCAACAGGCCAGGATTATAAAATATGTCAAAAAGCGGCATTATACGGTATTTTACCATCTTTCTGCTCCAGATCCTTCTATTTGGAATCATGTGACCGGCAATCGCGTAGAATGTCAATAACTTTTGCAGCCATTCTTTACACGACAGGTCCGATTTTGTGCTTGTGCCATATCCTCTGTGCAATTTTTGTAATTAAAGGGCTGCCTAAGTCCGTTCGGCAGAGGCAACGGAGTTGCCTGTTTGGAAGAGACCTCCGGTCTCTGTGGCAAACAGATTTTGCCACCCCTGGGCACTGGATTCCGGCTCGGAGGCCGGGATGACACAGTATATAGACAGGGAGTGTTTGTTTCGGGGCTTGATGGTTGTTTCAAAAGACTGGATCACGGGTAAGTCACCCCAGAGGGGCCCCGACTTCCCGTGATGACACAGAATATAGCTTGGTGGACTTGTTTCGGGGGCACCTTTCCACCATTTCACCTTTCCACCTTTCCACCATTTCACCTTTCCACCTTTCCACCTCAAAACACCTTTCCACCATTTCACCTTTCCACCTTTCCACCTTTCCACCTTTCCACCTTTCCACCTTTCCACCTAATCATAGCACCTATATATTATGAGGGGATGGTCCTCATTTGCATCTCCCTCTCCGGCGTGGGTCTTCCTGGGGTCAACCTTATAATTTATAAGGATGACCTAAGGATGATGGCACAAAATCCAGTAGCAGCAAAGGAGGGCGCTATGAAGTATATTGCGGAATGTGTCAGTTTATTTGTTCGGTTATCAAGTAATCGATGCCTGTTGTTTTTGGACAGGATGCTTGTTTTGGGTCATCCATCCCCAGAGGGGCCCCGTCTGCCCGGGATGACGCAGTGTGTAGCTTGGTGTGAATGCTTTTGAGCAGGATGGTTTTCTTGTGCTGTATCACCTTTCATGCCCTTTTAATTCGTGTCAATTCGCGCAATTCGTGGATGAATAATATAAAAAGACTGGAGGCGCAGTTTGGGTTGGGGAGATTCTGAGCGCAGGAATATCCGAAAGCGCTGGTATCAAGATAGTGATTGACTAAATAGCGGTTTCTTGGAACTGTCACATCGGAGCACAACTCCTCGATGAACGAGTTTTTGAACAAATTGCGTAACTACAAGCAGGGGCTGAACCTGCGAATAATGGTCCGTGCAGTGGTCCTGGCTTTGCTGTGCCTGGCGGCGGGTATCCATCTTTACTATCTGGCCTGGCTGAACCTGGCGCCGGAGTCGAGGGTGCTCTTCTATCTGAATCTCTGTGTGCGCGTGTCTTTGGCTTTGTTGCTAATATATATCTTCCTCAAGGCCTCGCGCGGGTTTTACACGGAACTGAGCGCCGCCCGCTGGCTGGACAGGCAGGTGGACCACGGCGACGACCTGTATCAGAATCTCTTTGAGCTCAGGCAGCAGCAAACCGCGGAGCCAGTGCTGGATGTGTTGGCGGGTAAAGCCAGCCAGCGCCTGGGCAGGGAATCATACCGTCTGCCGCGCCCGTTTGAAGCCGGTGAGGGCTGGCTGCTGCTCTTCATCCTGCTTGGCATCGGCAGCGTGTGGGCGCTCACCTGGAACGATTTCCACTATGCTTTGAGGCAGTTTTATACCAACAAAGCCGCGACAGTGAACTACAAAAGCACCATCGAGGTTAGCCCGGGCAACGCCACGGTGGGTAAAAACCAGCAGCTCACGATCCGGGTGGTGGATGCGGATACGCGCCTCAAACACCGGCTTTTTTACCGCTGGGACAGCCAGTGGCGCGAGCTTGGGATGAGCGGCGAGAGCTACAGTTTCGATTCCGTCCAGAATTCCTTTGAATACTACATCCAGAACGAGGCGGCAAAATCCGCGCTGTATAAGGTGGTGTGCCTGGATGAGCCTTTTGCCAAAAGCTGGGAGGTGCACTACAAATATCCCGCCTACACGGGCCTGGGCAGTGCCATCGACAGCCTCAGCTATGGCAATATCGAGGCTTTCAAGCACAGCGAGGCCATCCTCTCCATCTCCACCAATATCCCTGTGAAACAGGCGGTGATGAAGTTCGGGGATGGAACGGAAAAGCAGATGCAGAGGATTGGCGAAAGCGAGTTCAGCGTCCGGCTGACCGTGACCGAGCCCCAGACCTGGTATCTGGAACTGACCGACGAGTTGGGACGCAAATCCGCCCCGGAACAGAAGACGATCAGCGTGACCCCCGATCTGCCGCCGCAGATGCGTATCCTCTTTCCGGGGGAAGACGTGACCCTGGACCAGAGCCAGCGCCTGCCTCTGATAATATCTGCGGATGACGATTTCGGCCTGCGCAACCTCACCCTGCACTGGCAACTGAACAACAACGAGCCGCAATCCGCAAGCATACGCTCCGTGATCACTTCCAAGCTGCTGAACCTGGATTACAGCTTCGACCTCTCGCCCCTGGGGATGATGCCCGGCGACGTGGTCACCTACTGGGCACAGGTGCAGGACAACTCTCCGGAACGGCAAAGCGCGCAGAGCGCGAGGTATAAGGCCCGCTTCCCTTCCATCGAGGAAATCTACCGCGAGATAGAACGGCAGGAAAGCATGAAGACGGGTGAACTGCAAAGCGCGCTGGAGGAATCGCGCCAGCTTCAAAAAGACTTTGAACAAAAGCGCCGCGAACTGCTGAAAGACAAGGATCCCAAATGGGAAGACAAAAAAGAGCTGGAAAAGATACTGCAGGATCAGGAAAAGCTGAGCGAGCAGGTGGATCAGGTGGCGGACGACTTTCAGGACATGATCAACAAGCTGCAGCGCAACGAAGCGCTATCCAGGGAAACGATCGCCAAGATGCAAAAGATACAGGAGCTGATGGAGGAGATCAGCAACGACGAACTGCACAAGGCAATGGAACGCTTTGGCGAGGCGCTGCAAAAGATGGATCCCAGGGAACTCAGGAAGGCCATGGAAAACTTCAAGTTTTCGATGGAGGATTTTAGCAAAAAGATAGACCAGACCTTGCAACTGCTGGAAAGCATCAAGCAGGAACAGGCGATGGAAAAGGCCCTGGAGCTGGCCCGCGAGATGGAGCAGATGCAGGCAGCCTTGAAAGAAAAGACCGATTCCTCGCGCCAGGACAGCCAGCAACTGGCTCAGGAACAGGAAAAGATAGGGGAGATGCTCAAGAATCTGGAGCAACAGCTTGAAAAGACCAGGGAACTGCTGGATCCAGCCAAAGACAAACAAATGAGGCAGGAACTGAGCGAACTGCAAGAGCAGATGAAAAACAGCCAGATGCAGCAGCAAATCCAGCAGAGCGCTTCCCAACTGAAACAGAACCAGCGCCAGGCTTCCAGCCAGACCCAGGCTGAGCTGCTGCAAAAAATGCGCCGCTTCACGCTAAGGCTGGGGGAGATGAAAAACTCCATGGGCGGCGGAAGCCAGCAGGAAGTGATGACCGCGATGCAAAACGCTATCCGGGAACTGCTCATCTTCTCCAAAAAGCATGAGGAACTGCGCTCGCGCCTGGGCCCCGATCCCTATGTGATAGTTCCTGACCTGATCTCGCAATATGAGGGTGTGCAGATATCGCTCAACCGGCTGTTCAGCAAGCCGCAGGTCAGCCTCTTTGTCCCGCCCAAGTTCTATATCGACCTCACGGACACAAACAAAGCCTACCGGGAGGTGTTTGTGAACGTGAATGAGACCATGTATGGCAAAATCCCGCCCCAGATGGAGCTGATACAGCGCGGGTTGAACCTGATGGTGTATGACCTGATGCAGGCGCTGAACAACCCTTCGGCAGGCTCCGGAGGAGGAAGCGGGATGCAGTCGCTGCTGCAAACCCTTGACCAGATGGGACAGCAGCAGATGGCGATGACCATGCTCACCGAACAACTGATGATGCAGATGCAGCAGCAGGGGGGAGGGATGGATGCCGCCATGCAGCAGCAGATCCAAAAGCTGGCATCAGACCAGCAACGCCTGGCGGACAACCTGAAACGCGCCCTGCAAAACGACCCCGCCGCCCAGAAACAGGGCAACGCCATCAAACAAATCATCGACGAAGCGGAGGCGGTATCGCGCCAGCTACGCTCCAACCAGCTTTCCCAAGACCTGCTTGAAAAGCAGGAAAATATCGTTTCCCGCCTGCTGGATGCCCAGCGTTCCATCAATAAAAGGGAATTCACGGAAAAACGCAAGGGCGAGGCGGCGGATCCCAGCCTGCGCCAGGCCGAAAGCGTGGAAGACTTTGACAACCTGCGCCGCAAAGCTATGCTGGATGACGCTTACCGCCTTTTCCCGCCTGCCTATCAGCAGGTGATCCTCAAATACCTGAAGCTGCTCAATGAATAGCAAAGCCTGCCTCCTTCTGCTTTTCGCAGCCTTCCTGTTGCTGGTGTCAAGCCCGGCATGGGGGCAATACAACGAGCGGGAAATCCTCACCCAGCAAGCCTACGCGCAGCTTGGGGCACGCCAGTTCGCGGAGGCGGAGAAGATCTTCCTGCAGATTCTGGAGAAGTATCCCAACGACACCAACAGCGTTTTGCAACTGATGAACGTCTATTTTCAAACCTCGCAGTTGGACAAGGCCGAGGAGCTGCTCAAACGCTACCGGCGGTCTCTGCCCGAGAATCAGGGCACCGAGCAGGAAATCCAACTGCTGATCATGCGGGGCAAGCCGGAACAAGCCTGGAATCTGAGCCAGGCCTATCTGCAAAGGCAAAACTACGGCGAGGGCAACTATCGGCTGCTGGCGTCCTTCTTTGAACGCAGGGGATTCTTTGAACAAGTCCTGCGCCTCTACCGGGATGCCAGGAAACAACTGGGCAAACCCGACCTTTTCCGCCTGGAGATGGCAAACAGCGCACTCAATTTCCGCCAGTTCGATGTGGCGGTGAGCGAATATCTCACCTGGCTGGAACAGAATCCGCCCAATCTTTATTTTGTAAACAACCAGTGCAAGACCATCATCAAAGAGGATCCCTCCATGCTCCGTGTGATCGGCAACCACGTGCGCGGCAGGGACAGCGAGGTGCTCAGGGAACTCTATGCCAACATTTTGGTTTCCCAGCAGGAGTATCTGCAGGCGCTGGAAATCTACAAGCAACTCCCTCTGGATAAGCTGATCCGCTTTGCCAACGAACAGTTTACGGCGCAGAATGACAGGATAGCCCTGCCTGCCTTTGAGTATCTGGCCAGCCTGGACGGGGACGCCTTCGACCGGAACGAATACAAGCTGCGCCAGGCCCAGATCCAGTTCCGCAACGGAAACTATGGCAGTTCAGCCCAAATCCTGCTCCAGATAAGCGCGGAACCCCAGATGCGCGAACGGCAAAACCTCTTCCGCAAGGGTGTGAACCTGGCCACCCGAAAACTGCTAGCGGAGACTGCCCTGGCCACTGCCAAGGACATCCCCGCGGCATTGGACTGGTATGGTGAGGCCAGACAGTTTTGCAACAACAACTATGACCTGCAGGATGTGGATTTGGCGGTGGTTCGGCTGCTGATCATCCAGCAGGATTATGACCAGGCCAGGCAGAAACTACTGCAGGTGAGGGAGCCCAGGCACGGCGAGACCAGGGACTATCTGCTTTTTACCCTGGAACTGATGCGGGGCAATACCGAACTGGCGGACAGCCTGATGAACGACTATCTGATCGCTCATCCGGCAGGTGCCTTTGCCAATGACGCCATCTATCAGATGATGCTGGTGTTGGGATTGCAAGAAACGGAGAAGGAAAGCTTTTTTGGCGCAAACCGTCTGATGATGCTCCGCGATCCCGCCGCTATCGACAGCCTGCAGAGCGTGTTTTTACGCAACGGAGATGAGGAACTGCTCATCCTGGCAAGCGAGTGGGCTATCCTTCTGGCTCGGCAGGACAAGGCCAAAACCCTATTGGAGCACGAGTGGCAGGACGAGGTCTGCGCCGAATACGCGGCTCTGCTTAAACTGGTGCTTACCACTGACGGAGAAAGTGAGCAGCTCATGGCCAGAGATTTCCTGAAAAACAACCCGGATAGCATCTTTGCCCCCAAGTTCAGGCAGAGCCTGAGCCGCATGAACTATTCCCGGCCGGATTATTGACAGCGGCCAATTCGCCCTTTGTGGGCAACGCCTGGTTCGCTAACAGCAGGGTGTTCCATAAACTGCCGTCAGAAAGGTTGACATATTTGGCCAGCCCACAAACTGGCGCCACTAAAAAACACAAAGGACATGCCCATGTATAGAGAGCCGTATCACTTTAATGTGAGCCGCTATATCGATCCGCAGCGTTTTGCCCGGATCAGGGATTTTGCCCAGGGTCTGGATTGCCCAATCCTGATCATCGACCTGGATGTAATCAAAACGAAGTATCTGGAACTGCAAAAGAGTATGCCGCTGGCTTCCATCTACTATGCCGTAAAGGCCAACCCGCACGATGAGGTACTCCGCCTTCTGCACGCTTTGGGATCCAATTTCGATGTGGCGTCTGTGCACGAACTGCGCCAGCTTCAGCGTCTGGGGGTGGAACCGGAGAGGATGAGCTATGGCAACACAATCAAGAAAGCCAAAGACATCAAATTCTTTTTTGAGCAAGGCATCAGGAAGTTTGTGACCGACAGCGAGCACGATCTGGAAGCCATCGCGCAAAACGCTCCCGGCTCGCAGGTCTATTTCCGCATCCTCACCGAGGGAACCGGAGCGGACTGGCCTCTTTCACGCAAATTCGGCGCCCACCCGGATATGATCTACAGGCTGATCCTGAAGGCGGCGGAATCCAACCTCGACCCTTGGGGCATCTCCTTCCACGTGGGTTCGCAGCAGCGTGACATCGGCCAGTGGGACGATGCCATCTCCCGTTGCAAATATCTCTTCGACGCGGTTGCGGAAGAAGGGGTGGAACTCAAGATGATCAACATCGGCGGTGGCTATCCCGCCAGCTATGTGGATCCCACCTTTTCCGTGCAGGAATACAGCGATGAGATCGTGCGCTTCATCCAGGAAGACTTTGGCGACCACATGCCTCAGATCAATATGGAACCGGGACGCTCGCTGGTGGCGGATGCCGGGATCATCGTCTCCGAAATCATCAATATCACCCGCAAAGCCAAGAACAACCTCTACAAGTGGGTCTATCTGGATGTGGGCAAATTCGGCGGCTTGATCGAGACCATCGATGAATCGATCAAGTTTCCCATTTATTTCGAACGCGAGGGTCTGGCTGATGAGATCATCCTGGCTGGCCCCACCTGCGATAGCATGGACATCATGTACGAGTCTTACAAATACCACATGCCTGAAACCACGGTTCCGGGAGACAGGGTTTACATCTTTACCACAGGCGCATACACCCAGAGCTACTCCTCGGTCAATTTCAACGGTTTCCCGCCTCTTAAATCCATAGTCATTTCAGATGAGATTCTGAATCATTCCAAGCAAGGAGGAAAAGCATGAAACGCCTTCCAATTGAGACCCTGCACAGCTTTATGATCGAAGTTTTCACCCGCATCGGAGTGCCTGCCGAAGACGCCGGCATCTGCGCTGATATCCTGATAGCCAGCGACCTGCGCGGCATTGAATCACACGGCATCGGACGCCTCAAGATGTACTACGACCGCATCAAAAAAGGTATCCAGAATCCTGTCACAAAGATCGATGTGATCCGCGACAAACATGCCACGGCAGTGTGGGACGGCAATCATGGCATGGGCCACGTGATCGGTTTCAGGGCTATGAGCGAGGCCATCCGCAAGGCTTCCCAATACGGCCTGGGGGCGGTGGCGGTGAGAAATTCAACCCACTATGGCATCTGTGGATACTACGCGGATATGGCCTGCCGGCAGAACATGCTGGGCCTCACTTTCACCAACGCGCGCCCCTCGATTTGCCCCACCCATGGGGTTGAACCTCTGCTTGGCACCAACCCCATCTGCTTCGGCGCGCCCACGGACTTGCCATATCCGTTTATCTACGACGCTGCCACCTCCATCACCCAAAGAGGCAAGATCGAGCAATATGCCCGGGAAGAAAAAGACACTCCTCCCGCTTGGGCAATCGATCTGGAAGGCAGGGCTCAAACCGACACACCCAAGCTACTGGTCGACCTGGTGAAGCAGACCGCTTCCCTGCTTCCCATCGGCGGCACGGATGAAATCACTGGCAGCCACAAGGGCTACGGGCTTTCCACCATGGTGGAGATTCTCTGTTCTGCCCTGCAACAGGGCGCGTATCTCAACCAGCTATTGGGCAGGGATGCCTCCGGCAAGGCCGAGCCCTACAAGCTGGGACATTTCTTTTTGGCTATCAACATCGATTTCTTCACAGAGATTGACGATTTCAAGCGTACCACCGGAGCAATCTGCCGCGAATTACAGAACTCACGCCGCTTCCCGGGACAGGACCGCATCTGGGTGGCAGGCGAAAAAGAATATGAGAAAGAACAAGAGGTGCGCGAACAGGGTGTCCCCATCATTCCAAACCTGCAAAGGGACATCGAGTTTATGGTGAAGGATCTGGGACTGGATATCTCCAGCCTGGGTCTCTGAACCGTTCATACCTATTCGCTTTCATCAAGCTATTATACGCTATTTGTAATCTGACATTCTCTTGTATAGTCCGTGGAAAGGTGAAAAATGATAATCCAGTTGTAATAATGCAAGCTAAACAGTATAAAACAAGCACCCAGTCAAAAAGTAACCGTCATCAATTACTTGATACTCGCAATAATATACCAACACATTCTGCAATATCCTTCATAGCGCTCTCCTTTGCTGCTACTTGCTTTGGTGCCATCATCCTTAGGTCATCCTTATAAATTATAAGGTTGACCTACGGATGACTAACTCCAGAGGGCGGGATGCAAATGAGGGCAATCCTCCCCCATAATATATAGGTGCTACGATCAGGCCGTGGAAAGGTGGATGGATGAAATGGTGAAAAAAATGAGATCCAGTTGTAATAATGCAAGCGAAATAGTATCAGCCAGAATATAGAAAAAGGGACATCCGTGAGGGTGTCCCTTGTTATTATTTGGTTTACAGGTTATCAGAATTCGAATTTCACAGACACCTGGTTGGCCAGACCCGCGGTTTGGCCGCCGATGAAGTTCGGTCCATCATGCAACAGGCTTTTGGTGAACACCGTGTCGACAGTGAATTTGCCAAAGTGAAAAGCCAGACCCAGGTTCATGTCGAAGTTAGAGTTATAGGCGGACCAGATTTCACTTTCATCATTACCAGAATCATAATCTGACTCTTCCGACATTTTCCCGAACACATAACTTTGATTGGCTCCCACTCTACCGGTGAGCCATTTTGTGATTTGGGATTCAACACCCAAGCTATATTCGGGGACGAACACCAACGATAATCCATCTATAAACTCGTCGTCATTCTCCGAGTTGGTTATGGTGGTACTTGTCGATACAAACTGGATAGGTTTCACGGTGAGGATAATGTGATGGTTGGGAGCTATCTTGTAATCCGCACCCACGCCAAGTCCAAATCCCAGGCGGGAATGGCTGGCTTCATCCTCTGCATTGCTTGCTCCACCATGCTCCACCTTGTCGCCCAGACTCTCGAAATTGACATTAGCAAGGGCCACCAAATCCAGATTATTGTTTTCCTGGATGAAATAGCGGCCACCAAGCATGAGTCCAAGCCCTGAATGGCTGGATTCATCAATAAGGGCGTTGTCGTTGTCGTCGCCAGCGGTGGCACCCTGTAGATAGAACTTGGCGCCCAAGTCCATCTTTTCTACGCTCATTCCACCGCTGATTTCATAGTAATGGGCGCTCAGTTCCTGGGTGTAATCAGTATTGGTAGCATCAATTTCGTGAGTGTATTTTGCTCTGTCGATCGCCATGCCGAAGCCGAGGGCAAACTTTTCCTTGAAGCCATAGTAGAACTGGACCTTGCGGCTGAGATCAAGATTAAAACCGGGCCAGTTGATATGGCCGTCTAAGTCCACTTCTGTGGGCAGATTGAGGTAAAAGCCCAACACATTGGCTTTTAATGGAACGTTGGTGCCAATTGTCCAATCCCAGGAATCACCGGCTGTGTAAAGCTCGCCGGTTACGCTGCGATTGTATCTGAAGATAGTGGAGGGGAAAGTGTGGATGTCTGTGTCATCCCGGATAAATCCATAGGGATAGCCCAATGCGGTCATGCGGCTATCGGTAGCGAACAAGCCACTTGCCACAAGGACAAGTGATATCAATAATAGAACAAGGGACTTGCGATTCATCTGAATCCTCCTTCCTTTTTTTTGCTAATATTCGTGAGGGAGTTATTGTAATCCAGCTCACGAAACCATATTTATATAGGATGCAGTATCTTGTCAATATATTTCTGCAAATTCGAGAATATGGTTCAGCTTGCCAATGTTTTGTATCTAATAAAAATAGCGATTCTGAGCCGTGGAAGCTGGGCTTAGGGGGGTTATATAATAAGAAGTAACCTGTTGCGTATCTGTGTGTTGGCTGATAGATGGGCAATGCTCCTCAGTAACAGGAATGCGTATATTATCCCAGATAACAAATGAGTTATTCGGAGATTTACAGCTCCCAAAAACTGTATGGGGTGTCTGCTATTATTTCCGCTCAGCCTGGAAACACCAGACCGATTTCCCGTTTTGCGTTATCTGCGCTGTCCGATGCGTGGACCGCGTTTTCTGTTATACCTTCCGCGTAGATATCCCGTATTGTGCCCGTTTCTCGCTTGGCGGGATCAGCTTCTCCGACCAGTTTCCTAAGGTCCTGCACAGCGTTCTCTTTTTCCAGCAGGAGGGCAAAGACAGGCGCGGAGCAGGTGAATTTGATGAGACGGTCAAAGAATTCCTTGCCCTGATGGATGTGGTAAAACTCCGCCGCTGCTTCCGGTGTGAAGGTGAACACCCGCGCCTGGCGCAGGAGGAATCCCGCCTCTTCCACCAGGGAGATGATGTGCCCAACATGCTTGTGGGAAAAAGCGTTGGGTTTGATAATCAGCAAGGTCTGGCTGATCATCTGGCTTTGTAAATTGTCTCGATATAATCCAGGGCAGCCACCTTGATGGCGATATCCCGGTTCAGGGCTTTGCTGGTGACGATCTTGTGGTTGAGGATCTCGGTCCAGACTTCAAACATCTCGCTTGGTTTGAACTCGATGGATGTGTATTGTTTGAGCATATCCTGATAGAACTCATCGCGGTCAGAGTCCACTCTGGCAATGACCAGCTTGAGGCTGTCCTGGCACACATCGTAATCCTTGTAGCGGACATCCACCACGGCATAGCCCAGTTTGAGCAGGTTTTCAAAATTGATTTGCAGGTCTTCGGACATTTTATCGCTCCACAGTTTATTTTCTCGACAAAAACGAGCATCTCGTTTTTCTGTATCCAAGCTTTGGCGACAAAGATAAAAGTCAAGTTAAAACTGAAAAAAAGATATGCCTCAAATCCAACCAAGAGACGCCGGACGGCAGGAATGGCAGGCAGGCAAGAGCAGAGGTATCATGGGAATTTTCAAGCTGCACTCCAACTATGAACCCAGCGGAGACCAGCCGGAAGCCATAGCTTCCCTGGTGGCTGGGATCAGGGAAAACAAACGCTTTCAGGTGTTGCTGGGGGTTACCGGCAGCGGCAAGACCTTCACCATCGCCAACACCATCGCTCAGTTCGACCGTCCGGTGCTGGTGCTTTCCCACAACAAGACCCTGGCCGCGCAACTCTATGGCGAGCTCAAGCAGCTCTTTCCTGAAAACGCGGTGGAATACTTTATCTCTTATTACGACTATTATCAGCCGGAATCCTACATCCCCGGAAAAGATATCTACATCGAGAAAGACGCGGACATCAACGAGGAAATCGAAAAGCTGCGGCTGCGTGCCACTATGAGCCTGATGGAGCGGCGGGATGTGATAATCGTGGCATCCGTCTCCTGCATCTACGGGCTCGGCGTACCTGAGGAATACCGTGAAGCGTTGATCCGGCTGGAAGTGGGCATGGAAATGGATCGTGACAGCCTGCTCCAAAAGCTTGTGACAGCCCATTACAGCCGCAACGACATAGCCTTTGAACGGGGAGCGTTCCGAGTGCGGGGCGACATCGTGGATATCTATCCCGCTTATTTGGAACATTGCCTGCGGGTGGAGTTTTTCGGAGACGAAATTGTGAGCCTGGAAAAGCTGCATCCAATATCCTACCAGAGTCTGGGCAAGGTGGACAGCTATCCAGTGTATCCCGCCATCCACTTCATCATGAACGAAGACAAACTGCGCGGCGCGTTACAGAATATCGAGCGTGAACTGGATGAACGTGTGGCCTTCTTTTTGGAAAACCAGAAATATGTGGAAGCGGACAGGATCAAGTCGCGCACCAAGTTCGATCTGGAAATGCTGGCTGAATTGGGTTACTGTTCCGGCATCGAAAACTATTCCCGCCACCTCACCGGATCGCCGCCCGGAGAGCCGCCCAGTTGCCTGTTGAACTATTTTCCCGAAGACTTTATTTTTATCATAGATGAATCCCACGTCACCATCCCCCAAGTGCATGGGATGTTCGGGGGCGACTACACCCGCAAGAAAAACCTGGTGGATTACGGTTTCCGGCTGCCTTCCGCCTTCGATAACCGTCCCCTGCGCTTTGAGGAGTTTGAGAAATATTTACGCACTGTAGTCTTTATGTCTGCCACGCCGGCTGATTACGAATTGGAACTGACCCAGGGCGAGATCGTGGAGCTGGTGATCCGTCCCACCGGATTGCTGGATCCTGAAATGGAGGTCAAGCCCATCCGCAACCAGGTGGACGACCTCATCGGCCAGATCAGGGAACGGGTGGCCAGGGGGCACAAAGCGCTGGTGATGACCCTCACCAAACGCATGAGCGAGGACCTCAGCACCTACCTTCAAAACGCGGGCATAAAATGCCGCTATCTGCACAGCGAGATCGACTCCATCGAACGCGCGCAGATAATCCGCGCCATGCGCCTGGGCGAGTTCGACGTGATCGTGGGCGTGAACCTGCTGAGGGAGGGCCTTGACTTGCCGGAAGTGTCGCTGGTGGCGATATTGGATGCGGACAAGACCGGATTTCTGCGTTCAGCGAGGTCGCTGATCCAGATCTCGGGACGTGCCGCCAGAAACGTGGACGGCAAGGTGGTGCTCTACGCGGACGAGATTACGGATGCCATCAGGCGCACCCTGGATGAGACCAACCGCCGCCGCCAGAAACAACTTGAGTATAACCGACTCCACGGAATTACTCCTCAGACCATCACCAAAACGATCGAGGAGATCATGCAGTCCACTGCTATCGCCGAAGGTTATGCCTCTATCGACAACGCAAAGGAAGAGGCTAAACCGGACAAAGAGGAATTCTTCCAATATCTTGATCT